>Ga0210410_10004049_pt1 | contig 12894 bp, 12 predicted proteins | sample IncBWC4MmetaG_FD_161058 | JGI IMG/M metagenome (GOLD analysis project Ga0210410, IMG submission 161058) | Forest soil microbial communities from Barre Woods Harvard Forest LTER site, Petersham, Massachusetts, United States - Inc-BW-C-4-M | ecosystem: Environmental > Terrestrial > Soil >... | reverse complement strand
GCGCCGGGCGCGAAATTCTCGGTGAAGACATCCGCCGTCTTGGCCATGTCCTTGACCAACGCCAATCCGCGTTCCGATTTGAGGTTGACGGTGATCGACTTCTTGTTGGCGTTGTACGCCATGAAATAATAAGGGTCCGGAACACCAAGGCGGCCGGCTTCGCCGCCCTTCGGGTTCTCGACTTTGACGACCTCGGCCCCCATCCAGGCGAGCGCCTCGGTACAGCTCGTCCCGGCCTCGAACTGGGTCAAATCGAGAACCTTGATACCTGCCAGGCAGTTCGGTGATACGGCGTTTCCGTCCATCTTTGATTGCTCCCTCATGGGTCTGCCGCGTTGAGGCGCGTAATTAGTTGAGGCCTTCCTGCTGCAGAGCGCGTTGCACTGCCGGGCGCGACATCATGCGGTCGAAATGTGCAGCGCAATTTTTCGGCAGCTGAATGCCCGCCCGCCTGCTCCAGAATTCCACATAGAACAGCGCGGCGTCGGCGATCGAAAACTCGCCAGCCAGATATTGCTTCCCTTCGAGCTGTTTGTCGATCAGGGCAAACCCCTTCTCGGCGTTCTCGCGGCCAGTCGCCTTAACTGACTCGTGATCCGATTGGGACGGCGCGAACCGTTCCGTGCGGAAGAGGCGCGTAAACCCCTGGGCATGAACGGTGCCGACGATGTATTCCATCGCCTCCATCGCCCGCGTGTCGGCCTCCTCGTCCTTCGGTATCAAATTCGCCTGCGGGTTCTGGCGAGCCAGCCAACGGGCGATGACCGGGAACTCGGTCAGGACCGAGCCGTCGTCACGTTCGATAGTGGGAACCTTCGCCTTGGCGTTGATCCCCGTGAAGGGCGGCTTGAATTGCGCGCCGTCGCGAAGATTTACAGCCTCGGTCTGGTAGGGTTTGCCGATTTCCTCGAGCAGTACGTGGATCCCGATCGAGCAGGCGCCGGGCGCATAGTAGAGCTTCATCGCGGTTACCTCGTCTGGTTGAAAGGCCGTGATGGCGGGGGCAGATTTACCATGTGGGATGCGATCGGCGAAGGCTGATGCCGTTACGAGCCTGGGTTGCGGGGTTGCTGCTCACCGTTGCTGCCGGCTCGGCCACCGCTCGCGAGCCCGACGGTGTCGAAGCGGTCAAGCCGGGCGGTCCGGGCGTGCTGACCAAGTGCCGCGATTGGCTCATTGCCAGCTCCTGCAAGACCTATCACCACATCACCTTGCCGCCGCGGGTGGCCGTGGGCGACACGATCACGGTCACCTTCGGCAGCAGCCCCAAAGAATACGCGTTCCCTGTTGCGCGCATCGATCACAAAGGCGGACATTGCGCGATCTTCAGTGATGCCGACGGCGACCGGCATCGCATCGACAAGATCAATGTCGCCCCGTGCTACCGGGCGGGCACGCGGCGCTGAGCCGGGACCTCAGATGATCCCTTCGGCGCGCAGCGCTTCCACTTCCGAGCCGCCAATGCCGAGCCAGCCTCCAAGGACCTCGGCGTTGTGCTGCCCCAGCAGCGGCGAGGGTTTTACCTTCGGCGGTGCGCCGTCGAAACGCACCGGCCAGGCCGGCATCTTGTACTTGCCGGTGGTCGGGTGCTCGACGTTCTGCATGATGCCGCGTTCGGCGAGCGAAGGATCGTTCATCAGCTCGAGCGTATCGAAGACGGCACCCGCCGGAACACCGGCCTCGCCGATGATCCTCATCGCCTCTTCCTTGGTGTGCTGGCGGGTCCATTGGGCGATGATCTCGTCGACCTCGGCCGCGCGTTCGCTGCGGGCCTGATTGGTATCATAGCGGGGGTTGCCGACCAGGTCCTCGCGGCCGATCACCTTGAGGAGCCGGGTCCAATGCTCCGGATTGGCGCGACTCGTAAAGACATAGACGTAGTCATTGGGTCCGCCCGGCTTGCACGGATAGAGCGCCGACGGCACGAGCCCGCCGGGCTGGGACCGGTCGCTGCCGCCGCGCAGCTGAGCCTGGCCGCTGAGCTGGGTGCGCGAAAACGGCACTCGCATATAATGGATCATCGCGTCCTGCATCGCGACCTGCAGCCGCTGTCCCTTGCCGGTGCGGTCCCGCTTGCGCAGGGCGGCGAGGATGCTGATCGCCATCAGCATGCCGGTGCCTGTGTCGCCGAAGGACGGGCCCGGCTTGACCGGCGGGCGGTCCCCATAGCCGGTGACGCTGGTCGGGCCGCCCGCCGCCTGCGCTATCATGTCGAAGGCGAGGTTCTTCTCGTACGGGCTGCCCGCACCAAAGCCCTTGACTTGGCAATAGATCATCCCCGGGTTCAGCTCCTTGACGAGGTCATAGCCGAGCCCCAGCCGCTCGATCGTGCCGGGCGCCATGTTCTCGATCGTGACGTCGGCCTTCTTCAGAAGTTCCTTGACGATCTCGAGGCCGCGCGGCGATTTGAGATTGAGGGTGACCGATTTCTTGTTTGCATTGAACTGGTGAAAATACCAGGGATCGTCGTCCGGGTGCCCGGGCCGCAATCTCCGGCCAGGATCGCCGGTCTTCGGGTTCTCGATTTTCACCACCTCGGCGCCGAGCCAGGCGAGCGTCTCGGTGCAGGAAGGCCCCGCCTCGAATTGCGTAAAATCGACGACCCGAACGCCTTCGAGACAATCCAGCTCCACGCCAATTCCATCCATCGCTCGTCACTCCTTCCAATGCCCGCGGTCGACCGCCCGCGAACCAACTATAGCGCCTGATCCGGCATCGCGGTATCGGCGGTTTGGAAATTCCGCCTGGGCCCGGGTGCGATCACATCGCAAGGCGAGCACCGGTTAAATGCCGGAGCCGAATATTTCTCGCTGCTTTTGCTGTTATCGAGACAAATTATCAGCCATTCACATCTTAATTTGGCGGAAACGCTAGGTCGGCAACGGTTCAAGCATTTGAAAAAACAACGAAAGTTTCGCTGTTCCTTCGCTGTTTTCCGCTGTTCTGTTTGCTCAACTCGGTCGCGCAGCAACCGCCTCAGCGGGTGGCCTCAATAACCGCAAGTATACCGTGGTGGGCTATCATTGTCAAATTCGCAAATGCCGCTTTGCGCGGTTGGTCAGCCGTGCTTGGGGTCGCCGGAGGCCGGCGGATCACGATCGAAGGCCTCCTGCAAGCGCTTCGGGTCGACGCGGATTTCGACGCCGGCACGCTCCTCCTGCAACAGCATCGGCGAGCGCGAGTCGCGATCGCCCCAGCCGCGATTGAGGGCCTCGCTGAGCTCGGCTAGAGCCAGATTGGCGACGCGCATCGGGACGTTGAAGTCACGGCCCAGCTGAGTGGCAAGCGACATGTCTTTGTGCGCCAGGCGCAGCGCAAAAGCGGCAGGCTCGTATTTGCCGGGCAAAAACTGATCGATCAGTCCGTCGAAGGTGCGCCGACGGCCGCTGGCGCCCTCGCGAACGGCTTCCCACAAAGCCAAAGGCTCGACCCCGGCCTTGACCCCGACCGTGAACATCTCGGCGAGCGCGGTCTGAATGCAATAGCCGGCGCCATTGTGCACGAGCTTAGCCACCGAGCCGGCACCGATCGGTCCGACATAGCGCGCCTTGTCGCCCATCGCGTCGAGCACGCTCTTGTAGCGGTTGAAGATCTGCTCATCGCCGCCGACCCACAGGGCGAGCCTGCCGGCGCGGGCGCCGCGCGGCCCGCCGCTGACCGGTGAATCGAGCATGTAGACGTCGCGCTCGGCAAACGCGGCGCTGATCTTGCGGACCATCGTAGGTGAATTGGTCGACAGATCGAAATACGCCTTGCCGCGGCTCATGCCGGAAAGGAGGCCGTTGTCGCCGAGCGCCACGGCTTCGACCTCGGGCGGTCCGGGCAGCGAGGTGAAGACGACCTCGGTCGCCTCGGCAACGGCGCGCGGGCTGTCCGCCCATACCGCCCCGGCGGTCAGATAGGGTTCGGCCGCCGCTCGACGCAGATCGTGCACCACCAGATCATGCCCGGCCTTTTGCAGGTTGGCGGCCATGCCGGACCCCATCATTCCCAACCCGATGAACCCTATCTTCATTTCGCCCTCCCGCACTCGGTTGCTGGTACCTACCGGCGCTATTTCTCGAACACATCCTTTGCAACGAGGGCCGCGGTCATCGCCGCCGGCCAGCCGGCATAGAAGGCGAGGTGCGTGATCACTTCGCTGAGCTCGTTCTTGGTGAGGCCGTTGTCGAGCGCCCGCTGCAGATGACCAACGAGCTGCTTTTCGCGGCCGAGCGCGATCAAAGTCGCGCAGGTGATCAGGCTGCGGTCGCGCTTCGAGAGGCCGGGACGCTCCCAGACTTCGCCGAACAGCACCCGTTCGCTAAGGTCGATCAGCCCCGGCACGATGTTGCGGACCTGGTCGCGAGCCGACGATGGTTGCGATTGCGCCATGGTTTCCTCCTCTTCGATGCAGCACTCCTGGAGCCTAGCACGCGCCTCCGCACCGCCGGCTATAATTTCCTGTCATCTCACCCCTGCATCAGCCGGAACCGCGGCTCGACCGCGGAAGCGGATCAGAGGGCAAGGAGCTGCGTTCGTCGGACTAGTAGCAGGCCCTCTCTCGAACCCAAATTGCGGGCGAACTGCTCCTGCTCGGAGGTCCCGCGCAACTCGGATCACCACACCAAACATGGATCTAGAAAAGCTTCAATACTTGCCTCTTGCCCTGCCGCACTTCTCGTTGCTGGCTTTGATTTTTCTCGTCCTCGTCGTATGGATCGAAGTGCAGGCGTTGCGCTCGGCCTACCTGGGCATGGGCTTCGGCCCCCACGCTGCACTAATTCTATTGTTGGGCTCGCTGGCCGGCAGCTATTTGAATATCCCGGTGGCACGTCTCCCCGGGGAGCAGATCGTCTCGGGGCAGGCGGTCTGGTACTTCGGCATGCATTATGTGATCCCTGAGGTGATCAGCCGGCCCGGTACGGTAATCGCCGTCAATGTCGGCGGCGCATTGATCCCGGGATTGCTCTCTATTTTCCTGTGCCTCAGAAACCGATTATGGATCACCGCGATTATCGCCACCGTAGTGGTAGCGGGAGTGTGCCATTGGCTCGCCAGCCCGGTTCCTGGCCTCGGCATCGCGCTTCCTGTTTTCGTCCCTCCACTTTCGGCAGCGGCCGTGGCCTTGCTGCTGTCGCGCAGGCATGCGGCGCCGCTTGCCTATATCAGCGGCTCGCTCGGCACTCTAATCGGAGCCGATCTCCTCAACCTGGATAAGGTGCAAGGGCTGGGGGCACCGATCGCTTCGATCGGCGGGGCCGGAACCTTCGACGGAATCTTTCTGACCGGCATCCTGGCGGTGCTGATCGCAAGTATTTTCGCACCATCGGAGAGCCCGGACGATCGGGCGAGATTCCAAGGAACCCACCACCGAGCTTGAGGCATCTCTCACGCGGCGCCGTCGCTCGCTGAGCAGTGAGCGAGCCAAATCTCGTCTCGAGATGATGGCCGGCGATGAGCCGTGCCAGCAACAACTGCGCAGCCGGAATGATCGGAAGATCGAAGCGCTCCCTCACTCTTATCGACGGCGTTCCGGCAGCCTGCACTAGTTTTGGTCGCTACAGGCGCATTGCTGATAATCCGAGAGGACGACGTTTCCCGATGCACAGTGGAAGGCTTTGATCGCCTGCGCCAGTCGTTCGCTTCCGCTCGAGAATTGGGCCCAGTACGCCGGATTTGAGACCGGGAAGATTGTGTGCCAGTGCTCACGCTCCGTCGGGGCCGTTGCGATCAGTGAATAAAGCTGGTCGAGGCTCGACAGATCGACACGCGGCAGATTCCATTGTTGAGTAAAGGTATACTCAGCGTGCCATACCGGCGGTAGGCCTCGCGACGCGACGGTCGCTTGTGGCAAGTTCGTCAGGTAGTAGGTTGTTTGATCGAGAACGCCGCCCGCAGAATCGTAGATGAGGGTTCGGTAGGCCGGGTTCTGTCCATAAATTGGACTCACCCCCGGGGTGATCAGGGCGAAGCCGTGAGGGTTCTGGGCGTCTCGGATCAGGCGAAAATCATCCATATGAGTGTGGCCGGCGAAGCCGGCGATGACAGTATCGGCGTAGCTTCGCAACAGGGCATTAAAAGCGCCAGCGTAGGCTTGATCCCACATCGGAATTATCGCGGCCGGGCAAGAGCCTTGCCGCAGCGTGGCATAGCCGTCGATGCCGGGCGGGATGTGATACAGCAGCCAGACCCGCTCACCGGCCTCTTTTGCCGCCGCGAGCTCGGCTTCGAGCCATGCGAGCGTCGCCCGTCCCGGGTCGCCATCGGCCGCCGAGCCGCACGTATTGCGATAATGGATCGAAAGAAAATTGGTGTTGGTCGACAACACCCGGATACCACCGGCTCGAGCGCTGTAGTTGCCGTAGCTTTGCCAATCCCGGTCGAAACCGGGCCCGGCGCTGCCGCCGACGAGCCGGCGCAGGAGGGGGAGGGTAGCGGACAGAAACGGTCCACCAGGCTGCAGCTGATAGTTGCCGCATTCTTCGTCGTTGTTGCCGAGTGCGGGAAGGATCGGCGTCGCCGGAAATGTCTGTTCGAGCTGTCGCGCGAGGAACTGCATCGTCTTTTGGACGAAGTTGCGATATGCGGCCTCCGAATGGTCCGTCGCAGCGGCGTCGAACTCTCGGCGGAAGCCATGCGCGAGGAAATCGCCGGACATCAGCACAAAGGTCGGCTGTGGCAATGTCTCCGCCATGTGTTGCAGCGCAGAGCGGAGCAGCATCCAATTGCTGTCCCGCCCGTATCGGCCGAGGCTCCGGTCACTAGAGCTGTCGAGAACCGCGCTCCATTGTTCGGGCTCCGACGCGGCCAAATGATCGACCAGCCCCGGATCCGCCATCGGGTCGAAATGCAGGTCGGACATGATGAGGATTTGTCCGGCATTGGACGCCGCCTGCTGGCTATTCGCCGGTCCGCAAAGGAGGAGTACAGCTGCCGCAGCCACGCCGCACCAGAAGGCTGCCGAGAGACGAGCCCGAGATCCGAACAACACGGCGTCAGGGTTCGAAGCGGCGGAATCGGCTATTTGATCGTGTCGGCTCCCGCCTTCGCAACCTGGCCGTCTTGTTGTGCAGTCCCGCCACTGGCGCCGATCGCGCCGATGATCTTTCCGCCCGAGACGAGGGGAAGACCACCCTCGATCGGCGTCGCCCCGCGCAGCCCCAGAATGGCTGTGCGGCCACTGGCGAGCGCATCCTCGAAGACCTTGCTAGGCCGTCGGAACAGGGCGGCAGTGCGGGCCTTGTCTATAGCGATCTCGACCGACCCCAGCTGAGTGTTGTCCATTCGCTCGAAATAGATCAGTAACCCGCCATGATCGACGATCGCTACGGCATTTGGCGCGGCGCCGATCTTTTTGACCTCGTCGACAGCTGCCGCCGCCGCCTTCTTGGCGTCATCGAGGGCGATCGGGGCGCCGTAGGGCAGAGGCGGCGGAGCCGGGGTGGGAGGCGGAGCTTGCGCGCCGGCCTGACCGGCGCATGACAGCGCCGCCAGCACGAGCAGCAAATGTAGCTTCTTCGACATGAGGTCCTCCGGTTTCAGAGCGGGTCCCAGGAGAAGAGGTCACCCGAGCGGTCGAGCGGCATGAAAGAAGATTGCAGCGCAGGCAGGGCGTGCTGGGCAATGGCCTCCGGGGTCCAACCGTCGGCCCGATGCAGGCTGCGGACCGGTCGCGGCGAGCTGAAAAGATAGATTTCGTTCATCCGGGTGCCGAAAACCTGACCGGTCACGCCCCGCGCCGTCGGAGGCGAGAAAAACCGCCATCGGCGCGTTCTTGTCGGGGGTCATCTGCTGAATTTTCGCAACCCGCGCCCGCTCCTCCTCGGTGCGCGCCGGGATCGACTGGGTCATGCGGCTCCACGCCCAGGGCGACAGACAATTCGAGCGCACGTTGAAACGCTTCATGTCGATCGCGATCGCTTTCGACAATGCGGTGATCCCGAGTTTCGCCGAGGCATAGTTGGCTTGGCCCATATTACCGATCAGTCCCGAGGTGCTGGTGATGTGCACGTAGGCGCCGCTCTCCTGCTTGCGGTACTGGTCGGCCGCCGCACGGCTGACAAAGAAGCTGCCGTTGAGGTGAACCGAGATCACCGCCAGCCAGTCCTCGGCCGTCATTCGGTGGAAGATCTGATCGCGGAGCACGTCGGCATTGTTGACGACGATGTCGAGCCTACCGAAATGGTCGAGCGCCGCCTGAACGATTTTTTGTGCGGAGGACCATTCTGCGACGGAATCGGTGCTGATCTGGGCAGCGCCGCCGCCTTGTTCGATCAGCCGCTTGGTTTCCGCGGCGGGAGTTGCCGATTGCCCCTCGCCGGATAGTGACGCACCGACGTCGTTGATGATCACCTTGGCCCCGGCACGCGCCATTGCGATCGCGATCTCGCGCCCGATCCCGCCGCCGGCACCGGTGACAACGGCGATCTTGCCTTCCAACATGCCGGGCATGGCATGTTCCTCCCCACGATGATTGTCATAACTCGCGGTTGATCAAACGACTTACACCGGTGCCGGTCAACTCGGACGTGATCCCCACTTGACTTGTCCACCCGGTAAAGTGCGATTCCCGGCTGCGGCTCGAGGAGGGGCATGCATGATCGCCGTTCGCGCGCTTGACGGTACCGAGATAGTCGTCAACGAGGATGCGGTCACCCTGGTCGCCGGTCCCTACCCGCACGACCTCGGCCCTCATACATATGTGCACGGTGTCGAGCGGGGGGTGCTGGTAACGATCGAGGACGCGGCGGCATTGGTGGCGCGGCTGGGAGTTGACCCGCCATTGGCAAAGCTGACACGCCCCGATAAATCGCCGGTTTGGGTCAAGAGATCCGCCGTCCGCGAGATTCGGCCCCCAATTGCGACGGAACAGCAGGCCCGAGGAGCGGTGAAGGCTGTGGTGATCATCGGTGATCTTCACCAAGCGGTCCGCGAAGATGTGCAGACCGCCGCGAGCCTTCTCAGCCCGTTCGCCACCAATGCCTGAACACGCATCGGGCGCTCAATCCTGCTGAACGACTCATCGCCCGATACGATTTTTGCGCCGGCGACGGCGGTGGGACGCGCCGCCGTCGCGGTGCTGCGCATTTCGGGGCCGGACGCCCGAAGGGCGCTGTTGCTGCTCGCGGGCGGCCTGCCGCCGCCGCGGGTCGCGCAGCGGCGCCGCCTTGTCGATCCCCAGGATGGAGACGTGCTCGACGACGCGCTGGTCCTGTGGTTCCCGGCACCCCGCAGCGCGACCGGCGAGAATGTCGCCGAACTCCATCTGCACGGCAGCCGCGCCGTGCTCGCCAGCGTCATGCAGGCGCTGGCGCGCCTCGGGCTCCGCCTCGCCGAGCCGGGTGAATTCACCCGCCGCGCCTTTCTGAACGGCAAGCTCGATCTTCTGCAGGCCGAGGCAATCGCTGATCTCGCCGCGGCCGAGACCGAGGCGCAGCGCCGTCAGGCATTGCGTCAGCTCGGCGGGGAACTCGGCGACATTTATCGTGGCTGGCGCGATCGGCTGACCCGCCTCCTCGCCCACCTCGAGGCGGCGATCGATTTCCCGGAAGAGGACCTCCCGCCGGAAATAGAGGATCGTATCCTCGGCGAGACCGAAGGGCTGGTTTCCGAAATCGAAGGTCACCTGGCGGATGCGCATCGCGGGGAGAGGTTGCGCGACGGCATTGATGTCGCGATCGTGGGACCTCCCAACGCCGGAAAATCCAGCCTGCTCAACCGGATTGCGCGTCGCGACGCCGCAATTACCTCGCCTGTCCCCGGCACCACGCGAGACGTGATCGAAGTCGCGATAGATCTCGGGGGTTACCCCATCGTGCTCGCCGACACCGCCGGACTGCGCGACAGTGGGGATGCGATCGAGCAGGAAGGGAAACGGCGAGCGCTGCAGCGCGCCGAGGGGGCCGAAATCCGGCTATTCGTCTTCGATGCCGCACACCCCGCAGAAGCGGCCGGCTCCTCGATTTGGCCAGGAGCCGACACGATCCTCGTCGCCAACAAGATCGATCTCGTATCGGGGGCGAGTGCCGATCTGCGGTGCGATGTATTGTCGATCTCGGCATTAACCGGCGAGGGCGTCGATAAATTATTGACAATACTGGGCGAGCGGGTTGCGCAAACCTATTGCCTTGCAACCCCGGTGCTGACTCGGGCGCGCCACCGCGAGGCGCTCGAAGAAGTCGTGGCATCGTTACGGCGATCTTTCTCCGCCGCCTTACCCGAATTGCGCGCCGAGGACTTCCGTCTTGCGGTGCGCAGCCTCGGCCGCATCACCGGTGCGGTCGATGTCGAAGACTTGCTCGATGTGATCTTCCGCGATTTCTGCATTGGTAAATGACGTACCGGCTGGCGTATTGGGAGAATTGTGGAGAACTGCCGTTTTTGATTGCGGCCGGCTGCACCGTCCCGTATTGGGCAGCAACGTGTTCGCTCCACGGCACGGCTATGACTACAAAGTTATTCCATCTCAAACAAAATATTTTTCGACGAAAATAATTCGGGATGACGGAAGAACTTGTTTGCCTCGCCGTTCTGAGCGCGATGGCATAGTCGCCGTTTAATACAGGAGATAGAGATGTTGAAGTTTTCGCGACTGCCCATGGGGCTGTTGGCGTTGACTATTGCTGCACCGGTGATGGCTCAGCCAGCGAGCACGACGACGAACCCCAGTGCTACCTCTCCGTCATCGACAATGGCGCCGGCCGTGCCGCCGACGTCAAAGGGTGTGACCTCCGATACGCGGAGCACCGCGGCCGCACCGAAAGCAGACATGGTCGACATCAACAGCGCCACTGCGGCCGAGCTGAAGATGCTGTCCGGCGTCAGTGACGGCGACGCTAACAAGATCATCCAGGGCCGGCCTTACAGCGACAAGCACCAGCTCGTCTCTAAGAAGGTCGTCTCCGAGACGACCTACGAGAAAATCAAGGACCACGTGGTCGCCAAACAGTCGAAATCGTAATCACTGAAACCTGCAAGGGTAGGCAGGGTCACGGCATTGGCCGCGCCCCTGCCGGCCATTTCAAGCGGGTTGCGGCGCTGCCAAGCCGCGCTGTTGCAATAACGCGGCGATCGCCGGTTCACGTCCGCGAAACGCGCGATAAAGCTCCATCGGGTCGACGGTGTCACCGGCGCTATAGATCGCTTTGAGGCGCTCGGCTAGCTCGGGATCGAAGACGTCGCTGGCCTCGGTAAAGGCCGCGAAACCGTCGGCGTCCAGCACTTCGGCCCACATATAGGCATAATAGCCGGCGGCATAGCCACCGCCGGCGAAAAGATGCTGGAAGTGCGTCAGGCGGTGACGCAGCCCGATTTCCCTGGGCACCCCCATCCTGTCGAGGAAATTCCGCTCGAACCGGGTGGGGTCAAGGGTTTCGCTCACGCCTTCACGGTGCAGATCGAGGTCTATCAGGGCCGAGGCCGTATATTCTACAGTGGCAAAGCCTTGGTTGAAGTTCCGAGCGGCGAGGAGGCGGCGTAGCAGGTCCTCTGGCAAAGGCTCTCCGGTCCGGTAGTGGCGGGCGTAGGTCCGCAATGTTTCCGGTACGGACATCCAGTGCTCGAAGATCTGCGACGGAAACTCGACGAAATCGCGCCGCACCGCAGTGCCGGATTGCGACCGGTAGCGCACCCGGCTCAGCAATGCGTGCAGACCGTGGCCGAACTCGTGAAACAGTGTCTTGGCGTCGTCGAAGCTCAACAGAGTTGGTTCGCCGGCACCGACGTCGCTGCGGGCGAAGTTGTTGTTGTTGACGACGATCGGCGCCACCGGCTCGTCCATGTTCTCTTGGTCCCGGTAGCGGCTCGACCAAGCGCCCGACTGCTTCCCGGGTCGGGCAAAATTGTCGTGCAGGAAGAGCCCGACATGGCCACCGAATTCATCGCGCACCTCCCAGACCCGGACATCGGGGTGATAGACCGGGAGACCGCTGCGCTCTGTGAAAGTCAGGCCGAACAGCCGACGGGCGGTGTCGAATGCTGCCTGCACCATATCGTCGAGCACGAAATACGGTTTCACTTCCGCCTCGTCGAGGTCGTACCGGGCTTGCCGGACCTTCTCGGCGTAATACCGCCAGTCCCAGGGCTCGATCGGCTCGTTGAGACCCTCGGCACGGGCTACCTCCTCGAGCGCCGCCCGTTCGTCGCGCGCCTTTTGTTTCGCCGGTTCCCAGACCTGCAACAGCAGCCCTTCGACCGCCCCGCCGGTCTTGGCCATCGTGTCGTCGAGCCGGTAGTCGGCAAAAGTCTCGTAGCCGAGCAGCCGTGCCTGCTCGCCCCGCAAAGCTACGATCTTGATGATGATCGGCGCGTTATCGGCGGCGCCCCCGCACGCGCCGCGCGCGGTCCATGCCTGCCACAACTCGCGGCGCAGGTCGCGGCGGGACGAAAAGGTCAGAAACGGCTCGACCGCGGAGCGCGACAGGGTCACCGCGAAGCGGCCGCTGATCCCGCGCTCCTCGGCGGCCTGCGCCGCCGCGGCTCGGGCAAACGGCGGAAGCCCGTCGAGGTCCGTCCCGTCGAGGACCAGCTGCCAATCCCGCTCGTCATGTAGGACGTTCTGTCCGAAAAGCGTATGCAGGCTCGCCAGCTGCTCGGAGATCTCCGTCATCCGCTGCTTTTTTTCGGTTGTCAGCATGGCGCCGCTGCGTATGAAGCGGAGGTAATGGCGCTCGACAAGGCGCAGCTGGTCGGAATCCAGCTCGAGGCTCGCGCGCCGCGCATGGAGATCGGCGATGCGCTCGAACAATTTAGCGTCGAGAACAATCCGCATCTGATGCTGCGCGAGTCGCGGCGCGTAATCGCGGGCGATCGCCTCGAGCGCGTCATCGGTATTGCTCGCAGCGAGGTTGAAGAACACCCGGCTTACCCGCTCGAGCAGACGGCCGCTGCGCTCCAGCGCCTCGATCGTGTTGG
>Ga0210410_10004047_pt1 | contig 12895 bp, 7 predicted proteins | sample IncBWC4MmetaG_FD_161058 | JGI IMG/M metagenome (GOLD analysis project Ga0210410, IMG submission 161058) | Forest soil microbial communities from Barre Woods Harvard Forest LTER site, Petersham, Massachusetts, United States - Inc-BW-C-4-M | ecosystem: Environmental > Terrestrial > Soil >... | reverse complement strand
CTACACTGACGCTGCACATTATCGCCGAGGCCCAGAAGATGGGCGGGCAGGCGGCTTTCATCGACGCCGAGCACGCGCTGGACCCGATTTACGCCCGCAAGCTGGGCGTGGACGTGGATAACCTGCTGGTATCGCAGCCGGATAACGGCGAGCAGGCGCTGGAAATTGCTGAGGCGCTGATTAAGTCCGGCGCAGTGGACATTATTGTCGTGGACTCCGTGGCCGCGCTGGTTCCGAAAGCGGAACTCGAAGGCGACATGGGCGATCCGCAAATGGGCCTACAAGCGCGCTTGATGTCACAGGCGCTTCGCAAGCTGACCGGCATCGTTTCCAAATCGCGCACCTGCCTGATTTTCATCAACCAGATTCGCGAGAAGATTGGCGTGATGTTCGGCAATCCGGAAACGACTACCGGTGGCCGTGCGCTGAAATTCTACGCGTCCATCCGGCTGGATATCCGCCGCATTCAGGCCATCAAAGAAGGCGATAAAGTTGTGGGCTCGCGCACGCGCGGCAAAGTGGTGAAGAATAAAGTGGCTGCGCCGTTCCGCGAGGCGGAATTTGACATCCTTTATGGTGAAGGTATTTCGCGCGAAGGTGATTTGATTGATCTGGGCGTTGATAAGGGATTGATCGAAAAATCCGGCACGTGGATGAGCTACGGCAGCGAGCGCATGGGCCAGGGCCGCGAAAACTCTCGAGTTTTCCTGAAGGAAAATACGGGAATTCGCGACAAACTGGAAGCGGCGCTGCGCAAGAACCTCGGACTGCCGATTAAGATGTCGGCGTCAAACGGAAACGGCGCTGCGCCGGTGGAAGAAACAGCAACACCGGCGGCAAAAACTGCTCAAGCCGAAAAGCCTGCTCCGGCGGCACACGCTGCAGCGGCTGGTGCTGCAGGCGCTCGTCTACGGCCAGCGACTCGATAGGAAGATCGACACTTCAAGCAAGCGGTTCCGAATCGGCACAGATCCCAATCGATGGGATCTGTGCCGTTTTCTTTGGATGAATGTCTCTTAGATTGATGGCTCCGAATTGCATGCATCCCAGACGGCCCAGTTCGGCATCGAACTAAGTGGAGTACTTCTCCACCTGTCCGGAAGTACTATTGCGGGGTTGTTGCAGGAAAACGAATTTCCTATTGCATCCAAACACTTGTTACTCGTAAGCTGTACCACCCTCGGAAGCGAGCTGGCGCAAACGCCTCCGAAAGGGAAAATTGAAGACGCGATATTATGCCCAGCCGAAAAGAATTCGGACGTTACCTGGCACTCGCACTATCCGTCGTGATGGTGTATCAGCCAGCGCTGGCTGCAACTGCTGCCGCCGAGCCTGCGGTGAAGAGCGCTAAAGCGTCGGCGTCATCGTCGTCAGCATCCAAGAAAACAACTTCACATAAATTTGTTGGCGTTCCCACATTTGCCGATTCCACCAAAGATGATGTCGCGATGTTTGACGATCCAATCGTCCGCGCCGCCGCAGTGCAGGCGCTGGGGCGCTACAACGGATCGGTCGTGGCAATCGATCCTGCAACGGGAAGAATCCTGACTGTCGTAAATCAAAAACTTGCGTTTTCCGCTGGATTTATTCCGTGCTCAACCATCAAGCCGACGATTGCGCTGGCCGCCTTGGAAGAAGGCGTGATCACACGCGACTCGATGATTAAAGTTGCACCGCGCCGCTACATGAATCTGACGGAAGCGATGGCGCATTCCAACAACATCTTTTTCGAATCGCTCGGCAGCCGCATGGGATTCGATACAGTTTCACGTTACGCGCACATGCTGGGGCTCGGCGAACTCGCGGGCTACGGCATTCCGGAAGAGCAGGCCGGCACGGTGACACCTGAACCGCCGAAGCGTGGCGGCGTGGCGCGCATGTCCAGTTTTGGCGAAGGTATTCAGATGACGCCGCTCGAACTTGCTTCGCTTGTTGCCACGTTGGCAAACGGCGGCACGATGTACTACCTGCAATATCCGCGCAGCGAAGATGCGCTTCGCGATTTTGCGCCGCGCGTGAAGCGCCAACTAGAAATCGGGCCGTATGTTTCGGACATTCGCGAAGGAATGCAGGCCGCGGTTTTGTACGGCACAGCGAAGTCCAGCTACGATCATGAAGGCGAACAGCCTCTCGGTAAGACCGGTACTTGCTCTGATGATGGCTCGCGCCTGGGATGGTTTGCCTCGTATGCAAATCAGGAAAATCCGCGAATCGCACTGGTGATTTTGGTGCGCGGACATGCACACAAAGATGATGGACCATACGCGGCCGCGATTGCCGGACGCATTTATCATTCTTTGAAAGAACAAAGATTTTTTGCCGCAGCGCGTTCGACTTCCGCCGCTCCGTTAGCAGCGGTTCTTCCAAGCAGATAGACAGTTATCGCCACCGTTTTAAACTCTGATTTCTTCCCACGCTGTTACACTTCCGGGCCGCAATTGTGAATTCGCCTTTGACACCTGTCACGGATTCAGGCACAAATGAGTTCGTAAGTACGCGAAATGTTTCAGCAAGTTAAAACCAGGCAGCTGATCGCATTTGCGCGCTTCAGGATTTCTCAAATCTTTCGTGCAAGGTGGCAACTCGTTTTGATTCGTCGTGTGCTTCGCATTTCGCTATACTCTGTACTTGTGGTGGTAAGCGCGGTTGTGCTTGTGAAAGTTTTGCGCACACGCCATCAGGCTGACGAGGCTTTCGCGCATGAAGTTCACGCGGCCGCAGAACAGGCGCGCCAGATCGCCGCAACCGTTGTGCTTTACACCAGCGATCACGTAGCCCCAGGCATTTCATTCAGTGATTCCTTGCGGCGCATGGGTTTGGATCCGGGCACGTCCAACGGGATTGTCGGCTCGGCGCAAACAGTTTTCGATCCTCGCCATTTCCACGCGGGGAATTTGCTCTCCGTCGGACGTTCCGTCACCGGAGTACTGCGCAACGTGCGCTATCAGATTGATGCCGACCGCATGCTCTTTATTGAAAAGCAACCGCAGGGTTTTGAATCGCACATCCAATCCATACCTTCGCGCACGGATGTCGTGGCTGTTGCCGGAAGTATTCGTGGTTCGCTTTTCAATGCGGTTACCGACGCCGGAGAATCACCCGAACTGGCAGTTCGGCTGGCTGAAATATTCGCGTGGGATTTGGATTTTTACACGGATACGCGCGCGGGCGACACTTTCCATGTTCTCGTCGAAAAGAAATTGTATTTGAACGGACAGACTGCCGGATACGGCAGAATTCTTGCCGCGGAATATAAGAATGCCGGCCATCCGTATCAGGCTGTTCTGTTCCACGACGTAACCGGAGCACCGGGATATTTCAACGCTGATGGAAGCGCGCTACAGAAGGCGTTCTTGCGATCTCCGCTGAAATTTGCCGCGCCGGTCACATCTCATTTCAGCCAATCGCGTTTTCATCCGATTTTGAAAACTTATCGCCCGCATCTCGGAGTGGATTATGGCGCGCCCACCGGCACGCCGGTCCAGTCCATTGGCAATGGACATGTGATTTTCGCGGGCATGTCCGGCGGCTCGGGGAATTTGGTCCGGATTGCGCACTCGAATGGTTACGAGACAATGTACATGCACCTTTCGCGTATTCTCGTTCACGTCGGCGAACATGTTGACGCAGGCCAGCGCATCGGTCTCGTTGGCATGACTGGTCTTGCCACCGGACCGCATCTGGATTTCCGCATTTTGCAACACGGAGCTTATCGCAATTTTGAAACGATCCACTTGCCGCCGGCGGAACCAGTCGCGCGGAAAGACATGCAAGAATTTGCAGCGGCGCGCGATCATTGGATGCCTTTGTTAAATCAGTCTCCAATACTGGCCGCCCGCGCGCGCTAGATGTCCTAGGCTCCCGCGAACCTCGCTTGAATATGCCAAAGTTTCCGTTGCGCTCGGCACACCCGTTCACTACAATCGCGCCTCAACAACGACACATCAATTACCCCGCACCCTTCACGAGGCGATTCGATGAAGAAGCTTGGAAAGATTCTCGCCTGGACGCTGGTAATCGTTCTTCTGGCGGCCACAGGAATTTCCTTCACGATCGGCTGGCATCCGTTTATCGGCCCGCGCGCGCGGCAGATTGATAGCACGCGCAAGTTTCAAAGCTCGCCAGAGCGATTAGCGCGCGGAAAATACCTGGCGGAGAACGTCAATGGCTGCATGTTCTGTCACACGCTGCGCGACTGGACCGCGCTTGGTTCAGGCGTGATCAAGCCAAATCTCGGATCTGGTCAGCAAATGCCTTTTGTTGGATTACCCGGCCGCATCGTTGCACCAAACATTACTCCCGATCCTGAAACGGGCGCAGGCACCTGGACGGATGATCAACTCGCGCGCGCAATTCGCGAAGGTGTGGGACATGATGGCCGCGCGTTGTTCCCGCTCATGCCGTACGAGAAGTTACACTCTATGTCCGACGAAGACTTGGCCTCCGTAATTGTTTATCTTCGCGCGCTTCCACCGATTCACAATCCGCTCCCGCCGTCGGAAATAATATTCCCGGTGAAATATTTAATTCGGAACGTGCCTCAGCCCCTGACGGAGCCGGTTTCGGCACCCGATCTTTCCACTCCGGAAAAACGCGGAGCGTACATGACCACGATGTCCGGATGTGCCGATTGCCACACGCCGCAAGACGCGCACGGAGCGGCGATACCCGGAATGGAATTCGCCGGCGGATTTATTCTGGAAGGTCCCTTCGGGCGGATCGCTAGCGCCAATCTGACTCCTGATCCCTCTGGAATTCCGTATTACGATACGAAAATGTTTGTGGATGCAATTCACACCGGGTCGGTGCGCGCGCGTAAACTCAATCCGGTAATGCCGACAGAGGTTTATCGCGGCATGACGGACGAGGATCTGACGGCAATCTTCACGTACTTGAAAACTCTGAAGCCGATCCACCATCACGTGGATAACACCGAGCCTTCGGCGTTTTGCAAGCTCTGCAAGGTGGCTCACGGCGGCGGAAACACGAACTAATTTCACATTTCTGTAACGCTTGCGCTCGGCGGCACATCTGCCATATAAGTCCTACTGGTTATGCTTTCAATTTATTGGAGAAAACAATAATGAAACTGTTTCGGCGTTTTGCGTCTGCTCGCATTCTTGGTTGGACGGCATCGGTTGGTCTCGCCGTGCTAGCAATTTTATTTTGGCCGGGGCACGGACTGGCGCAACAATCCACGTCGCACGCTGCGCAGCAAGGGCCCCGCGATGCAAGTCTCTTCTCGGGATTGAAATGGCGCATGATCGGTCCATATCGCGCGGGCCGCGCGGTTGCCGCGACCGGCGTCCCGGGCCAGCCGAATCATTTTTATTTTGGCTCGGTCGGTGGCGGCGTTTGGGAATCCACCAACTCCGGCGAAAGCTGGAATCCAATTTTCGATCAGCAGGACGTAGCATCCATTGGCGCGATTGCCGTCGCACCCAGCGATCCCAACATTATTTACGTAGGCTCCGGCGAAGCTGATATGCGCTCGCAAATTTCTTACGGCAATGGAATGTACAAATCCACCGATGCCGGAAAAACCTGGAATCACATTGGCCTTACAGACACGCGCCAGATCGGGCGCGTGCTTGTGGACCCGCGCAATCCGAATGTGGTTTTCGTTGCGGCGTTGGGCCATGCGTATGGTCCGAATGCGGAGCGCGGAGTTTTTCGTTCGTCGGACGGCGGCGCGACCTGGCAGAAAGTTCTGTACAAGAATGAAAATGTCGGCGCGATCGACCTGGCATTCGATTCGCGGAATCCGCAAATAATTTACGCATCGCTGTGGGCCACGCGTCGCCCACCTTGGACAATTTATCCTCCTTCTATTGGTCCCGGAGGCGGACTTTTCAAGTCGACCGATGGCGGCAGCACCTGGAACGAACTCGCCGGCGGATTGCCCACGGAAGGTGACGGACGTATTGGTATCGGCGTTGCTCCCAGCGATCCGAATCGCGTTTACGCAATCGTGGATAATTCCGATGCGAAAAAGGGCGGCCTGTATCGCTCCAATGACGCCGGTGCAACCTGGCAGTTGATGGATAACGACCAGCGCATCTGGGGACGCGGCTGGTATTTCTGCGTCACCGCGGTCGATCCAAAAAATCCCGACAAATTGTACGTCTCGAATACTTCCGTTTATCGCTCCGATGACGGCGGCAAAACTTTCATTCCCACGAAAGGCGCGCCTGGCGGCGACGATTATCACCAGCTCTGGATCTATCCCGACGATGGCCAGCGCATGATTCTTGCAAGCGATCAAGGAACAGTGGTCAGCGTGGATGGCGGACTCGTTTGGAGTTCCTGGTACAACCAGCCGACCGCGCAGGTTTACCACGTCGTTGCCGACAATCAGGATCCTTACTGGGTTTATGGCGCGCAACAGGACAGCGGCGCGGTAAAAGCAGTCAGCCGCGGAATTTACGGATCGATTTCTTATATGCGCGATTGGGCGCCGATTTGTGCCGGAGGAGAGAGCGGCTACGTCGCGGTGGATCCTGCGGACTCAAACATTCTTTACGGCGGAACAGTATCCGTTTGCGATCAGCGCGACAATGCCGGCCACAACATCACTCCCATGCTGGGCTCCGCGGAACTTGGGCCGTTCCGTCACACCTGGACTCTGCCCGTCGTGTTTTCGGAAGCGCCGGGTCACGCGCTTTATTTCAGCAATCAATATTTGTGGAGGACGATTGACCGCGGGAAAAATTGGACGCGCATCAGCAAGGACATGACGCGTGAAAATCCCGGCGTGCCTCCGAATCTTGACGCAGCGACGGCCGCCGATGGAAATGGAACTCCGCGCGCCGGAGTGATCTACACCATCGCGCCATCACCGATTCAGGCCGATACGATTTGGATCGGCACCGACGACGGACTGATGCATGTGACGCGCGACGGAGGAAAAAACTGGGCCAACGTAACGCCGCCCGAACTAACTGCGTGGAGCAAAGTGGCGCTGATCGAAGCGTCGCATTCAGATCCGATGACCGCATACGCGGCGGTGGATCGTCACCGCCTGGAGGACTACAAGCCGTACATTTATCGCACGCACGACGCTGGAAAAACGTGGAACGTCATCGCGAATGGAATTCCGGAGGGCAGCTACGTCAACGCGATTAAAGAAGACCCGAAGCAGAAGGGTTTGTTGTTTGCCGGAACCGAGCTAGGCGTCTACGTTTCATTTAATAACGGCGACGACTGGCAGCCGCTGCAAAATAATCTGCCGCATTCCTCCGCGCGCGATTTCGCAATTCACGGCGATGACCTAATCGTCGCAACGCACGGCCGCGGATTCTATGTGCTGGATAACATCACCGCGCTGCGCCAAATTGCTAAGATGAGTTCGGCTCCTGAAACAATGGTGTTTGCCCCGCAGTCCGCGCTTCGCCGGCGCGTTGGCGGGGGAGGCGGAACTCCGCTTCCGTACGGTTCTGCCGAAACAGATAATCCGCCGACGGGTGCAATCATTGATTACTATCTGAAGTCTGCTGCGAGCGGGCCCGTCACGCTGGAAATTCTCGACGCGAAAGGCAAAAGCGTGCGCACGTATTCCAGCGCCGAAGGCGGCGGTGGTGGCGGACGCGGACGTGGCGGCGCGGGTGCTCAAAATATTCCCGCGTACTGGAATCGCACGCCGGAAACCCTTTCAGCCGAGGCGGGCATGCATCGCTGGACGTGGGACGTCCACTACGCAACTTCGGTTGACGCCGGAGGCGGGCGCGGTGGGCGTGGCGGGGGCGGCGGTGTATGGGCCGTGCCGGGAAATTACACCGTGAAATTAACCGCGGACGGAAAGAGCTACACGCAGACGCTCGCGGTGAAAATGGATCCGCACGTGAAAACTCCGCTACCTGAATTGCAACGGCAGTTCGATATTGCGCAAGAAGTGTCCGCAAAATCTGCAGACATAGCGAAGGAGCGCGGAGAAGTTGCGCGAGTGCGAGCGCAAATTACGACTCTTCGCACTCAGGCGGCCGGAAATTACGCGCTGCTCGCGTCTCTCGATGCGCTTGACGCAAAGGCCGCCGCAATCGGTGGAGTCGTCGCGCCATCCACTCCGGATTCCAGCGGAGTTGCTGCGCCTTCCGCGGACATTACAAGCCTGATGTTTGTCGGCGGGGAACTAGGTCAGGTCCTGCAAGCTGTGGAAGGACCGGACGGCGCCCCGAGCCTGCAAGTGATGAACGCGTTTGCTCAGGCACAAAAGATTGGCGCCGCCGCAATGGCGAAATGGACCGCCGTGAAAAACACAGAACTCGTAGCGGTGAACAATCAGTTGAAGCAAGCGAACCTGACGCCGATTTCGCTCGAAGGTGCAACTCCATCAGCGGGACGCGGCCGCAGAGGGCAGTAAGCGCCGGTCGGCGATTACGATATGGAAATAAAAAAGGCGGGACTGAAAAGTCCCGCCTTTTTAGATCTTCCTAAACTGAATTCAGCTACGCCGTAACTTCCCACGTATCGCCGGCGCGAAGCAGCTTCGCCAAATCGCCTTTGCCCTTCTTGGCGATCACATCCTTAATTTGATCGTTCACCGTATCTTCATAACGCGGCACGTCCGCCCAATTGCGCAGCACGCCAATCGGAGTGGGGAATCCCGGTCGGTGTTCCATATGCGCGAGCATAAATGCATAAGAAGGCCGCGGATGCGTTTCGTTGTGAATCAACAGATCGCTTTCGCTGACGCCGTTTCCGAGTTGCACAATTTCCAGCTCGAAACCGTTCAGCTTGATGCCCTTATCGCGATTCTTTCCAAAAATCAGCGGCTTGCCGTGTTCCAATTGGACCACGTGCTCGCTGCGCGCTTCCTTTTCGGTAACGTCGTGCCACGCGCCGTCATTGAAAATATTGCAGTTCTGCAGAATCTCAATGAACGCCGAGCCTTTGTGTCCCGCCGCGCGCTTGATCGTGTCCTTCATATGCTGCATGAAAACGTCCACGGTTCGCGCAACGAAAGTTGCTTCGGAACCAATCGCCAGCGAGACCGGATTGAACGGACGATCCGCGGTTCCGTACGGAGTGGATTTCGTTTTCTTGCCAATTTCCGACGTCGGCGAGTATTGGCCCTTGGTCAGTCCATAAATTTTATTGTTGAACAGCAAAACTTTCAGGCCCACGTTGCGGCGCAGCATGTGAATGGTGTGATTGCCGCCGATGCTCAGCGCGTCGCCATCTCCGGTCGCCACCCATACTTCCAACTCCGGATTCATCAGTTTCAAACCTGTAGCCACGGCCGGAGCGCGCCCGTGAATCGTGTGGAACCCAAAAGTATTGATGTAATAAGGAAAGCGGCTGGAGCAGCCGATGCCCGAAATTACCACAAATTTCTCGCGCGGAATTCCCAGCTCCGGAAACACCGACTGCACCGCGGAAAGAATCGCGTAGTCACCGCAACCCGGACACCAGCGGACTTCCTGGTCAGTTTGAAAATCTTTCTTCGTCAAAGGGGGAAGCGTCGTCGTTGCCATATTGAAATCTCCTTGATGTCCCAAATACTGGCCGGCCTAATCGCCCGCCAAAATTAATCCAAAATTTCTTCAATCTTCGATTCGATTTCCGATTGCTTGAACGGCCGGCCCTGAATCTTGTTGAAGCCCTGCGCGTCCACCAGATACTTCGCGCGCAGAACCATAACCAGCTGGCCCATATTCATCTCGGGAACCAGAACGTGCTTGTAGCGCTTCATCACTTCGCCCAAATTGGCCGGAAGAGGATTCAAATTGCGCAGGTGAACGTGTCCGATGCGTTTCCCGAGCGCGCGCTGAGCGTTCACGCCCGCGGTAATCGCGCCGTACGTTGATCCCCACGCAACAATCAGCAAATCGCCGTCAGGATCGGCCGCGGGAACAATGTCAGGAATGTCCTGAACGATTGCTTCCACCTTTGCAGCGCGTAGACGAACCATGTGTTCGTGATTCAGCGGCTCGTAGTTAATGTTGCCGGTGACGTCCTGCTTTTCCAGTCCGCCCAGACGGTGTTCCAATCCCGGCGTTCCCGGAATTGCCCAAGGACGCGCCAGCGTTTGCGGATCGCGTCGGTACGGTTGAAAGCCTTCCGGATTCGTTTCAAATTTCACCGGAAAATCTGGAATGTCTTCCAGATTCGGAATCCGCCACGGCTCCGCGCCATTCGCAAGATATCCGTCGGTCAGCAAAATCACGGGAACCATGTAACGCACGGCGATGCGCGCAGCCTCCACTGCCATCCAGAAACAATCTCCTGGTGTGGCCGCAGCAAGTACCGGAATCGGCGCCTCGGAATTTCGTCCGTAAAGAGCCTGTAGCAAATCGGCTTGCTCCGTTTTCGTCGGCAGACCCGTTGAAGGGCCACCGCGTTGCACGTCCACAATCACCAGCGGCAGTTCGACTGCAATCGCCAGTCCCATCGCCTCCGTCTTCAGTGCCATGCCCGGACCGGACGTCGTCGTAATCGCGAGTGCTCCGGCATAAGCAGCGCCGATCGCGGATGTGATCGCGGCAATTTCATCTTCCGCTTGAAAAGTTGTGACGCCGAAATTCTTGTACATCGAAAGTTCGTGAAGAATGTCCGACGCAGGTGTGATTGGATACGAACCTTGAAATAATTTCAGCCCCGCTTTTTGCGCAGCAACCACGAAACCCAATGCCAAAGCCTGATTTCCGCTCATGTTGCGGTACGTGCCGGGCGAAAGATGCGCCGGCGGAATTTCGTACGAAATCTGGAAAGCTTCGGTCGCTTCGCAGAAAGAATAACCCGCCTTCATCGCGCGCTTGTTTGCTTCGGCCAGCAGTGGCTTCGATTTGAATTTATCTTCCAGCCAGCGCGTCGTGGAATCCATCGGCCGGTTGTAAAGCCAGAAGCACATGCCCAGCGCAAAGAAATTCTTGCAGCGGTCCATGCTCTTCGCGTCCAGACCAAGTTCCGAAAGCGCCACGCGCGTCAGCCGCGTCAATTCCACTGAAAATAATCTGTAGCCATCCAGCGAATGATCTTCCAGCGGATTAGTCGTCGCCTGCGCTTTGCGCAAATCCGTTTCGCCGAAATCATCTTTATTAACGATTAATATCCCGTTCTTCTTCAGGTCCGCCAAATTCATTTTCAGCGCGGCAGGATTCATCGCGATCAGCGCGTCAACGCTATCGCCCGGCGTGTACACGTCGCCCGAAGAAAATTGCACCTGGAAGCCGCTCACGCCCGGCAGCGTGCCTGCAGGAGCGCGAATTTCCGCGGGATAATCCGGGAAAGTGGCCAGGTCATTTCCATACAGCGCCACGGTGTTGGTGAATTGGTTCCCGGTAATCTGCATTCCGTCGCCGGAATCGCCGCAGAAGCGGATAACCGCCTTGTCGATGACTTCCACTTCTCGTTTTCTGATTGGTATGTCGATTGTCGCCATAAGCCCCGTACCTACTCTTAGTTAGATGCCGATTCATCTGGGCGCGCTATCGCCCGACAATACAAAACTGAAAGGTTTCCGCACGGACGCCAGGAACTCCCGCACGCAAACATCAAGCATAGCATAAAGATCAGCGCCGCTTACGAATTGGACGCCGCCTTCGTTCCAAAAGTTACCTTCAAAAAACGGCCGGCGCTGTTATCCAATCTAATTTACCGCGTCGATGAATTCTTGCGATGTGACGCACGTCACGTAGATGGAATAGAATAGAGTTAGATGCGCGCAGCAGTCCTTCACGAATTCGGCCAACCACTTGCACTAGAAGATATTCCGCGTCCAGTTCCTGAGGAAGGCGAAGTTCTTCTGCAAGTCGAAGCCTGCGGCGTCTGCCATTCCGATTTGCATCTCATCCGCGGAGACTGGCCCGCCTTCGCGAAGCTCATCAAGCGTCCGCTCACACCCGGACACGAAGTCGTCGGCCGCGTCGTCGAATTGGGAAAATCTGTAGCCGAAGAACTTCTGAATCAAAGAGTCGGCGTGCCGTGGGTTTTTTGGAGTTGTGGTACCTGCACAAATTGCCGCGAAGGCCGCGAGAATATTTGCCAGAATCGCACCATCACCGGAGTAACAGTGAACGGCGGCTACGCTGAATTCATGATTGCCAAAGCCAGCCACGTGATCGCCGTTCCTGATTCGCTCGATTCCGTCTCGGCAGCGCCACTCTTCTGCGCAGGCGTAACTGTTTTTCGCGCGCTGAAAAATGCAGAAGTCGTACAAGGCCAGCGTGTCGCGGTCTTCGGCGTCGGCGGATTGGGCCACCTGGCGATTCAAATCGTTCGCGCCATGGGCGCTGAAGCAATTGCGGTTGACGTCGATGACGCAAAGCTTTCTCTCGCTCACGAATCCGGCGCTCAACAAACTATTAATTCGGAAAAGGAAGATGTAGGCACGCAACTCCGAAATTCCGGCGGCGTCCATCTCGCCCTCGTCGCCACTCCTGCAAAATCTGCCTACGACCTGGCATTCACTGTCGTCCGCGCAGGCGGCGCCGTTATGATCGTCGGCCTTCCCTCCGAACCGCTCACGTTTGACGCTGTGAAATTCGCTCGCAACGAAGCGCGAATTCTCACTTCCGTCGTCGGCACGCGTCAGGATGTCCGCGGCACTCTCGAACTCGCTGACGCCGGCAAACTGAAGTGCCATGTCGAATCGCGTCCGCTCGAACAAATAAACGAAATCCTCAACGAAATGCAGCGCGGCGCACTCCTCGGCCGCGTAGTCCTCGTTCCATAAGCCCATCCAGTTCCTGGCGCGTAGTGGAAGAATCCGCAATTGACTTTCGCTTTTACTTCGCCTAGAATTGGGGCGCAAAGAGTTTGCGGCGAAATCCGGACTGCGAGGCAACGATGGCTCTGACCAAACGGCAAAAAGAAGTGCTCGATCTTCTGGTCACCTTTCTGAATAAGCACGGCTATTCGCCAAGCTTTGAAGAAATCGCGAAGTCCATGAAATTAA
>Ga0210410_10004045_pt1 | contig 12899 bp, 13 predicted proteins | sample IncBWC4MmetaG_FD_161058 | JGI IMG/M metagenome (GOLD analysis project Ga0210410, IMG submission 161058) | Forest soil microbial communities from Barre Woods Harvard Forest LTER site, Petersham, Massachusetts, United States - Inc-BW-C-4-M | ecosystem: Environmental > Terrestrial > Soil >... | reverse complement strand
TATCATGACCCGAGACTCCTTGCTCTCGGCCAATGTGGACAAAACCCTTTCCCGACGCTTGGCTAGAGCCCAATCCGCTTGGGAGACTTTGAGCAGGGTTTGCACTTTGTTCGCCTCGAAAACGGAAAATGTGGTCTACGAATTCCCGGTAACGTCTATCAGTTGTTGATAAAGTCTACTAATTGTTGGAAGCGACGAGGGTAATCAAATCAATGCCTTGCGTCTTCGTGAGTCTAGTCAATAACGAAAAACGACACCACAATCAGGGCAGAGCGCGTGACTTGATCCCTCCGCTTCGACTACCCAACCCGGCCCTGCTGACACCAGCTTTCGCACCGTCAAACCGTTCAGATTCGAAAGCAACTCCTTGTACGACAACTTCTTATCCATTCATTCTTGATTACCCAGACTCGCCGGAGGGTGCACCAAAGTTGAGCCAGAACCAAGTTCAGTGCAAGGTCTTGGGTGGTTAGTCTACAGGTTGAGTGCAACAAACCGCCGTTATCTACAGGTTGAGTACAGCTCGACATCCGGATTTCGTAACAAGTAATTAATCCTAATTGCTGACGAACCTCTACATGCTACTGTGCCTCGGTTTGATCAGTAGATAAAGCTCGACTCGATCAAGGGCATGCTTTCTCATCACTTTTCTCCTGGAAGTGACGAGGAGTGCTCCTTCACACCGTTCCGGCCACACTATGCTGAGCCAGGTGCCGTTGGGCGGCCCTGCAGTGGGTGCTGTGGTGAGGTGTTTCTCAACATATCAACATGGAAGTGCGCGAAAGTTTTCTCTGCTTTAGCCCCGCTGTGCTGCCTACTCGCGGTCCGTATGGGGCTTTTGTCTCCGTACGAGTTCGGTCAGCTCGTTCCATGGATGGCAGTAGCCGCCACTAGCTCGGTAGATTGGATTGATTGTTTCTGCAAAAGAATTTATGCGGCTGTAACCGCCATTTGCAAGGATTGAGTAAAGTTGCGTTCCTTGTCTGGGATTCACCTCACGGGCCTCACTTCACCAATAGTGGGAACAAAGAGATTTACCAAGGTGCATACTGATGTTCATTAAGCCAGATGTGGAAGTTGTCAGATATGCGCCAGGATTTCGCTGGCCGAGACGTCTCATTCTTGCCGTTTTAGCCCTCGAACTGTCTGTCACGGTATCCGGCCAAAGCACATCTGCACCGGCAGCAGTTCAAAACGGATCCGCTAGGTCCCTACCTAAACTTCAACCGGACACCACACCAAGACCCGAACCTAATCCCAGACCTGACTGGGTGCCGAAGGGTGCAGTGTGGACAGGAAATGGGTGGAACGCCCCCCTCGCACCATGGGATCGCTACGGTATGCTTTTTGACGAATCGGTCCGCAACGATGAAGCCGCCGCAGCGAGCGAAAAACGAGGTGCAGACGGCAGTCGTTACCGCGATTCTCTAAAGAAAGCACTTGGGCTTACGGAATCCCAGGCGCAGGATCTGCGCCAGGCGGCTTTCCGTGAGAGGAAAAAAGTCGATGCCATAAATCAAAAAATCAACGCCGTGATCAAAGCCTATCGGGCAAGCGTTCCAAAGGATGCGCCGATCGGCCCCGAGCGCTGGAAGGTTGCGCCTCCTCCGAAAGAGTTAGACGAACTGGAGCAAGAGCGCGAAGAAACGATCATGCGCATAGCGGAAGAATTTAGACAGAGCCTTAGTCCAGAGGCTGCCTCAATGCTGGAGAAACGCATAAACGCAATGGGCAGTAGTGACCTGGCTCCTAAGGTGATGTCGCCGGAAGAGGTTCAGAGGCGTCGAGAAATTCTGAAGAATGACAAGATGATCATGGAGGAGAAGTGCCGCAAAGAGCAGGAGAGGCAGCAGCAACAGCAAGAGGTGCAACAATGAAACGAACCTCAATTTCCCACCTTTTATGGCTGGCCGCCGCTTTGTTGTTCCTTGCGGGTCTGGAAGGTACTGCCGTTGCACAGACCGGCTATCAGGACGTGTGGAAGTATTTCCCCACAGACAACTTCTTTTGTCCGGCGGGCACGGGTGTCGTTTTCCGTTAATGCGTAGACTTTGGTGTTTTCATTCCGTATTTACCGTTAATGTGTAGACCGCTTGTGCCAGTAACGAGTAGACTGCAAGCCAGCCACGCGGTTCAGGAAGGTCGTCAGGGGTAGGCTTGAAAGCGTCGCAACACGGTTCCATCGGAGGGAATCGGAAGTCGACGTTTTCTACAAGCTGCGGCGATCTTTCGGTTTAGGGCAGCAACCGACCGCTTCTTCCCACCGATCTTGCGGATATGCGCAGTAATGATCTGCTCCTGCTCTTCTCGGAGCCCTCCACTGCCACACTTTCGTCCGCGTGGGTGCAAAAGCAAAGCACTGAGCCGGCGGTCTTTCCTGTATCTGGCCAGAAGGCGAAACACCATTGATTTCGATACTCTAAATTGGCCCACCAACGATCATCTAAATTGGCCCACCTAGGAGAGAACCATATACCGTGGATCTCGTTCGGGCTTTCAAGCCCAGGAGGAGACCCGGTTGGACAGGAGAGCCAAAGTGGAGCTATTCGAACAGATTCGACGGGAGTACGAGTACGGCGAGGGGACGATCAATGGGGTGGCAAGGAAGCTTGGGATTCACCGGCGAATGGTACGCGAAGCGCTAGGGGATGCCATTCCGCGAGAACGAAAGATCAGCACGCGGGGCAAGCCAAGATTAGAACCGGCGAAGCCCTTCATCGAAGCAATCTTGCAGGGGGACGAGAAGGCGCCCCGAAAGCAACGACACACGGCACATCGGATCTGGTCGCGGATCCGGGAGGAACTTCCAGAAGTTAGCATCGCCGAATCCTCGATTCGTCGCTATGTTCGCGAGCGGAAGATTGAGCTGGGACTGGTCAAACACGAGACGTTCATTCCGCAGTCTTACGCCTGGGGGCAGGAAGCGCAGGTGGACTGGTATGAAGCGTACGCCGATATCGACGGAGAGCGAGAGAAGGCCTACGTATTCTGCATGCGCAGCATGGCCAGTGGAGGAGCTTTCCATTGCGCCTTTCCGCACAGCAGCCAGCAAGCGTTTTTGGAAGCACACGAACTGGGGTTTGCCTATTTCTTGGGAGTTTTCAAAACCCTTCGTTATGACAACCTGAAGAGTGCAGTGAAGAAAATTCTGCGCGGACATCAGCGAGAAGAGACGACACGATTCATCGCTTTCCGATCGCATTGGGGCTTTCAGGCGGAGTTCTGCACCCCCGGAGAAGGTCACGAGAAGGGCGGAGTGGAAGGAGAAGGGGGATATTTTCGTCGGAATCACATGGTGCCGGTCCCGCAGGTGGCCAACTGGGAGGCTCTAAACCTCCACTTGCGGGAAGAATCGAGGCGGGACGAGGAGCGAAGGATCGGCGAGCGGAGCCAGTCGGTAGGCGCAGGAATGGCGTTGGAGCGAGAACACCTGCGTGCCCTAGCGGAGGAAGGCTTTGATCTAGCGGCGGTTCATTTTCCGGAGGTGAACGGTAGCGGATGTGTGAGGGTGCTGACCAACTTCTATTCGGTTCCAGTTCCGGTGGGCGTGGAAGTGCAAGCCAAGGTGCACTCGGCGTACGTGGAGATCTGGCACCAGGGACGTTGTGTGGCCCGACACGAACGCTGTTTCCAGCGACAGCAGAAGATTCTGAATTTGGAGCACTACCTGGACGCGCTGCTGAAGAAGCCCGGGGCTTTCGCGGGTTCGACTCCGCTGGAGCAGTGGCGGGCACAGGGGCGCTGGCCGGCGAGCTTCGATCGTTTTTGGGAGGCGCTGAAGCAACGCCGAGGAAAACAAGGAGGAACCCGAGCCATGATCGAGGCGCTGCTGCTGGGCCGTCAGTATGGATACGCAGCGCTGAAGGAAGCGCTGGAAAAGGCACTGGATCTGAGTTGTTTTGACGTCGAGGCCTTGCGTTTGCTGTTGACCGCGGAACGAAGCGAGAAGCGCGAGCCCGGCGAAGCGGTCGAGATCGGCGCCTTGCGATCTTACGACCGACCGCAACCCACCACTAAAAACTATGACCAGTTGCTGGAGAACTATCCGGCCAGCGGGGTGATTCAATGAGCGCCGCCACGGTTTCCGTGCAGCAAGCCACGATTCGGCAGTATGCCAAACGACTGCAACTGGCGACGATTGCAGGACAGTTTGTAGCGATGGCGGAACAAGCCATCAAAGAAAAGCAGGGCCATCTCAACTATCTGGAAGTGTTGCTGGGGATGGAGGTGGAAGAGCGAGAACGCAACACGGCTGAAGACCCTCAAGCGCCAGATGTATGGTCGAGCCGGCTTCGAACCTCTTACGAGCCCGATTGCTGCCGATGTCCCGGGGTTCCCCCGTGCACCGAAATTGAGGAAGAACCACATTAAAGATAAATTTTGCCTGGAAAGCCGCCACTATACTAATTGAGGAAAAACGACAGCCGACAAGCGCTCCCGCGCCGCTCAGGATTGCGCGACGTAGTTTCTCTGTTTCGAATGCTGCAAACATACCAACCAGTATGTACGGAACCATAACCTCTTCCCCGTGTGTATGGAAACTTGGAGAAAAAAGCCGTGTGGTCGTTTCGAGACCGTTCCGGAATGCTGTTAGACCGTGCCTATCTAGCGTAGTTCGAAGTGTCCGGACTGTTGCCTCCCGTAATCATTGTGATCGTGGAACATAACGTGCTCCCTCAATTGTCGCTCGGCAGGAGTTTGTGAAGTTGTGAGCCTCTGCTCTCAATCGCAAATTAACTGGCAGAGCGCCGAATGGAACATGGCGGAAATCGTCAGTCACATCGGCATCACGATTTGCGAGAGGAAAACAGGATATGAGCACGCAGTATGTAAGGACGATTCGGCAGTTGCGGAATTTCTGGATACTGTCGGTTACGGCGATGGTTCTGGGTTGCTTCAGCAATGCGGTCGCGCAAGCGCGCTACAAAGTTCAGGATTTGGGCGTTCAGCACCCTGACAACCTGGGCATGGCCATGGGGCTCAATAATTACGGCTGGACGCTGACTATGGATCAGCTCCTGGATCATTCCGCCATTTCCACCCGCTTCCCGGCCGTGCAAGGCACGGTGAGGATCAGCATCCGCGATCTCAACCTCCCACTCGGCACGCTTGGAGGAAAGAACAGTTCGATCAATTGGAACGGAATCAACGATCCCGGGGAAGCCGTCGGTATGTCCGAAACATCTGTTTTAGATCCGAATGGCGAAGACATCTGCGGTTTTGGCACACACGCTACGTGTCTTCCCTTTCTTTGGCAAAACGGCGTCATGCATGCTCTCCCGACGCTGGGCGGCAATAACGGGCAAGCCAGTGCCATCAATAACAGCGGACAAGTCGTAGGATATGCAGAAAATGGTATGGTGGACTCCACCTGTGGGCCTGGCGTCATGAATAATCGGGTTGACCAGCCGGTGTTGTGGGAGAAAGTCGAAGGCAAAGAAAAAGCCCAACCTCTTTTTACGATCGGAAACGATCCAGATGGGGTCGCATTCGGCATCAACAATCAAGGCCAAGCCGTAGGCTTCTCGGGAACCTGCACCGCAGTGAATTTCGCCGTACTGTGGGAAAACGGCACTGCCACCCCGCTTCCGGACCTCGGAACTCCGGGCGCCATAGCCTACGCCATTAACGGCCACAACCAAATTGTTGGGCAAGCCGTCAACTCAGAGGGCACAGCCTTGGCCGCTATTTGGGAAAACAATACAGTCAGAAGTCTTGGCGTCCTTCTGCCGGGAGATGCTGCCGCTTTTGCCACCAGCATCAACAACCGGGGCCAGGTGGTGGGAAGCTCCTTCGACTCCAGCTCCAACTGGTCCCACGGCCTCATCTGGGAGAACGGGAGGATGTTCGACCTTAACCAGCTATTTCCCGTTAGCTCTAACCTCTACGTAATCTCGGCTAGCAACATCAATGAGAGCGGACAAATCGCGGGTATGGCGGTGGAGATGGCCGGGCCGCACGCGGGAACGATCGTCCACTCCTTTCTGGCAACCCCGGTAAAAGAAGACCAGGGCAAGACGGTTGCAGACGTCGTAGGTACGCTTCCGAAAATCACTGTGCCTGCGGCGAATGTTTGGAAGCTTTCGCCGAAATCCGCACACTGCTCGATCCAACGCTAAAGGCACTTTCGGAGCTTCCGCACCATGCCTTTCGGCCATGCTGCGCGAAGGCGCAAGATGTGAGGTTTTGCGGGACATTCTGGGTCGCGCGAATATCGACGTGACCCAGAATATTTTGGCAAGAGCTGGTGGGACGAACGAGTGCATGCGAAATATGGTTGGTGGTAGGGAAAACGCTAACTGTTGATCGCGGTAGGGACAGACAAGTGCCGCATCCGCCGCATCTGGTCCTGCAATCGCGTGAGCGCGCCTCGCAGACGTGACTTTTCTGTTCGCATTCCAATCCGAAAGTTGCCTTTCTGATTGCGAGTGCAGTACAGGGTAAACCCCAAGAAGTAGATCGTCTGTGGGCGTTTACGGCCACGCTTGCTAGCGTGTCGATGCGCGAAGCGAACAAATTCAACGAGCTTGGTCTTCATCGGTTCCAAGGTCAGACTGAATTTTCTCAGCCTTTTGGCAAGCGCTTCCTGAGCACGGAGAGCATCCGAACGAAATTGGAAACACAGCACGAAGTCGCCGATATATCGCACCATGCAGGCCTCGCCGCGAAGTCGCCCGCATCCATTTCTGACTCCCGGGTGGCGACTCCCACGGGGCCACTTCCGCATCTGAACGCATCAAAGATGAGTCTCCGGCAGCTGGTGCCAAAGAACTTGGCGGGACCGGTTTGTTGATTCGACAACTCGGCTACAGCTCGACATCGGCATCAACCGGCGGCGCATTGATTGGTTGGCCGCTCCAGATCGTTCGAGCCGATCTATCCTTATTATTATGGGCCCTATTCGGGTGACCGTGGTTCTGGGAAGAGGTAAGCTGGCGAAGATCGAGGTAGCCTTATCGAACTGGGAGGATTCCAGTGAAGCTCCTGGGGGAGCGGCTTCGGAAGGAAGGCAGTTGTCGTGGCCTCGACGTCCGCGCTGCCAAGTTCGTTTCCCGCCTCTCCGAGTTTCAGGCATCCGAGTTTCAGAGCAAGGATCAGATGGTGCAGTCGATCGAAGAGGTGCTCGGGGGCGAGAGGGCGCTGAAGCCTGAGAGGACAAAAAAGCCAAAGCCGGCGAAGACGGCGAGGGAGCGCCGCCGGGGGAAAGGGAACTGGCGGGAAGGGAACTCGCCCGCATGGGCGATGAGGAGGACCAATTGGCGGCTGGAACTGGTGCTGGTCGTGCCCGAGGCCGGTGTACCGGGTGGAGTGGGCGAAGCAGCTGGTCCACAATGGCGTGCGCTCGCCGCACACCCAGCAAGCCTACGCGTATGCCCTCGAACAATTCTTTGTCCGGGCGGCGGGCTGAGCCATCTCGCGCAAGTCGGTGCAAGGCTACGTCACCGGGCTCGGGGAAATTAAGTTCTCGCCTTCGACCATCAATCAACGCCTGGCGGCGATCCGTAAACTGGCGACCGAGCCCAGCGCTGTGGTTACTTCGACAGCGAGACGGCGCAGGCGATTGTGTCGGTCGCCGGTGTGAGCCAAAAAGGCGGCTGGGGCGATCGCTGGCCTGGGAAGAAGCCCGAACATTATTACAGGCACCGAATCCGCATAGCATTCGCGGAATGCAGGACCGTGCGCTGTGGCCTGCCGGTGACGTGCGCGTTGCGCCGCGGAGAATTGTCGCGCATGAACTGCGAGCATCTCGCGATGCGCGACGGCCGCTGGGTATTTCTGGATTTCTTGGGGAAGGGAAACAAGACGCGATCGGTGGCGGTGCCGCTGTGGGTGAAGCAAGAGATTGATGGGTGGCTGGACGTGGCAGGGATAGAGAAAGGACCGATCTTCCGGCGCGTGCTGGCGAACGGCCGAGTGGGCAAGGACGCGTTGACCGAGCGCGCGGTGTGGCAGCTGGTGCGTGAGTACGCAGCGCAGATCGGGATCGGCGAGCTGGCGCCGCATGATCTGCGGCGCACGGCGGCGAAGCTCTGCCGATTGAAGGATTGAAGGGCGGGGAACTGGAGCAAATTCAGTTTCTGCTGGGGCGTGAATCGATTTTGACAACGGAACGGTACTTGGGGTCTGAACAGGATCTGAAGAATGCAGTCAATGACGCGCTGGTGTTTGAATGAAGGCCTCTATGTCATATGGCGCATAAACCTTCGTTTGTTCCCGATCGGCCGAGTAAATTTACAGGGCCTGTCTGGGCTCACTACACCAAACGTCAAAAATCGTACGCTAGCGACCTGAGACAGATGGGGGCAAACTGGCGAGAAGCGCGTTTAAGGGGATCGATCGTGCCGCGACCACCGATGCCCATGCTCAGTGAGCGCATTGGCCTGTTCGCACCATTTGACATTTAGGATCTGCAGCTGCGAACATTTGCCATTCGGTTAATGCTTCGCGTCTCGAGAAGAACCGGAGATCGATTTGCGACCTCTGGTTGAGCATGGATACTTGCGTATGCGCGACCTTCGCCTCGCACTCCGCCAGCTCCGGAAAGCTCCCGGCTTTTCCCTCGCCATCGTCCTAACCCTGACGCTGGGCATCGGGGCGACCACTGCTATCTTTTCGCTCATTGAGGGCGTCCTCCTGCGCCCCCTGCCTCTTCGCGATCCACAGCACCTCGTCCTTTTGGGCGACCGCCTCGGAGATGGCCTGCAGCTAGGCGTCACCGCCGTCGAGGTCGCCACCTATGAGCATGCCGCGCTGGCCTTCTCTTCGATGGGTGCCTACATCACCACATCGTGGGAGCTCTCCGGGGGCCCACTCTCCGAATCGGTCAACGGCGCCCGCCTCACCGCCAGTGTTTTCCCGACGCTGGGCATCGCGCCCATCGTCGGCCGCGTCTTTACCCAGCAGGAAGACGAAGCGCACGCTCCCGTCGCTGTGATTAGTTACGCACTGTGGCTCAATCGCTTTCACCGAGATCCACACGTCGCAGGTGCCGCGATCACTCTCGACCGCAGGAGCTACACTATCGTTGGCGTGATGCCGCGCAGTTTCGAATTCCCGCTGCTCCCCGGCCGCGTTGGCCAGGCACAGCTTTGGGTGCCCATGAGTTTCACCGCCGATGAGCTTTCCCCGTCCGCTGGCTCGTGGGGAACCCACCTTATCGCGCGCCTGAAGGACGGCACCACCCTGCAGGAGGCGGCGCAGGACGCAAATCGGATCGCGCGGCAGGTCATGCGCGATTTCCCCCCGGAGCTGACCGCCATCCACATCCGCGGGGATGTTCTCCCGCTACGCGAATCCATCGTCGCCGGAGTGCGCCCTCTGCTCCGCACGCTGTTTCTCGCCGTCTGCATTGTGCTGCTTATCGCCTGCGCCAATGCAGCGTCCCTCTTGCTCGTCCGCGCTATCCGCCGCCGCCGTGAGCATGCCGTTCGCCTCGCACTCGGAGCCCGTGCGAGTACTATTCTCCGAGAGTGCGTCAGCGAAGGTCTCCTGCTGAGTCTTGGCGGGGGCCTCCTAGGTCTGGCTCTGGCGGCAGCTGCCTTGCGCGCCACCGTGCCACTCCTTCCCGAGTCCATGCCGCGGATTGACGCCATCTCCATCAATGCCGGCGTTGCGGGCTTCGCTCTCCTCGTCGCCGTCGCAACCGGAGTTCTCTGCAGCCTGGGTCCGGCCTGGGCCGCTGTCCGGACCAACCTGTTGGAGGGCCTCAGGGAAGACGCCCGCTCGGGCGCCGGTAGCCCGCGCCAGAGCTGGCTTCGCTCATCTCTGGTCGTGGCCGAAATCGCCATCGCCACTATCCTGCTCACAGTTTCGCTCGCCTTCCTGCGCAGCTATCAGCAGATGCTCGCCGTCGATCCCGGCTTTCGCCCCGACCATGTCCTCATCGCCGGCTATCAGTTGCCCTCGCAGCAATACGCGACCGAATCATCTATCGAAACCTTCAATCGCGAGGTCGTCGACCGTCTCGCTGCCCAACCCGGCACAGTCGGCGTAGGTCTGGCCAATTCGCTGCCTGACACCGGCGGCGGAGGCCGTGGCGGCTTCACCATCGAAGGCGCCTCCCTCGACGGATGGAAGCTCAGGTTTGCTCCCTTTATCGAGACCTATGGCGACTATTTCGGCGCTCTCGGTATTCCCCTCATCGCCGGCCGCCTTTTCACTGTCCGCGACCGATCCGACGCGCCGCTTGTCTGCATCATCGACCAGTCCATGGCCAAAGAGGAGTGGCCCGGCCAGAGCCCCATCGGCAAGCGTTTGCACATTGGCAATCCCAAACGCACCCTGCCTTGGGCTATCGTGGTCGGGGTGGTGCCCGACGTTCGCATCGATGCACCCGATCAACCCGCGGGTGAGCAATGGTATTTCCCGCTGGAGCAGCCCGCTATCATCAAGGGCTCCGGCGTCACCGGCATGGTTGATTTGTCCAGCGGTTGGATCGCCCTCCGCTCCACGCTGCCGCCCGAACAGATGATCCGCACCCTGCGGTCGGTGGTCGCCGGCATCGATTCGCGGCTGGCTCTCGATCCCGTGCAGCCTATGGCCGACGCTATCTCAGCCGTGGAGGCTCCGCGCCGCTTCAATACGGGCCTCATCACAGCCTTCGCGCTCACCGCCGTGCTCCTCGCAGCCATGGGCCTCTACACCGTCATCGCCTTCAGCGTCTCGCAGCGGACGCAGGAGATCGCCGTCCGCATGGCCTTGGGCGCACAGCGCGGCAGCATCGCGCGGCTTGTGCTCGGCTCGGGCGCTAAAATCGCAGCCGCCGGCTGCGCTCTCGGTCTTTTTGGAGCGCTCGCCGTCTCTCGACTCATCCGCACTTTCCTGTTCGGAGTCAGCGCCACGAATCCGATCGTCTACACAGCAAGCGTCTGTCTCATGCTGGCCCTGGCTCTTCTTGCTTCGACGCTTCCGGCTCTGAGCGCAGCCGCCGCCGATCCCGCTCACGCTCTGCGCTCGGAATAGCCAGGCAGTTATTCGTGCTCAGGCGCAAGGAAAGTAATCAGGCATTTCCGGCTGGCGCAACCCACTTCGTGCCCTCTGGAAAAGTTGTGCAGAGACACTTTCTCGTCGGAGCGGCATACACCAAGCCGAATCAGAGCCTCGAAGATGCAACGGGTCAAACGAAGGAGGGGATAGTATGGGGTGACGGCCGACAGTGCTCGCCCTCGCCACTTTGCAGTTTCGATTCAGCCTGTGTTTATACGGTTACTAGCACTACGACATGCGTTTTACCAGTGTCATTAAACGCGCATAAGCACATAGGCCAACATAAATATAAGGCTGATATTGCCGAGCGATTTGGCAGGGAATGGGGAAGTGTGGAGCGGCGGGGTAGCGGGGTAGCGGAGGAGCGGGGGAAAGCGGCTATAGTTGACGAGGATGTCAGCAGCCCAGTAGGCTGCGTCATTGAACATCGCCAAATGATCTATCTTGTCAAAAGCTTTCTCGCGTGTACGCTTCTCTTGGTCTCCGGGTTCTGCTGCGCGCAAAATGACGCAGAGCCGCAAGGTACTTCCAAGAAAGACAGCTGCCCGAACTGTCTGGTTAAGGATTTTGCAGGCCAGTTGCTGACTGACTTCGAACTGCCATTGCTCGGTGGCGGCAAGATCCAGCTTTCCAACCTGCGCGGCAAAGCCGTTGTGCTCAATTTGTGGTGTAGGTGCGGTGCTAACGATACCGATCCGAATAAGGCTGAAATACCGACGCTTGTTGAACTGCAAGACGAATACGGCCCTGAAGGTTTCCAGGTAATCGGGTATCTTTGGACGACTATGCCAGCACAGAGGAAATCTCTGACTGCGCAAGAGAAATGAACGTCAACTCGTCAACTACCCAATTGTGATTGGCAACACATCCTCTTTTGAAAAGCGCTACGGCGGCGTTATTTTTCTGCCGATGACGTTCTTTCTGGATCGAGAAGGCAAAGTGATTGCTCGGGAAATTGGGGTCCAGAAGCCGCAACGTCTACGTGGAGCACATAAGAAGATCCTTGGATCAGAAACCCGCCAAGGAAAAGTCAAAAGTAACCAAGGATCGCACTTGAATCCACAATAACTCTAGCCGGCAGCTGAGGGGGCGTCCGACCTCGTAAAAAAATCGTTCAAGCAGCCTGCTGCGCATTGCAAAACTCTGAGCTTCCTACCACTCCAGAGCTTTTCAGTGACCCCTCGTTCTCCATGTTCGTTTAGGTTGTGAAACCTTGCCTGTCTTGTTTTCCGTTAATGCGTAGACTTTGGCGTTTTCATTCCGTATTTACCCTAATGTGTAGACCGCTGTTGCCAGTAAACAGTAGACTGCAAGCCAGCCAAGCGGTTAAGGAAGTCCGCGAGGCGTAGGCTTGAGGCCCGTCGCGACACCGGTCCCATAGGAGGGAATCGGAAGTCGGCGTTTTCTACAAGCTGCGGCGATCTTTCGGTGTAGGCGTCGAGCTGCACTTAACGACCGGACGAAATTGTACTTAATAACCGGACGTGGCCTTACATGCCTCCGTCCAAAATGGGACGGTGACTTCATACGGTAAAAGCAACATAGCCTTGCGTCTTACCCCGAAGTTGTGTATACAAGACTCGCCGGCGCTTGACCGGATATCTAAATCTAAAGCGCGTGGCTCGAGGCAGCCTGCTCGGTGGATCGCCACCCGTCCTCTTTGTGTGCCAAGAGAAAGAGCTAATCAGGAGGCATCATGAAATTTCAGGGATTCCTGAGTCGCACGTCTCGCTTTGTCCTGTGCCTGACCGCATCGTATGCTCTACCCCTCTACGCAGCTCCCCAGACCGACACCGCTTCGGTAACCCGCGCGGCCCTCGACCCGTCGCTGGTCGATGACCGTGGGGCGAACGCTCACTTTGTTGAGCAGGAGGCTGAGAATGCCGTGACCGACGGCACGATCATTGGCCCCG
>Ga0210410_10004044_pt1 | contig 12901 bp, 7 predicted proteins | sample IncBWC4MmetaG_FD_161058 | JGI IMG/M metagenome (GOLD analysis project Ga0210410, IMG submission 161058) | Forest soil microbial communities from Barre Woods Harvard Forest LTER site, Petersham, Massachusetts, United States - Inc-BW-C-4-M | ecosystem: Environmental > Terrestrial > Soil >... | reverse complement strand
CGGCACGCGTCTTCAGGTGCTCGCGCAATAGCGGCAGACCCTCGCCCGTCCTGGCGCTCAAGAAAACTTGCGGAGGATCGTGCGATTCATCGGCTCGTGGAGCCACGCCGGTCAAGTCGATTTTGTTGAACACCAGCGTGACCGGAACACCCGGCGGCAATTCCTCGAGCTCCGCACGCCAGTCGAGCGGCTCATCGGCCGCGGCATCCAAGATATAAAGCACGCGATCGGCGCGGTCGAGTTCGTTCCAGGCGCGGCGCACGCCTTCCGCCTCGGCCACATCGGCGGTGGCGCGCAGTCCCGCCGTGTCGATCAAGTTCAAGGGCAGGCCGTCGAGATGCACGTGCTGGCGCAGCACGTCGCGCGTGGTTCCCGGCTGGTCGGTCACGATCGCGATCTCATCGCCCACGAGCTGATTGAGCAAGCTGGATTTTCCGGCATTGGGCTTGCCGGCAATGACGACGTTCAATCCTTCGCGCAGCAGTGCGCCCTGGCGTGCCGCGGCCGTGATGGATTCGAAGCCGCTCAAGATATTCGCCATGCTGCGCCCGAGTACGCTGCCCGGCAGAAATTCGAGTTCTTCATCGGGAAAGTCTATGGCCGCCTCCACCAGAGTGCGCAGCTCGGTGATCTGCGCCTGCAGCGCGTTGATGCGCGCCGAGAACTCTCCCTGCATGGAGCGCACCGCCGCGCGCGCCGCCGCGGTGGTGCCGGCATCGATCAGGTCGGCGATGGCTTCCGCCTGCGCGATGTCGATTTTGCCGTTCAGATAAGCGCGTTCGCTGAACTCGCCCGGCCTTGCCATGCGGCAGCCCAGTTCGAGCAGCCGCTTCAGCAGCAAATCCATGATGAGCGCGCCGCCGTGGCCCTGCAGCTCCAAGACGTGCTCGCCGGTATAGGAGGCGGGGGCGGCAAAGTACAAAGCCAGTCCGCGGTCCAGGGCTTCGCCGCTGCTGCTGCGAAAATCCGCGACTTGAGCCAGCCGTGGCTCGGGAACAACGTTGAGAATCGCTTGGGCGATGCGCGGCACGTCGGGCCCCGATACGCGTATCACCCCGACCGCGCCGCGCCCGGGAGCGCTGGCGATGGCGGCGATGGTATCGTTGGACGACACGGACAGCCTTGAGCTTCTAGCTGCGCTGCTTGGCAGCCTCTGCCTCGACCACTTGATTCACGCGCCACTGCTGCGCGATCGACAGCACCGTGTTCGTCAGCCAGTAGAGCACCAGTCCTGAGGGGAACCACGCCATCATGCCGGTCATGATCAGCGGCATGAACTGCATGATCTTGGCCTGCATGGGATCCGGCGGGGCGGGGTTCAATTTGAATTGCGCGAACATGGCGCTGCCCATGAGCAGCGGCAACACGAAGTACGGATCCTTCGAGGACAGATCATTGATCCACAGCAGGAAGGGCGTCTGGCGCATCTCCACGCTCTCCAGCAGCACCCGGTAGAACGAGATGAACACGGGGATCTGTACCACCATCGGCAGGCAACCCGCGAGCGGATTTATTTTTTCCTTCTTGTACAGCTCCATCATGGCGCGGCCCAGCTTCTCGCGGTCGTCCTTGAAGGTTTCCTGGATCTGCTTCATGCGCGGGCCGACGGCGCGCATCTTGGCCATGGAACGGCCGCTCGCCTGGCTCAAAGGATAGAACAGCAGCTTGATCAGTGCCGTGACGATGATGATCGACCAGCCCCAATTCCCAATGAGCTTGTGCACATAGTTGAGGCCGGTAAAGAGCGGCTGGGCCAGCACGGTCAGGACGCCGAAGTCGACGGTGCGTTCCAGGTTCCGGCCGAGCCCCGCCAGCTGCGACTGCAACTTCGGACCCACGAATAACTCTTCGTGGAACTGCGCTTTGGCACCGGCCGCGACTTCGGTCATCGGTCCGGTGGCGCTCACCAGGTAATCGTTGTTGAGCACCTGCAATTGATACTGATAGGGCTGATTGGCGGGCGGCACGACGGCGGCCACAAACTGATGCTGCAATGAGGCCAGCCAGCCGTTGCTGATGGCCGCGGCGTACTTGGCGTCCGTGTCATTCTCGACGTTCAGATCCTTGGACTTGGTGCCGTCATAAACGGCAGGGCCTTTGAAGGAATAGGTTTCGACATCGAAATATGAGCGCGAGGCATGTTCCCAATGGCGCAGGATCTGCGCGTACGAGGCTAGTTTTCGCGGCGCCGGGCCGTCGTTCTTAACATCGTACTGCAGACCGATGGCGTACTGGCCGCGCGTGAAAATGAATGTTTTGGTAACGCTCAGGCCCTGACCGTCCGTCCAGGTCAGGGGTACGCGCAGCTCCTTGGCGCCGGGCGCGAGGACGAATGTTTTTTCATCCGACTTCCACATCGCCAGATGCGAAGGAGAGGCTTCACCGGCGGCGCCGGTGAGCCCACTTTGCAGCACGTAGCGGGTCGGCGGCGGCTCATAACTCAACAGCCGCACGGGAATGTTCGGCCTGTCCTTGTGCTGCGGATAGTCGAGCAAGTCGGCGCGATCGAGCTCGCCGCCCTTCAGGTTGATGCCGACATCCAGCACGTCGGTGGTGATGTGCAGCGGCATGCTTGGACTCGATTCCGACGCGGCGGCGGGCGCGCCGAGGGTTGCGGGTGACGCGGCAGCGGCCGGAGCGCCGGCGGTCTGCTGCGCCGGCGCTTGTGCGGGTGCGGGTGCGGGTGCCGCCGTTGTCGCCTGCGGCACCGTATCGCCGAGAGTGCTTGCTGGAGGCGCGGCGGGGGCAGTACCGGATTGAGTCACGGCGCTCACCGGCGGCTCATAGTCATGCAGCCACGTCTGGTAATTCAGAAACAGAATCGCGGCGAGGACGCCCCAGAGCATGAGACGGATATTAGGCATGAGTCGCTCGCTTATCCGGCACAGGATCGTAACCGCCTGCCGTGAACGGATGGCAGCGCAGGAGGCGGCGCAGACCGAGCCAACTTCCTCGCAGGACGCCGTAGCGTTCAATCGCCGCGTGCGCGTAGCACGAACAGCTGGGATAGAAGCGGCAGTTGGCCCCAAGCATGGGGCTGATGGCGAGCTGATACCCGCGGATGCTCCACATGAATATTTGGCGGGGCTTTACCATTGCTGCGTGATCGACTTCCAATGCTGATCGAGGCTGGCGCGCAAATCCTTAAGCTTGGCCAATCGCGCGGCGTCTCGCGCGGAGACGGTAACATCGACCGGCGGCAATGAATGTTGGTTCAAACGAAAGGACTCTCGTGCGAGGCGTTTGATGCGATTGCGTGATACGGCGGTGCCGAAGGTGCGCGTCGCGATGCTCAAACCCAATCGAGGATAGGTTTCATGATTGGCCAGCACGGATAAACTAAAAAATGCATCGGAGAATTTTTTGCCGTGCCGCTTCACATCACGAAATTCGGCCGGCTGGTGCAAACGCTTGCGCGGCTCGAACGTCAGTTTACGGATCTAGACAGCCTGAGCGCGTTAGGGACAGAGACGCTTGCGGCCCTTGGCGCGGCGCCGGGCCAGCAATCGACGGCCGCTCTTTGTGGCCATGCGCGCACGAAAACCGTGGGTACGGGCACGATGTAGATTACTGGGATTAAAGGTACGTTTCATAGCGCGACTCGGACGAAAACCACGGGTTAAATCAATGGCCTAAGCTGTTTAAGAAAGGCGGCAAGGGTACTGAGCGTGCATGGATGTGTCAATAGACAGCCCCTTCAACTTGGAGCTAGACTCGCTGCCCTTTCGTTCGTTTGCCCCATGCCCCAACCCTCAAGGAGAGCGCTCTTGCCGGAGTCGCTATGGAACCGCTGTCTGCGAGTGCTCGAGGGCGAGCTCCCGGAACAGCAGTTCAATACCTGGGTGCGGCCCCTGCAGGCGATCGAGCGGGACGGTGAATTGAAGCTGCTGGCGCCGAATCGCTATGTCATCGAGTGGCTGGGCCAGAACCTGCTGCCGCGGATCAAGGAACTCATTCTGGCGTTTGCCGAGGGGCTTGCCCCGGAAGTGGCGCTCGATGTGGGCACGCGGGCCGGCGTCATCGTCCCGGCCGCCGCGCCGATCGCCCGGGATGACGGTGCGGCCGCGGCCAGAATGCGCAAGCTGCTCGCGCCGACGGTGCTGGGCAGCCGCATCAACGCCGACTTTACCTTCGACGGCTTCGTCGAAGGCAAGAGCAATCAACTCGCCAAGGCAGCGGCGATTCAGGTCGCTGGCAACCCCGGCAAGGCGTACAACCCGCTGTTCATCTATGGCGGCGTCGGCCTGGGGAAAACGCATTTGATGCACGCGGTGGCCAACAAGCTCAAGGAGCGCAATTCCGAGGCGCGCCTCGCCTACGTGCACAGCGAAAGATTCGTGGGCGACATGGTGAAGGCCTTGCAGCACAACACCATCAACGATTTCAAGACCGCGTATCGATCCTTGGACTGCCTGATGATCGACGACATCCAGTTTTTTGCGGGAAAAGACCGCTCCCAGGAAGAGTTTTTTCATACCTTCAACGCGCTGCTCGAAAGCCAGCAGCAGGTGATATTGACCTGCGACCGCTACCCGAAGGAGGTCGACGGGCTCGAGGAGCGGTTGAAGTCGCGTTTCGGCTGGGGCTTGACCGTTGCCATTGAGCCGCCGGAACTCGAAACCTGTGTTGCGATCCTGATGAGCAAGGCGGCGATGACGCATGTCGATCTTCCCGAGGAAGTCGCCTTTTTTATCGCCAAGCGGATCCGCTCGAACGTGCGCGAATTGGAAGGCGCGCTTCGCCGGGTCGTTGCGACTTCCAATTTTACCGGAAGACCGATTACGCTGGAGTTCGCCAAGGAGGCGTTGCGGGATCTGTTGGCGTTGCAGGAAAAATTGGTCACGATTGAAAATATTCAGAAGACCGTGGCCGAGTACTACAAAATCAGGATTGCAGATTTGCTGTCAAAACGTCGCAGCCGTTCGATCGCTCGGCCGCGCCAGGTCGCGATGGCGTTGGCGAAGGAATTGACCAACCACAGCCTGCCGGAGATCGGAGACGCATTCGGCGGCCGGGATCATACGACGGTGCTGCATGCGTGCAGGCGGGTCAAGGAGTTACGCGAGACGGAGCGTCGCATCGGCGAGGATTATCTGAACCTGTTGAGAACTCTGGCGGGATAGGGTAGGAAAAGCTGTGGATGAGTCTGTGGATAAAGATATCCACAGTTCGATGACAGGTTCTGGCAAGCCTGTGGACAAGTGTTGAGGTTGTTTCGTCTGATTGTATGATATTGATTAATATAGTGTTTTTTGCCTTATGCACTGGAATTTGGTCCTTCATTAATCATAGTAATAATCTCTTTTAAGAATCTAAATCTAAGATTGATAAGACGGTGAGCCCATGAAATTGACGGCAGAGCGCGAGAAATTATTGACCCCATTGCAGGCGGTAATCGGGGTGGTGGAACGGCGCCAAACCATGCCGGTGTTGGCCAATGTGTTGCTGGGTGTTCGCCAAGGACAGTTGCTCATTACCGCCACGGATTTGGAGGTGGAGTTGGTGGCGGCGACCGAGGTCGCGGTCCAGGACGCCGGCGACATCACCGTCCCTGGGCGAAAATTTCTGGATATTTTGCGGGCGCTGCCCGAGAAGCTGTCGGTGTCGTTGAGCGTCGAGGGCGAGAAAATTGTGATCAAGGCGGGTCGCAGCCGGTTTAGTTTGTCGACGCTGCCGGCGGCGGACTTTCCGGTGATCGATGACATCAGCGCGCAGCAAACGGTGCAACTGCCGCGCAAGGAATTATTGCGGTTGCTGGAAAAGACGCATTTTTCGATGGCGCAACAGGATGTGCGCTACTACCTGAACGGCATGCTGCTGGAAATCGACGCACAGGTGTTGCGCGCTGTAGCCACCGACGGGCACCGCCTGGCGTTGTGCGAAACGGCGTTGGCCGTGAAGGCGAAGAACTCCCAGCAGGTCATTGTGCCGCGCAAAGGCGTGTTGGAGTTGCAGCGAGTGTTGAATGACGACGGCGTTGCCGATGTTGCCATAGGAACCAACCACGTTCGTGCGCAGATCGGCGACATTCGCTTCACTTCGAAGCTGATCGATGGCCGTTTCCCGGAGTATTCTCGGGTCATTCCGGCCGCGCCCGCCTCCGCCATCCGCGCGGATCGGGATGTGCTGCGCCAGGCCCTGCAGCGCACCGCCATCCTATCCAACGAGAAATACCGCGGCATTCGCGTCACCGTGAAAAAGAACATGCTCACCGTGCAGGCCCACAATCCGGAGCAGGAAGAGGCTGAGGAGGAGATCGAAGTCGGCTACGAGGGCAACGATCTGGAAGTCGGGTTCAACGTGAATTACCTGCTCGATGCCCTCGCCGCCATCGACGGACAGGAAGTTGAACTGGGACTCACCGACAGCAATAGCAGCTGCCTGATTCGGTCACCCGGCAATGCCAATGCGCGCTACGTCGTGATGCCGATGAGGCTATAAGCGGTGGCTTTGAGCCGGCTGCAAGTAACGGATTTCCGCTGCTTGCAGTCGGCGGAACTCGAGCTCGATCCGCAATTCACGCTCATCAGCGGCCCGAACGCCTCCGGCAAGACCAGCCTGCTCGAGGCCATGTATGTCTTAGGACGGGGGCGCTCGTTTCGGACCCGGCGGTTGGAGCACCTGATTCGGCATGGCGTCGAGCGGTTCGTGGTCTTCGGTGAAGTCGATAGCGCCAATCGCCGAGTGCCCATGGGGGTCGAGGGATCGCGGGCCGGAATCCGCGCCCAGATCGACGGAGACAAGCCTTCCTCGCTGGCCGAGTTGGCGCTGCAGCTGCCGGTGCAAATCATTGACCCGGAAGTCCACCATCTCATCGAAGAAGGTCCAAGCCGCCGCCGCCGATTCTTGGACTGGGGTGTGTTCCACGTGGAGCAATCCTTCGTGGGTCATTGGCAGCGATACCAACAGGTGCTCAAGCAACGCAACGCAGCCCTGAAGACCCACCAACCCAAAAGCGTTGTGTCGGTGTGGGACAGCGACCTGGTGCGCTCCGGGGAACTGCTGTCCGCTGCCCGATCGCGCTACGTCGCCGCCTTGAGTCCGCGGGCCGAGGCCATCGGGCGGAATCTGCTGGGCATGGAATTGTCCTTGAGCTACCGCAGCGGCTGGGCCAAGGGTCAGAGCATGGCGGAAGCACTCCAGCAAAGCGGGAATCATGATCAGGAAGCGGCTGCCACCCAGGTCGGACCGCATCGCGCGGAGCTCGTGATCCGCTTGGACGGAACCGCGGTCAAAGACCGGATCTCCCGAGGACAACAGAAGTTGCTGGCCGCGGCGTTGCTGATTGCTCAGATCAAGCTGTTCCCGGAAGGCTCACCCGTGCAACCCAGCTTGCTGCTGGACGACCCGGCAGCCGAACTGGATGACGACCATTTGGCCGGCCTCATCCGAGAGGTTTCGTCGCAGTCGGTGCAGTTGATCGTGACCACGCTGCATGGGGAGTTCTCGGCGTTCGGCGAGCCCGGGCGGCGGTTCAAGATGAGCGGCGGAAAGGTTTCACCTGGGTAGATGTTCCACGTGGAACGCGGCGGTCACGAGCGACGCGAGTTGAGTCCAGGGGACCAGGGGAGGTGGGTTGCGCGGAGGCAGACGTCGCGATGCATCGGCGGTTTCGCTTTATGGGAATACAATGGCGCGCGGTTCAACCGCAGACCCTCAACCATGTCCGGAGAGATTTATGGAATCGAATCCTCTGAAGATAATCGTCGCGGTCCTGGTCACTGTTGGCTTGCAAACGGTTGCGCTGGCATCTGGGTGGAACCGCAGTGTGACTGTTACCACGATAGGCGAAAATAACGTCGCCGGCGAGGTCGTCCAATTTACGGTTGGTGAGGTCGTCGACAACCCCGGGCATTGCCCTGATGCTACGGGGTACGCCATTCGCGATCCGGCAACCCTGAGGGGCTCCCTTGCACTGCTCACTTCGGCCATGGTTTCGGGCAGGCACATAGACATATTTGTAACGGGTACTTGCGACCCAACCGGCATGCCCAACGTTGTCGGGGTTATTCTGCGATGACTAGGCCCCTCAAACGTTAGTTAGAGTCCAATGAATAAAGCTCGCGGCATTCTCATCGGTTTGGTTCTTGCTACTCCAAGCGTTGCCATTGCCGTGCCCGAGTCGTGGGCGTTTGTCTTGTCCGTTGGCGGAATCACTGTGGGGGAACCTGTGCAGGCGGACGGGGTATGGACACTACCTGTCCAGGCTGACGTTTCGGGTTTGGCGGCGTCCACTTCCAAACCGACCACGCTAAATTCCGCCCTGGTCTGCTCAAGCGTCGTGGCCAAGATTATCGACGATGCAATCTATTTGACGATCAATACCGACTTACCCGGCGCCGCGAAGAGCGCGCGTTGTCCAGCCGCGCGGCTCGGCGTAGTAAAATCGGGAACCTATTCGATCCTCTATAAGGGTCCGCAGGATGCGCCAGTCCTCCTGCGATCCGTACATGTTGGACTCTAACAAACGGTTCGAGTGATCGCGGGGTTGCGTCTTCGTGAGCCAAGAGGGCGTCGATGATCTGGATAGAGTATCTTCGTTTGGCGTCGGCACAACCCCAGGTCGCTCGAAGTCATCGTAAGAAGCCATCTCGGTTGGTTCGCAGTGGACTAAAATGACCAGGTATCAGGTCAATGTGAAAGCTCCTGGCGAGGATCGAACGGCGTTTATTAGGGCCCTTCGAACGGTTGCCTGCATTTCCTTGAAGCGTGCGACGGAACTTTCCGTACATTTTGATCGCTCCAGAAACAGCACTCTTGTTGCGGGTCTTGGAAAAGCCGCCGCAGACCATATTGCAGAAACATTGGTCGCTAGTGGCGCCAGCGTAGTGGTTCTGGAGTCGCCGCTAACTACCCCAATGATGTGCTGCCCGGAAGCTGATCATAGGTTCAAGTGGAGCCGCCTCCGAACTCTGGCGAGGCTACGTTAGTTAACATTCCCGCTTCGCCCAACCTCAATAGTTAGACAACCCTGGAGGTTAGTGCCATGGTCAAGACGCACGGGCTTAGTCACGTTGCACTCTCCGTGCGAGATCCTGACCGCTCACTTGCTTTCTATAGCCTGGTGTTCGGGGTGCGCGAATATTTTCGCGACGCATCGACGATTCAAGTCCTGGGTCCCGGGCAATTCGATGTTCTCGCCTTTGAGAAACGTCCCGCCGACGCCGGTGCCATCGGCGGCATTATTCATTTTGGGTTTCGGCTCACCCGGCCGGAAGACATCGACGCCGCCGTTGCAGCCGTCGAAAACGCCGGGGGTAGCGTCACTTCTCGCGGTGAGTTCGGCCCCGGTCTTCCCTTTGCTTTCGTTCGTGATCCTGACGGCTATGAAATTGAGATATGGTTTGAGTGAGTCTTAAGTTGTCACTGGATAACCTGTGAATTGAGCCTGGCACCAGTTCAAAACGGTGACACTGCAACCATCGAAATACAGCGCGAGACGCGCAAATGAGCTCAAAAACACCGCAATCCGGTATACGTAAACCGAGGCCGGCTACCTAAGCTAACCAGCCTTCATAACCAGTTGATTATAAAGTAGTTTTTGACCTCCGCGGATTGGTTTTCGGCGCTGGAAAATGTTAACATGGTCGGTCGCAATTTTTGGATCGAGCATGGCCCAAGACAACGTTTACGATTCGAGCAAAATCAAGGTCTTAAAAGGTTTGGACGCCGTCCGGAAACGCCCCGGCATGTACATCGGCGACACCGACGATGGCAGCGGCCTGCATCACATGGTCTTCGAGGTTGTGGATAACGCCATCGATGAGGCGCTCGCCGGCCACTGCGATCGCGTCGTCGTCACCATCCATGCCGACGAATCCGTGACGGTATTCGACAACGGCCGTGGAATTCCTGTGGATATCCACGCCGAGGAAGGGCGCTCTGCGGCGGAGGTCATCATGACCGTGCTGCACGCCGGCGGTAAGTTCGATGACACCTCCTACAAGGTATCCGGCGGTTTGCATGGCGTCGGTGTGTCGGTCGTGAATGCGCTGTCGGATTTCTTGGAGCTGCTGATTCGCCGCGACGGCAAATTGCACCGTCAGGAATATCGCTTGGGCGAACCACAGGCGCCGCTCGCCGCCATCGGCGACACCACCGAGCACGGCACCACGATTCGCTTCAAACCGAGTTCGCAGATTTTCACGCACATCTCGTTCAACTACGAGACGCTGGCCAAGCGGCTGCGCGAGCTGTCGTTCCTGAATTCCGGCGTGCGCATCGAACTCGTCGATGAGCGCGACGAGAAGTCCGAGGTGTTTCAACACGAGGGCGGTCTCAAAGCGTTCGTCACGCATCTCAATCGCAGCAAGACGCCGGTCCATGATTCGGTGTTGTGGTTTCAGACCCGCGACGGCAATACGCAGGTGGAAGTCGCGATGCAGTGGAATGATTCGTACCAAGAGAGCATGTACTGCTACACCAACAACATTCCGCAAAAAGATGGCGGCACTCACCTTGCGGGATATCGCGCGGCATTGACGCGCACACTGAATAACTACATCGAAAAAGAATTGGCGTCGAAGAAGGAAAAGATTCAGACCACTGGTGACGATTCGCGCGAAGGATTGACCGCGATTCTCTCGGTGAAATTGCCCGACCCCAAGTTTTCTTCGCAGACCAAAGACAAGCTGGTCTCGTCCGAAGTCAAAGGCGTGGTGGAATCCGCCGTTGCCGGCCGCCTCGAGGAATTCTTGTTGGAGCATCCGCAAGAAGCGAAGGCCATCGTCAACAAAATCCTCGAGGCAGCCTATGCGCGCGAAGCGGCGCGCAAGGCGCGCGAGATGACGCGGCGCAAGGGCGCGCTGGATATCGCCGGGCTTCCCGGCAAACTGGCCGACTGCCAGGAAAAAGATCCGGCACTGTCGGAAATGTTTTTGGTCGAGGGTGATTCCGCCGGCGGCTCCGCGAAGCAAGGCCGCGATCGACGCACGCAAGCCATCCTGCCGCTCAAGGGCAAAATCCTCAATGTCGAAAAAGCGCGCTTCGATAAAATGCTGGCCTCCGCGGAAGTCGGCACGCTGATCACGGCGCTCGGTTGCGGCATTGGCCGCGATGATTTCAATGTCGATAAATTGCGGTATCACCGCATCATCATCATGAGCGTCGACGGCGACGAGCATTGCTTTGTAAGGGACCGGAGCGGCGTACGAATGACGACCGTGGGAGCCTTTATCGACGCCGCTCTGGAAGGGATGAACCCCGACGAAAATGGTGTCACGAAGCGGGTACGAGAACCGCTTGGAGACGTACTGTGCTTTGGACTGGATGATCACCAGGCCAAATTCCAGACGATCAAGGGCGTGATTCGACATCCCATCGATGAAGTTTTATACGAAGCCAAAACTGCCTATGGACGCTCGATCCGCGTCACGGCGAGTCACAGCGTGTTCGTTCAGGACAACGGCAAGATTCGACTGAAGCAGGGCAGCGAACTCAAAGTTGGCGATCGTTTGGTGGCACCGAAAAAGATCCGGCTGCCAGACAACGCGGCGGGCAGGATAGACCTTCTGCGAAGACTGTATGAGATACCCGAGGCGCGGAGCCAGATATGGCTGCGCGGTCCCGCCGTCGAGGCGTGGTACAAATCACAGGTCACGCAAGAATATGCCGACCGGCCGGAGATGTCCGCGCCGCGAGTCGAGTGGCCGGAAACGGTTCGACAGCAACTCAAGAAATTGCGCAGAGCCAGCGGTGTAAGCAATGCCGAACTGTGCCGCAGGGTCGGCATCCGACAGCCCGTAACGTTCTATGCCTGGGAGCGAGGGCTATCCCGTCCCACTTTACCGAATTGCGAAGCCTACCTTGCTGTGGTGGGCGCCGATGCGGCGACGTTCATGCCGCAAATGACTGTCGGGCCCAGCCGACTCGAGCGGATCTGGGAAACCCAGTACCGTGGCTCGCCAAGCAATCGAGTCAGAAACTATGCGTCGCTGGCGGCGCTGGAGGCCGAGGACATCGGGTGGTTTGCGGAGCGTGAAGATCTGCAGCTGAGTCCGGAACACAACGCCGACTTGGCCATTCCCCGTTTCCTCGACGTCACGCCGGAATTGATGAAGCTGCTCGGCTTCTATATGGCCGAAGGCTCGTGCTCTGATCGAAATGGCATAAGGCTGGCCATCGGCAAAAGCAATTTGCGTTTTGTCGACGAAATGGCGTCCGCTCTTACCCGGGTATTCGGCCTGACGCCGCAATTTTATGCCATCAATAGAGGCTGCGGGGAACTCAAGTTGGTAAACCGGGTGGCGGTGTTGGCCTGGCAACACTTGTTCGGCAACGCCGGTGTCGACTCGCTCACCAAGAAAATCCCTGATCTCGTGTTCAATGTGGACGACTCGTTACGGCTCGCATTTCTCCGAGGCTATCTTCTCGGCGATGGCTGTGTTACCTGCGGAAAAGTCGTCTTCAGCACATCGTCGCGCGATATCGCGAGTGGAGTTTCCTATCTGCTTTCCAGCTTCGGCGTGGTCAGCAGCATCAGCGAGATCGCGGCGGACAGGGTGTCGCGGCAATGCGGCCATCAGATATTCAAGTCGACGCATCGCCACTGGCAAATTCGTGTTGCGGCCGTCGAGGACTTGGTGAAACTTCGGAGCGTTTGGGGCGACCACTCCGGCGCGCCTACCGTGGAAGAAAGAATTGCGATCTTTGACGTCCCCAGGCGCCGCGGCTTCGACGACATAAACGGCGACCTTATTGCGTTGCCCATCGTTTCGGTAGCTCCGGTAAGCGCCTCCAATGGGAATGTCTACGATTTCTCGGTGGAGGGCGATGAAAACTTCATCTGCGGTTTCGGCGGCATCGCGGCAAAGAACACCGACGCTGACGTTGATGGAAGCCATATCCGCACGCTGTTACTGACGTTCTTCTATCGGCAAATGCCCATCCTCATCGAGCGCGG
>Ga0210410_10004040_pt1 | contig 12915 bp, 9 predicted proteins | sample IncBWC4MmetaG_FD_161058 | JGI IMG/M metagenome (GOLD analysis project Ga0210410, IMG submission 161058) | Forest soil microbial communities from Barre Woods Harvard Forest LTER site, Petersham, Massachusetts, United States - Inc-BW-C-4-M | ecosystem: Environmental > Terrestrial > Soil >... | reverse complement strand
CGTTTCTCTCGACGGTTTCGCGGTAATGCTTGCACTCAATGAATATCTTCATGTCACCCGAGCGAAACACGACGTCCGGCCCGTCAGAAACCCAATGCCTTGCAGTCTTGCTTCCATGGGCGAGTACTTGAGCTAGGGAGTCTTTGTCTTCCTTGGAAAGGGGGAAGGGGAATTCCGCGAGGACGAGAAGAAAGAGTACATCGCCCTCGGAGAAACGGTATCGCACGGCTTTGCCCGCTTTGATCTTGCGAGACGGGGTTACAGCTCTCTTTTCTAGCGCGGTTCGAACGGTGTCAGGTTCAATCTCCGCAATCGCGGCGGCTTCGTCGAGTGTGAAGAGTTCTGTCATCTCGTCCTCCGATGCTAAATATACCACACGTAGTGGTATAGTTACAATTGAATGCGTGTTTAAGCTAGCGTCTAGCGCGGAAGAGGGCCGCTCTAAGCGCGTGAGGTGGCGAGGGTTTCTGGCGGGACTTCGGCAAGAATTGCGGAGGCTGTGTGAGGATGAACTAGATTTGCTGCTCTATGAGGACGACCGCTTGAAAGTGGCCGCCACATCTGCCGGAAGCGCACAGAGGGTGCCGGCAGGAATTAGAATTCGTAGCGTAGTGCGAATTGCATGATGCGCGGGTTGGTGAGGAGGCCGCTGTAGTTGCCAAAGCTGCCACCGCTGCCGAGGCCGAGGCTGCCATTAATCAGGCCGGACTGGACGTCGAAGCGAACACTGTTGGTCAGATTGAAGACTTCCCAACGGAACTGCAGGCCTTGTTTTTCACTCCAAGGCATAGTCCAGCGCTTGGCGAGCCCCATGTCGACGGTGAAGAACCCGTTGCCGCGGATGATATCGCGCTGGCCCGCTTGCCCGGCATAGGCGTAATCAAAGGAGCTGATTGCGGCCGGCCCGTTTGAAAAGAGGTTGGGCCTGCCAGTGTTGAAGTAAACACCGGATTGCACGGGCGCAACCTGATTGGCGTTGCCCTCCAACTCAAAATTGGTCGGATAGTTGCTGGTGCCGTTATCCACGCTGATAGGGAAACCGCTGGTCAAGCGGAAGAGGCCGGAGATCTGCCATCCACCGATGAGGGCATCCAAAGGACGATTGGCATCCCTGGCAATCCACTTTCCACGCCCGAAGGGCAATTCAAAAATCCAGTTGGCATTGAATTGATGAGTGAGGTCGAAAGCAGAAACACCGCGCTGGGTCTGAGGATTCCAGGAATTGATGATGTTGCTGTTCGGTTCGAGAAGGCTGGAGTTGCTGGCCGCGCCGACGCGTTCGGCGTTCGAGGAGATGTCAATGGATTTGGAGAAAGTGTAGTTGAAATCGAATTGGAGACCGTGGCTCATGCGGTGATGCAGGCTCACCTCCATGGCGTGGTAATTGGAAGGCGCAATGGAGCGCCAGGCGTAGAGTGAACTGAATTGAGAAGAGTAATAGGCGTATTGTCCGCCGGAGGAAAAATACGTCTGGCTGGGAAGGTTGAAATCCGGGAAGCCATTGAAGTCGAGTTTGTAGAGGCCAAGCGAATCGTTGAAGTGAGTCCCGCAGAAGACATCGAACGCGAAAACGATCGGGTTGGTAGTCGGCTCGGAGACCGGAGCGCCGTGAGGGGTTGGAGCGGTGCAACTGCTGATGGTATAGGCGCCGCCCGGTACAAGCGATTGGATCTGGTCGAGCCAGAATTGTTGAACATTCTGGGGGAGTTGACTGGGGTTGAAGTTGGTGGTGGCATCGGTTCGATCCGCCTTGAGGAAGGGGCGGAAGATTTTTGCAAGTGCGATTTCGGCATTGAAATAATCAATACCGGCTTTCTTGTCGTATATGTCGAGGGGCAGGGCGAGGTCGCTCTGCGCAAGCAGCCTGTGGGAGAGACGCCCGACATAAGCGACATCGAGAGAGAAGCCGGAGGGAAGTTCACGGCTGACAGCGAGATCGATGGTGTAGGAGTAAGGTGTTTTGAGCTTGTCGTCGATACCCCAAGTAATGGCACCGTTTCCGAGGGGGAAAGTCTTCGGAAAACCCTTGCCGGCATCGGGCAGGAGGACCGGGTTACCCGCATAGTCGGTTGGGGGAATAACGTTCATATCGGTAAGGCGAGCGGCGAAGGTGGATTGTTCGACGTTGGACGGGTTGCTCAAGATGCTGGAAAGGCCGAAGGCGCCGTTCTGATCGAAGGTATCCACAAGGCTTTCGCCGACGCGATCGTAAACAATGCCAAAACCGGCGCGAATGCTGGTTTTTCCAGCACCGCCAAACAGCGCGCCAAGGAGACCTGACGAGTAGGCAGGGGACCACGCAAAGGCAACACGAGGCCCGAAGTTGCGATAGTCCCAATTGTAGAATCCGGGCTTGCCGTTGGCAGGGCCGGACCAATCGTAAGTGATCGGAGCCAACCTGTTGGTGGGAAGAGCCTGCGCCATGCCGACGCCGCGCTCATTAAACCAGTTACCGAGGCTCGTGGTGGGTGTGACTTCCAGACCGTTGGTTTCCCACGGAGGAGAAAATAGCGAATAACGAAGTCCAAGTGTCACCGTAAGGCTCGGTTTTACCTTCCAGACATCCTGGGCATACATTTCGTAGGAATCTTCAGCGAAGTGGCGAACAACAGGAGACCCTGTGGCAAGTGGCTGGCCGCTGCGCTGGTAATTGTAGACAGCGTTGCCGAGGGTGATCATCCCCAAGAGGGATGTGACGGAAAGGTCGTAATTTCCCTGGAAGGTAGAGTCCACGGCAGGATAGTTGTTGGGAGGATTGGACGGATTGAGTGGTGAATTGGTTGTCGAAAGGCCTGAATTCAGGAACCAGTTCTGGTTGGCGTAGCCGCTGTTGAAGGAGTTATTGGAGTTGGTTTCCGGGTTGCGCATGAAGGCAAACTGAAAACCAAGTTGCAATGTGTGTTTGCCGTGAATCCAGGAGAGGTCGTCGGTGAGATTATGAGTGGGCCGCTGGAATGTGGAAGAGAAGGTGATTCCCTGCTGAAAGGCGGAAAGATAATTCCAAGGTTGATTGGAGTCGCCGATGGTGCCAACACTCTGGCGGACGAATCCATAGCGGAAATTGTTGACAAGCGCCGAGGAGATGACGGCCGAATAGCCGGCAATAATTCCCTTGTTGAAGTCGACAATCGTTTTCTCAGCGGGGCTACCCGGCAGGAAGGGAGCTTGGAGAAGGGAAGCATCAGAATTTTCGTTGGCGAGGGCTCCGCTTACCGAGAGGCGGTGCTTGGCGTCGGCGGTGATGTTGTAGTCGAGTTTTGCGATGTACCAATTTTTCTTGGTGTTGGTGGGGTCGCGGAATCGATATCCCGCGGTATTCAAAAGGTCGCCGGTGGTTTGATCGTTGGGAAGAAACGCGCCATAGGTCTTTTTCATGTAAGCGAGAACGGCCTGATTGGGGCCGGGGGTGGAAGGATTGCCCGGAGCCAACTTGTCCATCTGTGTGAGCTGCTGGGGAGAGAGCGCGAAGTAGCCCGGCGGCGCGGTGTAGGAAGAACCGGGTGTGAGGCCCGCGACGGTGTTGCCAGGACAGGTGGTGGTATCGAGAGTGCCATTATTCAGGAGCGGGCAGAGGTACTGCACGACGCCATCGCGCAAGGCGGCGGTCGGAACGGTACGAACGACGCTGATGGCTTCGACATCCCGGTAGCCTTCAAAATTCATGAACAGGAAGAGGCGATCCTTCCTGATGGGACCACCCAGTGAGGCGCCAAAGATATTGCGGTTGAGTTTGGTGGGTTTGTTGGGCGCGTCGCTGGCGAGTTGGGCAGCCTTGATGAAGTAGTCGTTGGCGCTGAAATAAGAGTTGCGATTATATTCGTAGACAGAGCCGTGAATGTCGTTGGTGCCACTCTTGGTGACCAAAGCCACCTGTGCGCCGGAAGAGACGCCTTCGTCAGCGCCCCAATTGCTGGTGGTCACGCGGAACTCCTGGACGGAGTCGAGCGTGACGGGGAGGACAGCGGTGAATGCATAGCCGCCTTTTGCGTTCGCGGGAACGCCATCCACGGTGACATTGCTCTGGTCGCTGCGCGACCCGTTCACGGAACCGCTACGGGTGTCCTTGGTTGGGTCGATGTCAGGACGATTGCCCGTGTAGACGACACCGGTCTGCAGGCTGAGCAGGTCCGGGACGTTGCGGCTTTCAAGAGGAAGCTGCTTGATCTGATTTTCCCCAAAGGCGACGCCAAGCGAGGCATCGGTGGTGTTGATGACCTCGTTTTGCGCGGAAACCTCCACCTGCGTGCTTACCGAACCAACCTGGAGAATAACGTTGATCGTGCTGGGCACATTGACGAGAAGTTGCAAGGAATGGTTTTCATACTTGCTGAAGCCTTCCTTCTCAACAGTGAGCAAGTAGGTGCCAGGTGGAAGCGCCAGAAATTCGAATTCTCCGCTGCCGGGGGTAACCATTTCACGTGAAAAGTTCTGGGCGGAGTTCAACAGCGTGGCTTTAGCGCCGGCCACAACGGCGTGCGATCTGTCGGTGACGGTGCCGTGAAGCGAGGTGGTGCCGGTCTGGGCCGATGAGGCCGGAATGAGGACAAAGGACAGGAACAGCAAGACACAGACTTTCGCAAGGAAGTGGGTGAACCGCATCGAGTGCTCCTTTTAAACGGGGAGGGCTGTGCGGGTGCAGAGGAAAATGGCGCCTCAGTGGAAAGAGGCGAAACGAAAAACCAAACCCACTTCCAAAAGGGACGGCCGACCTGCAGCCGCACTTTTTCTGATCCGGACAGCACCCGTTGAAACGATTTTTGCGCGATTCGGAGCAATGTCAAGAAAAAGAAGAGGCAGAGGCGCGCAGAAAAACTTATCTAAAGGAGAAAGAAAACTAAGAGTCGAGTTTTCGCCAATACTGGATAGTGTACTGCGAGCAGTTCGACTCCGGTTAGCGGAGGAAGTCTTCGAGCTGGATGCGGGAGCCGGTTTTGGCATCGCGGTATTTGACGATTACAGCGCAGGAGAGAGAGAGTCCCCATTTTTGGCCGGTGGGATGCAATACGCCGCGGGAGCCGGGGACAACGACGGCGTGTTCAGGAATGATCAGAGGCTTGTCGTCGCTCGCAGAATAGACGGCATCGCGCACGAGATCGTAGACGGGGATGGATCGGTTGAGAAGGGTGCCAGTGCCAAGGACGGCGCCGGATTTAACGATAGTGCCTTCGTAGACTCCAGAATTCCCTCCAATCACGACTTCGTCTTCAATGATCACCGGAAGAGCTCCGACGGGCTCGAGGACTCCACCAATCTGCGAACCGGCCGAGATGTGACAATTGCGGCCTACCTGCGCGCAAGAGCCGACAAGAGCGTGGGAATCAATCATGGTATTTTCGCCAACATAAGCGCCCACATTGACGAACATCGGCGGCATGCAGATTACGCCGCGGGCGATATGGGCACCATCGCGAATGCTGGAGCCGCCGGGAACGATGCGAACGCCGTCGGCAACCGAGAAGGAATGAAGAGGGAAAGTAGATTTGTCGAAGAAGGGCAGCTTGGAAGAATCGACAGACATGTTCACGATGGAGCCCATTCGGAATCCGAGCAGGATTCCCTTTTTCACCCAGGGGTTGGTGCGCCAACCCACGGGGGAAGCGGAATCTGGCTCCGCAGCGCGAACCTCGCCCCGATTGAGGGCTTTCTTAAAGGATAAAAAGAGGGAGTGATGCTCCGCGGAATAGGCGGCTGGCGGAGCATCGTAGATAGATTCAATTTGATCTTGCAGCATGGACTCTCTCGAGGAGATTCAGGGATTCAAGAACGGCGCGGATGCGCGCAAGACTTTCCGGTTTGGGCGAAACGAGCGGCAGGCGCCAGACCGGTTGTAGCAATCCCATTTCGGCGAGCGCGGCTTTTACCGGGATGGGATTCGATTCGACAAAGTTGATGTCCATTAAAGAAAGATACTGGAAGTGGAGGCGGCGTGCCTCCGCAAAATCGCCGGAGAGTGCGCATTGAACAAGGCGCGTCATTTCCGCTGGAATTTCGTTGGAGGCGACGGAGATCAGGCCGCGGCCACCGAGGGAAATGAGAGGGAGCGTCAAAGAGTCGTCGCCCGAGAGGACGAGGAAATCCTTCGCAACGAGGTTGAGGATCGCGCCCATCTGGGAGATGTTGCCGGAGGCTTCCTTGATGCCAATGATGTTTGGGATTTGCGAGAGGCGGAGGACGGTGGACGGCTCGATGTTGACGCCAGTGCGGCCCTGCACGCTGTAGAGGATGATGGGCAGGGTGACGGCGGAGGCAATGGCGTTGAAATGCTGGAAGAGGCCTTCCTGTGTAGGTTTGTTGTAGTAGGGAGTTACGGAGAGGATGCCGTCGGCCCCTAGCTTCTGAAGTTCGTTGGCGAGAGCGATGACTTCGGCGGTGTTGTAGCCGCCGGCGCCGGCGAGGACAGGGACCTTGCCCTTGGCAATCTCAAGAGTGATCTCGACGACGCGGAGATGCTCGGCGTGAGTGAGGGTGGGGCTTTCGCCGGTGGTACCGCAGGGCACGAGGAAGTTGATGCCTGCATCGATCTGGCGCTTTACGAGAGAGCGAAGGGCGGTCTCGTCGAGCGAGCCGTCGGTGCGAAATGGTGTTACTAGTGCGGTGCCGGTTCCGGTAAACATAGGTTGCTCCTTCTTTTGTTTATTCCAAACATAAATTCTAGTTCTGGCCGGTCTCAAGCCCGGCCACTACGCGGAATTTTTCGCTGCTCCCAGTTCGGAGACAATTTCGCGAAATTCGTAGACGCCTTTTTTTTGCTGCAGCCAGCGGGCAGCTTGGAGCGCGCCGTGAGCGTAGCCTTCGCGGCTGCGGGCGGTGTGACGCAGGGTGATGGTGTCGGCGGGAGAGTCGAAGCCGATTTCGTGCGTGCCGGTGTGGGAACCGGCGCGGGTGGCCGCGAGATTCAGAGGGCCGGAATAGCCGGCAGCGTGGATTTCTTCGGCAAGTTTTTTCAAGGTGCCGGAGGGGGCATCTTTTTTGGCGGAATGGTGAATTTCCCAGCCCCAGGCTTCGTACTCGGGATGTCGGGAAATCAGAGATGCGGCGCGCGCGACAATCTGGAAAAAGAGATTCACACCGATCGAGAAATTGGGGCCGTAGAGCAGGGCGGAGCCGGCTGTTTCGACGGACTTGCGAATTTGCGGCAGATGATCGTACCAGCCGGTGGTTCCAGAGACGGTGCGAACGCCCAGAGCGGCAAGACGGCGAAGATTTTCCGGAGCGGCGGCGGGAGTAGAGAACTCAATCGCTGTGGTGGCACCGCCGATAGTGTCCCGGGAGAGCGACAGAGCATTGGCGCTGGTGAATCGGGCGACGACCTGGAAGCCGTGTTCGGGAGCGAGTTGCTCGACGAGGCGACCCATTTTGCCGTGGCCGACGATGGCGAGAAGAAGGCTCATGCGGGCGGAGCTCCAGTGGTGAGAAGCTGGCGAACCATGCGCGCGTAAATGTCCACGGCGCTGGTCAGCTCCGATTTCGGGATGCGTTCTTCGGCGGTGTGGGCCACGTGGATGCTGCCGGGACCGATGAGGAAGGGCTGGCCCCAGGAGCCGTCAAAACTGGGAATATCGGTGGTGAAGGCGACAACCGTGGTGGGGAGATCGAGGAGAGGAGAAAGACGGACGGCGGGGCAAAAGAGAACTTCGCGGGCTTCGATTTTGAACGCGGCCGCGATGAGCGCGACTGCGGCGCGAGTGGAAGCGGGATCACCAACGAGGCGGAACATGATTTCGGAGCGGGCTTCATCGGCGATGACGTTCGGAGCACGACCACCGAAGATGGTGCCGACGTTAAGCGTGGAGGGGCCGAGCACGGAGTCGGACGGCAACGGGAAGGCGCGGATTTCCTGCAGGGCATCGAGCAGGGAGTGAATTGCGGAATGGCCAAGGTGCGGATAAGCGGAGTGGGCAAGCTTGCCGCGGGCGATAAGTTCGTAGCGGAGAGCTCCCTTGGAGCCGAGCGCGAGATGATTTTCGGTGGGTTCGCCGTTGATGAGAAAACGCGACCCGCGCGGAGAAGCGGCGGCGGTGATGGCGCCGATGCTGCTCCGCTCTTCGCCGACGACCAAGAGGAGCGCAAAATTGCGCGTTCCACCCGCGAGAAGCGATTCAGCCGCCGTGATCATAGCGGCGATGATGCCCTTGGCGTCGCAGGAACCGCGGCCGTGGATGTGTGTGCTGTCTTCACGGGAGGCGAAGAAAGGAGGAACGGTGTCCATGTGCGTGGAAAGCGTGACGTGGGGATCGCCGAAGGAGAGAAACAGGTTGTCGCGGCCGGGCTCGGCGGGCTGGCGGTCGAGGCGCGCGTCATATTTCGCGGCCAGCGGAGAGAGATGGGCAAAGAGATAGTCCGCCACGAGCTTTTCCTGACCTGTAGTGGAGTCGATGTCCACGAGCGCGCGCGTTAGTTCAAACAGATTCATGGTTCGTTAAGCAATTGGGAGGAAGCATTCAGAAAGGAAGGAACCGCGAGCGAACCCCGTGGCAGCCACCTCTCGATAGCGCTCCACCCGTAAATACGGATGACAGTGAACAGGCCTTAGACCATGTTCCCCAACCGCTTTGGATTCGGAAACCGCAGCGATTTCGGCGGACTCTGAAACCTGGCCCCTTTCTCCGGAGTGCCCCAAACCGAACTGGGACAACGCACCCGGTTACTCATGGCCGCCGCACCTCTACCAAGAACAATAAAAGTGTAAAGGAAAACCGGGATTGGTGCCATGCGATTTTTCTTGGGGAGTGGGGCAGAGGGAAACTGCGTCACAGCTGGAGTGGTTTGAGGGGGACGTGCTGGGAGGCGACGAGCAGTTCGCCGGTGAAGGGGGCTTCGGAGGGACGGCGGCCGAGGGCTTCTTCGGCGGAGAGGCGGACGAGGTCGGGATTATTGTTTTCCTGAGATACATGCGCGAGGACGAGATGGCGGACACAGGAATCGAAGCTCTCTGGGTCTGCGAGGAATTCACTGACAGCGTGGTTCGAGAGATGGCCAGTGCGGGAGAGGACACGCTGCTTGACTACCCACGGATAAGGACCAACCTTGAGCATGTCGAGATCGTGATTGGATTCGAGGATGAGGCAATCGGTCTGGCGGAGATGGACTCTTACGTGATTCGGCAGGTAGCCGAGATCGGTGCAGATGGCAACTTTGCTGCCGTTGGTGCGAAAAGTGAATCCGACGGGGTCGGCGGCGTCGTGAGGAATGGCGAAGGCGTGCACGTCAATGTTGCCGATGGTGAAGCTTTGGCCGGCCTGGAAGGACTCGACGCCGCGGAGGCGCTTGCGGAAGGTGTCGGGAAGGATACGCTGGAGGGCGTCCATGGTGGGTTCGGTGACGTAGAGAGGTGTTTTCCAGAGGCCGAGGACCTGCGGCAGGCCATTGCAGTGATCGGTGTGCTCGTGGGTGATAAGAACGGCGTCGAGGCGATCGATGTCGCGCTCGACGGCGGCGAGGCGGGCAAGGGTTTCGCGCTTTCCAAGGCCGGCGTCAACGAGGATGCGGGTGGTTTCTGTTTCGAGCAGGGTTAAATTGCCCGAACTGCCGGAGGCGAGGATGGAGACGCGCAAACCGATGAGAGATTCTCCCGGAGAAACTTTGAAAATAATGGCAGAGCGAAGGAGTGGCGTCAACGGAGAAGCGGTGGAAAACGCAAGGTTAAGTCGAGATAGCTCCTACCGCTATTAACAGGCGAGGCGGGCGCGATCGAGCTTGAAGCCGTTGGTGGGGCCGAGGACGGTGACGGCGATGCGATCAGGCTGGAAGAACTGGTTGGCGAGAGCTTGGAGCTGGTCGCGGGTGACGGCGTCGATGGCAGCGAGGATTTCGTCGAGCGAAGAGAAGCGGCCGAAGTAGAGCTCCTGGCGGGCGAGATTGGACATGCGGGAACTGGTGGACTCGAGCGAAAGCATGAGCGATCCCTTGAGGTGGTTCTTGGCGCGGAGGAGTTCTTCCTCCGTGACCGGGGATTCTTTCATGGAGCGGAATTCCGCGATGGTCATGTCCACGACCTGGCCGACGGTTTCCTTGGCGGTTCCCGCGTAGACGCTCAAAATGCCAGCGTCTGAGTAGGGGGTAAGTTCGCTGAAGACCGCATAGGCGAGACCCTGCTTTTCACGAATGTTCTGAAAGAGGCGCGAGGACATGCCACCGCCGAGGAGATTGTTGAGGACGGCAGCGGCGAAGCGGCGCTCGTCGGCAAGCGCGATGGAGGGAACACCGATGCAGACGTGAACCTGTTCGAGGTCGCGCTTGGTCTCAAGAACGATGGGCGCGGCAGTAGAAGGAACGGGATCGTCGGGGTTGTAGCGCGACGGCGGCAGTTTGCCAAATTCCTTTTCGACGAGATCGAGCACTTCCTGATGGGTGATGTGCCCGGCAGCGGTCACGAGCAGATGATCGGGAGCAAACCAATCCTGGAAACGGGTACGCAGGGGATCGCGTTCGAATTTGCGGACCGTATCTGGCGTGCCGAGGATCGGACGTCCGAGAGAATGTTCGGGCCAGAAGCCGCGCGTGAAGATGTCGTGGAGAAGATATTCCGGGTTGTCCATGTCCATCTTGATTTCCTCGAGGACGACCTGGCGCTCTTTCTTGACGTCTTCGGAATCGAACTTGGGGCGAAGGACGAGATCGGAGAGGACGTCGAAGGCAATGGGGAGGTGAGCGTCGAGAACCTTGGCGTTGAAACAGATCTGCTCTTTGGAGGTAAAGGCATCGAGCATGCCGCCGACGGAATCCATTTCGCGGGCGATGTCTTCGGCCGAGCGGCGTTCGGTACCTTTGAAGACCATGTGTTCGAGGAAGTGGGCGGTGCCGTTTTCGGCGGGAGTTTCGCGGCGGGAGCCGTGGCGGACCCAGATACCGACGGAGACGGAACGGACGTGCTGCATGGTCTCGGTGATAACGACGAGGCCGTTGGGTAGAGCGTGACGATGGATATCGCGCGCGTTGGAGACCATGGCCCTATTGTGGCATAGGGGAGGGAGAGTGGCGAGTGACGAGTGACCGGCTAGGTGGGATTTGCACAAGTTCCGATTTTTCAGTTGGTTAGAATTCCTTCACGAGTCGGAAGAAATCGGATGGGGAGGCTCGTGGCGGATACATCGTTAATGAGAGAATGGGAAGCGTGAGGGGGAAGAGCTTGGAATTGCTGGGGAAAAGCCGGGGTGAGCTGAAGGCATATTGCGCGGGTCTGGGCGAACCAGCTTACCGCGCGGACCAGATTTATCACTGGTTGTACGCGGAGCGGGAGTTTTCCGTCGAGCGATGGAGCAATTTGCCGGCGAAGCTGCGGGAGAAGCTGAAGCGGGAGACGACGATCAGCTTACCAGAGGTGCGGCAGAGATATGTGTCCTCGGATGGATCGGTACGGTATTTGTTGGGGCTGCCGGCGCAAGAAGAGAGAGCGCCGAAGAAACCGGCGGCGGTCGAAGCGGTGTTCATGCCGAGCGAAGGGCGGCAGACGATTTGTATTTCGACGCAAGCGGGCTGCGCAGTGGATTGCCAGTTTTGTTTGACGGCACAATTGGGGTTGATCAGGAATCTGACGGCGGGGGAGATGGTGGCACAGGTGCTGTTGCCGTTGAGGGAGATGGAGGAGAGGGGTGGTCAGAAAGAGCTCTTGAAAAAAGAGCCCGCCGCGGACAGCGGCCGCTACACAGGAGAAGAAGAACCAGGCGGGCTGGCGGCACGCACGAATGTGGTGCTGATGGGGCAGGGCGAGCCGCTGCTGAACTTTGAGAGCGTGATCGGGGCGCTGCGAATTCTGCTAGACGCGGAGGGTGTGGGGCTTTCTCCGAAACATGTGACGCTTTCGACGAGCGGAATTGTGCCAGGGATTGAGCGGCTGGGGAAAGAGGAAGTTCGGCCGAAGCTGGCGATTTCGCTGAACGCTTCGTGGGATGAGCAGCGCGACGTGCTGATGCCCATCAATAAGAAGTATCCACTGGGGATTCTGATGGAGGCTTGCCGGGATTACCCGCTGCGGAATTGGGAGCATTTGACGTTTGAGTACGTGATGCTGGGCGGCGTGAACGATGCCCGGGAGGATGCGCGAAGAGTGGTGCGCTTGCTAGGGCCGCTGACGCGCGTGAAAGTGAATCTGATTCCGTGGAATCCGGGAGAACTGCCGTACAAGGAATCGAGCGTGGACATGATTGAAGAGTTCCGGCGAATTTTGGTGCAGAATGGCGTGCCCGCGTTTGTGCGGTATTCGCGTGGGCGCGACGTGATGGCGGCGTGCGGGCAACTGGCGCTGAAGGAAGTGCGCGAGTCACCGTTGCGCGTGGTCGGATAGTGAATTAGCGCGTTACTGGCTCGGCTATCGGCTCAGGAAAGTGCTTATGAAACCAGAAAGAATATGGAGTAGGACCGTGGGCCTGATAGTGTTCGAGACGCTCGCGCCCTTCCGCAACGGTAGGAATGTGACCCGCAGGAACCCACCACAGGCAGTAGTGAGGCTTATCCATCTTTTCAAACCACTGGGCGCGTTCCCGGAATACTTCGATGTGTCTTGACGTATAGACGTATTTCTGAAGAGAGTCGAGTGATTCCCAGACAGACATATTCACGATAATAAAAGGATTGTCATTGTAAGGAACATCCGTGGCATTGCCAGCGGCAGACTGGAGCCTCCACACAAAGCCGGGAGCCCAATCGGCTAGAGCATTGATGGAATCAAGCTGGGCGACGAAACCAGCGATCTTCGGATCGTCGAGGGGGGCAAGAAGGCGGCCGATATTGATTTGTGCCAGGTGGGAGTTCATGGCAGAGATTCTATGGGCGAATGCCGATGGTGGCAAGAAGACGGCCCGAGAGGGGACCTTCGCGGCGATGGCTGAAGAGGAGATCCGTGTGGCAGGCAGTGCAGAGGTCGCTCACGTAGATATTCTTGGCGAGTAGGCCGGCGGCTACGAGTTGTGAACGATT
>Ga0210410_10004038_pt1 | contig 12921 bp, 12 predicted proteins | sample IncBWC4MmetaG_FD_161058 | JGI IMG/M metagenome (GOLD analysis project Ga0210410, IMG submission 161058) | Forest soil microbial communities from Barre Woods Harvard Forest LTER site, Petersham, Massachusetts, United States - Inc-BW-C-4-M | ecosystem: Environmental > Terrestrial > Soil >... | reverse complement strand
GTTCGGTAACATAGAACGTTAGAAGCTTTGATTCGGTCGCGGGATGGGCGAATGCAGAACGCGATGTTTTGAGACTAGCTATCGCAAAGCAACCGCTCGGCGCAATACGCAAAACGACGTACGGGAGCTTGAATACATAGTCTCGGCGCGGCCATCGAAAGCAGTAAGACCACCCAACGCTTTTGGCACGAAAGGGCATCGAGGTCTTTCCCAGCTCGAAGCCTTACTTACTGCGTCCTTAGGCGCACCTTAGCTAGTGAGCATCGGTGCCAAGGCCACGTCGGACGGCAGCCGTAATCACGCACCTGTTTAACGGAGGGTCCATTTGCTGGTCCCCATCAACCGGCGGAAATCAGGCGAATGCCGCCTGATCAATTTTCCGTTCAGTTTCTATTGCTACCTGAGGATTTTTTAACTAATCGGCCAGAACGATTTTGCTCTGCCGTACCGCGAATGGTAATTTAACCGGCGGCTTCAAAAGTATAAAATTATATGCTGGAAACAGAATTTCGGAAAGTTAGTGACGCGCTGATGTATCTTGCGAATACGGAGGACGACGCAGCCTTCGCGGCCGAACTCGAAACCGTCAATCGGGAGTTAAAGGCAGAGGGCGAATGGATTGATTTTAAAGGTGCGCGGCAGGCCGGCCTATTCGTTTTAAGGGAGCTAGGCACGAATGTAATGATTTTCGAATACCGGCCGTCAAATATTCTGAATTGGCCGAATAGCCGGTTAACCGATCTTTTAGGCCGACGCTAAATCCGTTAACTGCTCCGCTCTCGGCTCTTTTTGTCCTCCGGCACGGGTAAGGAGCCCAAGCTGCTTTTACCCTGTTCGCTTTTGCTTTGCAGGGCGGCACGAAGCTCCTCCGCTTTCGCGTTAGCGGCTTCTTTGGCTTCTTTCGTCGCCGCATCCGTCGCATCGGTTGGCGATTGCCGTCTTCGTTCAATCGATTGCTTTTTCTTCATGGATTCCTCTTGCCGCCAACAACCAGCGATCGGTTTTAGTGTCCGCACTACGCCTTTTAGGTGTTCGTTCTAAGGGTCTTCGTCGGTTCGCTCAGGCCTCTTCCTTTGCGGTTTTCTCGTCTTGTAACGCATTTCCGTACCAGCGGCATCTCAGGAATCGGAACAAAAAGCAAACGACCTTAACGCATTCTTCCAGAGTCTTCGCGATGAAAACTCCGAAAAAGCCTAAGCCGGTGAAAAGGCCCAGACCAATGGCGGTTGGCAGGCCGATGACATAGGTACCAGCTAGATTGCCCAAAAGAACAAAGCGAGTATCTCCTCCGCTGGCCAAAACGCCGTTTCCCAAAACGCTGCTCAAGACCTTCGCCGGCTGACTCACCGCCATAATGAAAACTCCCCAGAAAGCAAAATGTAATACATCTGTTCCGACCTTCGGATAAAGCGACGGGAGGAGAAGACAGCAACTCCCATACAGTAGACCAAGCACGACGGCCATCGTTACTCCGAAGCGGATGGTGAGCCAAGCATCCGCTTTGGCCTTCGGCAATGATCGCTTGCCAAGTGCTTGTCCGATTACGGCGACAGCTGCAGGCGCTAAACCGGCAGACATCACAATAAAGATGTTTTCTAGAGAAAGAACGATCTGGCTGGCAGCTAACGTTGCGGTGCCAATGCGAGTTGACACGACGGTGTAGACGAACGTACTCATCCCCCAAAGCACCTCGGAAAGCGCGATCGGCCCTGTCAAGCCAAGTAGCCGAACGGCCGTACGGCCCGTCTTGGAACCCGGGAAAGGCCAAATCCAGCGCACCCCTTTTTTGCCGGCGTAAAGAAACAGGATGAGCGCTAGACAACGAACACTCTGAGAAAATAGTGTGGCCCAGCCGGCACCGGCGACTCCGAGGGAGGGAACGGGCCCGAAACCAAGGACCAAGACAAAGCCGAGCAGCGTATTCGCTGCCACCGCCAGACCAGTTATAATCAGGGGCGTTTTGGGAGCATTCAGGGAACGGAATACTGCACTCGTGACCGCGCTTAAGATCATCGGAGCGATCGAGATGGAGTAGAGTTGGAAGTAGCTGTTGGCGCTTCCGGCTAACTTCGAATCCGCGCCAATCGCCTGCAATATTGGTTTAGAGCAGGTGACGAAGAAAACTGCCGTGAGCAGACCAAGAAGCCCGGAAAGAGTTTGTCCGACGGAGGCAATTTGAGAGACTTCGGCCATCTCTTTCCGGCCAAAAGCGCGGGCTACCATCACCCCTGCGCCCACTCCCGCGGAAGCGTACAGCAGCAAGGCAATAGAAGCGATGCTATTGGAAAGCCCCACGGCCGCTACGGCATCAGCGCCTAACAGACCGACGATGATCTGGTCGATGGCGTTAAATCCCATCTGGAAGACCGATTCTAAGCCGATGGGAACAGCCAGCTTGAGAATATTTCCAGCTTCGCCGCGCGCCTTAACCTGCTTTTCTGATACTTGCAGCGGGGTACGCAATGGATTCGTCCTATCCCAATGAAGTATCGTGCACCCGTTCGGTCGCCAAGAGGCGGCTCGCCTCTTGGCAAAATCGGTCCACGGCAATTCAATTAGATCATCGCTTGTATCGGAACTAATTGATTGAAGAGCTTCTTTTGAGCAAGCTGCAGGCGGGTCTTAACCGTGCCGAGAGCGATCGACTTGCGAGCAGCGATTTCACGTTGGCTTAGGCCCTCGAAAAAAGTAAGGTTAATCACTTCCTGTTGAGGAACCGGAAGGTTGTCAATCACGCCATGCAGAAGGTTTGCGAGATCGGAGTTCGCAGGCTCAAATTGATGCACCCTCGGTTCATCTGCATAATTGGCTTGTAGTTCAGCCTCAAAACGATCTGTGGCTCGACGATAGGCCATCCGCCGGCGAAGTCGATCCAGCGCGCGGCGACGAGCCATTGTGACCAGAAAGCCGTGGAGACCTTTCGCCGCATCGAACCGGTCTGCGTTCTCCCAAAGCTGGAGAAATACATCATTTAACGTGTCGTCGGTTTCGACATCATCATGCAAAACATTCTGGATTACCGTACAAAGGGAGAATTTGTACCGCTTATAAATTTCTTGGATGGCGTCGGATTCACGTCTGACAACCGCTTCCATCAGTTCAACATCGGACCTCGATTCGTTCGTTGATATCGTCTGCGTATCCATGATAATTTGTTTTCGCAAACATAACGACCTGAGAGAGTTAGAAAATCGGTCAGCACCATGCTCGTTCCCTAAGGCGTATTCCTTAATCCCCGTCGGGGGAATCCTGAGATGATCCTCGGGGTTGTCAGACCTAAGGCGTCGGGGAACCGCACCAGGTGCAAGATCCTATTTGGGCAATTGCGGGGCTAGCTCAAGCCGGATTAGGTCCGCGAAATGCATTAACCAACAGTCCAGTGGGCGAAAGCTCCAGAGTGTCCCCACAAGACAGCCGCTCGGATAAAAGCGTTGGAAGGTGAAAAAGGATCAAACGGAGCAATTAGAGATTGGTCCGTCTGCATACAGCGGTGGCGAAGAGCCAGCTATCGCCATCTCATTGGAGAGCTGCATTTCCATTAGGGTTACGTTGCCAAAAATCGTTGCGAACGAGGTATCCGCGGCATCTCGTCCCTGGCCGATTCTAACAAAACTCGATTGCGGGGAGAGTCGTGTCGGATCGGCAATGATCCATCGGCCTCCTAGGAAAGCTTCAAAATAAGCATGAAAATCTGGTGGATTTAGTCCGTAGGCATACCCGCTGACAAACCGGGCCGGGATTCCAAGCGCCCGGCAGAGAGCGATTCCAAGATGAGCGAAATCGCGGCAGACGCCCGCTCTTTGGGTCGCGGTATCAAAGGCGGACGTACTCGAATTGGTAGAACCCTGCAGGTATTCGACGTATTCGTAGATCCAATTGCAAATGCGAGTTAACCGCTCGTAACCGGATTCAATGTTAGTGAACTCGCGATTGGCGAAACGGGCCAAAAGGTCGGATTGGCAGAACCGGCTGGGATAGAGAAATACGAGGGCTTCTAAAGGAAGCTCATGCAATGGAGCGACGTTTAATACGTTTGCGTCAAGTATTTCGGGCTCAACCGAAATCACCGTTTGGTAGTTCAGCTCCAGCCGGCCATTCGGTGCATCAAGGCGGTGCAACCGCTGGCCGGTCTGCATTAATTCCTCTACTGGTTGGGCTCCCGTTACCTTAATGTCTTCCGTTACGACCCGTTGGAGTGAATTCCGCACCGGCGCGACATTGAAAAGGAAAGAGGCTGAGCCAATCACCTGATAGACAAGATGACAATGGATTTTAAATTCCATGGCTGCTCCTAGGCTAATTCTGGAACCATTGCTTCGAACGATGGTCGCTTCGATCGGTTCGGATTGGGCTTGAAGGCGGTAGCTCTTTTAGCTTCGCCATCGGCTCTGTCACAATAAAAAGCTTTATCACCAGAGATGTGGAGACGCCAGCTAGACAACCAATCGAGACGTGTAACCCGATACGCGGTTTTGGCGGATCGACTACAAACAACTTCGCGATGCGAGAGATCTCACTTCAACCGATGATAATTCTGAGCGCCGCGGCGGCCTCGGATGAACCGAGCGCTGAACTTGGGCGTTATTTTTGCCATTCACGTTTGTTTCCTCGGTGACCACGGTGAACCTTTCGATTTGGTGATTCGCGAACACCATGGTAATCGGGACGTCCGCCGCATCGCGTCCTCGGGCGATAACGATTCGGCCGATTCTCGGCTGATTGTGCCGGGCATCAAAGCTAAACCAGCGACCGCTTAAATAGACTTCCATCCAAGCGCTAAAATCCATAGGAGCATCCATCGGCGGTACACCGATATCGCCAAGATACCCGGTGACGTATCGGGCTGGAATGTTAAGACAGCGACACAGCGTGATGGCCAAATGGGTAAAATCTCGACAGACCCCAACTCCCTCCCTTAAGGTTTCCAGGGCGGTGCGATTCGATCGAGCACGCTGATAATCAAAGCGAATGTGGTTATGGACGAAGTCGCAAATAGCCTGGACTCGGCTCCAACCGGGCGCAATCGGTCCAAATTTTTCCCACGCAAAGCTCATGAGGTCGCTATCCACTTCGCAGTAGCGGCTGGGCAGCAGAAAGGTCAGTGCGGCCGAGGGCATCTGGCATACGATTTCTTCTTCCGCCTCTGGAGCGAAAACATCGGGTTCGCCACTATCCCGGACTACGGCATGATTACGGAAACGGATTCTAGCGGGAGGTGCACTCAACCGTCCGCAGTGATTGCCAAATGAGTCACGATAGTATTGGACCGGCAGATCCGGCTCAATATGGAAATCCTCCGGCGCCACGAGGAGGGACCGACGAGAGGGATGAACTCGGAGCAGGAAAACGACCGGACTTGCATTAAAAAGTCGGAGTACGATCTCGTAACCAATTCGAATTAGCACACTTAAACTTCGTTTTCCGGTTTCGAAGTGGTTCTCACCCTTACTCGGCACAAGTATTGCTGCTTCTTTCCCTCCGGATGGTTGCACTCCAAACAGAGGGCAAGCGCAGGTCTTCGATCGATCTGAGCTTGGAGAAGAGTCAGCGCGGTCAGCGCGGCGGCGACGACACCCTGGATTCGCTCGCTGAGTCGCGCCCAGCGAAGTTCGCGTCCTGCTCCCCCACGCATATTCTATTCGAAGAGTTCCAGCGCCTGAAGCCATCCTTAGATGCACTAAGTATCGGATTTTCCATTTCTCGGGCTAAGGGAAGCTGGAAGCACGGCAGACAAAGAAAGCCGCCGTATTTCGCCTGTTGTTATGATGTCGGAAGTCTAGCCCATGTAAACGTGGTTGCATTCTATTACCCGCTCATTGCTGACTGGGAGCTGATGGAAGCCGATCCCGACCGTTATCGGCGACGGGTCCAATCTGCGGTGCGCGAGGAGATGATTCATGCGATACAGGTCTTAACGGTCAAGAAACGGTACGAAAGATCATACAAATTAAGCAGCCGCTTTCCAGATGCGGAGACTTATTACGATCATCTCCTCGGCAGGATTATCGCGGAGTTGGCTGAAAGCAAAGTGGGTGAGAAAGCCATCTTGACGGCGGCGAAACTTTACTACGAGGATTGGACGATCAATAGCATTGAGAAACTGAATCAGGCGGATCGCAAATACCATGGCAGAGATGGGTACTTGGTCTGTGAGCTGATTCGCCAGGTCACTCAGATCCGATTCGGTGAGTTGATGAGTGAGGAGGCCAAAGGGAAGGCATGGGACAAACACCGTATTTTTTTCGTTGGGGAGTACGGAACGACTGAGAATCTGATGATGGCCATGGCGGCAACCTTAAGACAAGCTGTCCCGCAGTTAATCGATCTAAGCCCGACGCTAAACGAAGCGTTGACCGAGATTGAAGCGACGATCCAGACGATCGGCGGAATTACCGGCGAGATTCTCGTCAGGTCGCGAGGCTGCGCACGGTGATTCTTCTCCAGGCGTGCTAATCGGTACGGGATACTGGTGTCGCCCCACGGCCGCGAACATTGCCCAGTTTCGTGGCTCTATTCTCGAAGTCAGCTCAAAAATTTCCGAGAAGCGGGCGTCTGCCCATGGGATTTTCGTAAGCGTCCCTGCGTAGTCAAACAATTCCGCCTCTGACGGCAGTCCGAATCGGTAACGGAAACTTTCTTGCCGGTCGGCAGACAGCCGAGACGACGGTCACTCGAAGGAAGAAAGCTGTCGACCGTTGAGCGGAAACCATAGCACGGCGGCAGCGTCCTTCCGTCGGCGGGTTCATGGTGGCCACTCAATGAAGCCAACTCTAAGAAATTGCAAGTTCCGCCGTCTCAAAAGTGGCCTCGCAACGGTCCAGTTGTGCCGATTAAACCGAAATAAGATAGAGGCGCGAAGTTGCAACCCATGGCAGTCAAGCTCCGATCCCTGGTGAACGTCAAGATCGTCGTTGTTGAGGATCTTGCGGATATTCGCCGATTGATCACTCGATTTCTTTCGGACCAGGGAGCTCAAATTTTCGCTGCTAAAAACGCTTTTGAGGGGTTGCGCTTGGTCCGTGAAATCCAGCCCGACGTCGTCTTGTCCGATCTCAAAATGCCCGGGCGCAGCGGCTTTGAACTGTTGGCCGATATTCAGGATTTCGGTCGTTCGCTGGGGCGTACCATTCCGGTGATCGCGATGACCGCGTATCGTTACAAGCAAGCGGAGACGGCGGCCGCGGGCTTCCGAATGCACCTGGAAAAGCCATTCACGCCGGACCAGTTACTGGCGACAATTGACCGTGCGCTGCACCAGTAGGGGAAAATCGAACCCCCGCGAAGGGTGCCGATTTATCTCGCAACGCTACTGCACCAGCCACAGACTTGGTGCACTAAGAACTGTTCATCTTGAAACAGGGCCTGCTGCCCGGACTGTTTCGATTTGGGTTAAGAATCTATTCGCCTAGCCGCCAATCTTTTTTGGTAAGGTCACAACGAATCGCGTGCCTCGGCCCACTTCCGAGGTGACTTCTATAGCTCCTTTCAACTCCTCAACTAGGTGTTTGGTAATGGTGAGTCCCAGACCTCTTCCGGCGATCTGGTCGGACGGTGGGAATCTTTGGAATTCGTTGAAGATGGATTCCAAATATTCTTTGGGGATCCCAACTCCGGCATCCTCGACGCTCAGTTCCCACGATTCGGCTGTCAGAGCGCGCAGTTGCATTACAATCCTGCCCTCACTAGGCTGTGGTTTGCGGTATTTGATTCCGTTACTCACCAAGTTGTTAACGATTTGCTTGATCCGCGCTCGATCGCTTTCGATAACATCAAGTTCAGAATCAACCTGCATCTCGAGGGACATGCTGGCATCACGAATCATTGCCAGAAGCGAAACCTCAAGTTCTCTCGCGAACTGAGCGACATCGATCGTTTCGCTCTGAACCGGAGCTTCGCGGCCAAGCAATAGAGCGTAATCGTCCAATTGCGCTAATAAGGTACCCATTTCCCGCACGCTTCGCCGGCAAGTGCCAAGCATTTCTTGTTGCGCCGAGGTATTCGCCGTCTGCGTGGCAAATTCGATCGAAAAATTTAAGGCGTTGAGAGCATTTCCTAACTCGTGATGAACCGTTCGAACGAGCTGCAATCTGAAGGCATCAAGTTCACTTAATCGCTGATTTGCAGCCTGCAGTTTCTCATTAGCCAAGCGGGACTCGTCGTGAAACTTGTCTACATAACGCTGGACAGAGCCGACGACTGAATCTTCGAAAAATGTACCAATAATCTTCGCGAAGTTTCCGGCGCTGCCGGCCAAATCCGGACGTGCTATGAGAAACGACTCTAAGCCGTGATCGACGATTGACCTGTGTACGATCCCGATTTCCCGAATCAGTTCCGCCAAATGATAACCTTGCTCGGCCCGGGTCTCGCCATGTTTCCTCGCGGCATCCAGAATTGCTGTTCGCATCTCCGGGTCAGCGCCGCTTAACACATATTCAGCAAGATCGGAAAAGAGTTGAGGAAAATGATCCAAAAGCGCTTGGTCACTTAGCAAACGCGCACTAGGAATCTCGTCACTATGCGATCTGATCTCCGGAAGAACTCGGGTGCGGATCTGCGGGAGTTGTTGAATCAGATATTCCGCCAGTTGCCGGGCAGCTTCCATGCTTAACGATATTGGCATAGCGACCGAGCCTCCTTCGAACCATTCTTTAGAAAAGCGAACAGCCTGCCATACCGCATCTGTCAGATATCCGGAGCAGGAAGCATCTCTGCAAGAGAAATCGAGCAATCTCGGGTGCTGCCTCTTCTGTCATGTTTGTAAGCCCAGCGAGTCCTATCTTCGGATCATGTCCCATCGACGAACAGGCTGAATGCGAAAGTGATTGGCCCTTTCATGTGACCATGCAACCGAAAGCGTGCCGCGAGCGCAAAATCAGGGTAGCACAAATATTTCCGCCAGGCTTCCGCCAAAAGAGAACCCACTGCAAACGCGCAAGCGACGCGACAACCCGATTTTCAGAACCATTTCTAGACTGGCTGACGAATTGTACTTAGGGGAGTCGTCACTGCTCCGCTGGCAGTCTCGGCTTCCCAGTTTAGCTCCTAAGGAAAGAATAAGTCCGGTAAAACGGTTTCGTTTGCCGGACTCTATTGCATCAGGTGCTTCTCTCTTCATACGATCGAAAGAATCGACCGGTCCCCTTCGACCTAGCTCTTATCAAACCTCCCTGGCAGTCGGCAATTTGTGAAGCTATCATTTAGAATCCACCTAAGATTTCTGTATTCTTCTCACTGTCCTTTATTTGCTACCCAGCGGTCCAGGTTAGGTAGGAATACCGTGAGGAGTCCTATCAAAGGTAGGAACGAACAAACATGATAAACAAAATCGATACTGGTCAGGTCCGCTAGTTTCCCCAGGACAGCCGAGCCTAATCCTCCCATACCGAAGGCGAGTCCATAGAAGACTCCGCCGATCATTCCCACCTTTCCGGGCACGAGTTCTTGGGCATAGACGATGATGGCAGAAAAAGCCGAGGCCAGAATCAATCCGATGATCACAGATAAGACGCAGGTCCAGAACAAGTCTGCGTAAGGTAGCAGGATGGTGAACGGAGTTACCCCCAGGATCGAGAACCAAATAACCAGTTTTCTTCCGTAGCGATCACCGATCGGTCCGCCGATGATCGTCCCAATGGCGACTGCGAACAAGAACAGGAAGAGCAACATCTGCGAGCTCTGGATAGATAAATGAAAGCGGTCTATCAGATAAAAAGTGTAATAGCTGCTGATACTAGCCAGATAAAAGTATTTCGAGAAAATCAGAGCTGCCAAAATTGAGATGATGGCGAACACTTTCCAACCCGGGATGGATGGACGATTTAATGATTGGGCGGATTTTTTTTGCTGAGATGTCCGGACTTTTTTGTACCAGAACCCAACTCGGCTCAGCACGACGATGGCGACTAGCGCGACAATGGAAAACCAGGCGATGCTGTGTTGCCCGGCAGGGACCACGATGAGTGCTGCCAGGGCCGGTCCGATAGCTGTGCCCATGTAACCGCCAAGTTGAAAGACCGATTGGGCAAAACCGTGCCGGCCGCCAGAGCTGAAACGCGCCAGACGAGTGGCTTCAGGATGAAAGATCGAAGAACCTACTCCGACCAGACCTGCCGCCAGCAGAACAACGCGGTAATCCCAGGCTCGGGATAATAAAAGCAATCCGCAGAGGCTTACCCCCATGCCGATGGCGAGAGAAAATGGTTTAGGCTTGTGATCGGTATACGTACCTACCAACGGCTGCAGAAGAGAAGAGGTCAGTTGGAAGGTGAGCGTGATCAAACCAATCTGACCGAAGTCCAGGCGAAACGTCGTTTTAAGCACTGGATATATGGCTGGAATCAGCGACTGAATCGTGTCGTTAAGCAGATGCGAAAAACAGAGCCCGAGCAAAATGAGCCCGGCCATGTTCTCTGGTTGATGAGGCCGGGTAAGACCAGCTGAGCGCTCTTCCGAACGAGGATAGGAACTTTTTATCTCCATGTTTCCAGTAGGGATGAGCTCTTGCTCATCCCGTCTAATTCAAGGCGCTAAAGATTATCTGGATTTACCTGCAGATCTCGGGCTATTTTGACAAAAAATAGGGCAAAATGGACACGCTCAAGAGAATGCATAGCGATCCGGACAGCGTACTGTGCCCTGCATTTGTCCGGTCTCAGCGGTATAAAGCGGGCGAGATCCCGGCTCATCGGCATAAACGTGGTCAATTGCTTTGCGCCAGTGAAGGCGTCATCACAGTCAGAACAGACGATGGTCTCTGGGTGATCCCTCCGCAGCGGGCAGTGTGGATTGCGCCAGGAACTCTCCACGCAACCACGTCGAGTAAGAGCTTCCGTCTGATCGCTTTATGGGTTGAACCGGGAGTCGCGAATCTGTCGAAGCGCTGTTGTGTCGTGAATGTCGACTCTTTAATGAAGGAGCTTTTGAAAACGGCTGCAGGATTCGGCGCCGATTATGTTTCCGGAAGCCCCGAAGAACGGTTGATGCGCGTGCTGCTGGATCGACTAAACAAATTAACGGTGGTGCCACTGTTTTTGCCGGAACCTCGCGATGAACGACTCAAGCGGATTACCCGCGCTATCGCCAGTGATTTACAGAGTACGACGCCTCTGGAAGCGTGGGCAAAGAATGCAGGGGTTAGCCTGCGCACCGCTGCTAGGTTGTTCCGCCGCGAAACCGGAATGAGCTTCGGTCAATGGCGGTTGCAGCTCCGCCTCTTAACCGCTTTGGAGCAGTTGGCCGAAGGCGATGCCGTCTCCAATGTTGCGTTAAACGTCGGTTACACCGACGTCTCCTCGTTTATCGCCGTATTCAAAGCCGCGTTGGGTCAGACGCCGGCCAAGTACTTTCGGCAACGGTAGGAATGAGCTCCCGCTCATCCGCTATTCTGGGGTATAGGAACACCCGGTGTTCTAACCAAAACACTTTTTGGTTATTTCGGCGCCGGGAGCTTGAGCGAAGCCGGGTACGAGGCGCGCAAATAGCTGGTCATTGGTTGAGTCAATTCTCTTCGGGGTCAGGCGATCGAGGGGCGGAGTAGTCGTGTGGCCGTTTTGACTTTGACGCTGCGGAGAAAGCCGAGGCCGAAGCAAAGCGGCGGGGCGACGCTCCGGAACCCCTACGCTAAAAACATGACAGGACGGTGAGAACTTGACAGGACGTGAGAACTTGAGTCACATCTTGCCGGAAAAGTGGGGCGGGCTTTCTCTCAAAGTGGTAGTGGACTAGTCCTAAGGTGTAATTGCGGGTATCGCGAGTCCGGTCCTAACTAACTGGTAGGTTCCGCCGGTCGAAAAGAGCGTGCGGAAGCAGAAGTGCCAATGTCCCCAGCAAGCCCCTATCCGCAGGTGGAATCCGCTTAGAGATCAAAGGAAATCTAAACGAAAGGCAAGACGCCATGCCAAGATACGTAATCGAACGAGAAAGCCCTGATGTCGGGAAATCGTTTGTTGGAGATTTGCGAGCTGCCGCGAAAAAGTCATGGGCGGTATTGCAGAAATTAGGGACTGAAGCTTAATCCAACGTTCTGGCAAACTCTGCATGTATGCTGTCGCCAGATCGCGACGAGTGGAACCAGCCAGTATAAGAACCGATGCGAAGCCCTTAACCTACGAGGAGAGGATGAAAACTTGCAATTCCGAAGAGATTGGCACTCAGCAGGTTATTTTTCCGCCTAACAGCCGTCCTTCGGACTTTGAAGAAGGAATCGAATTGGGTAGAGATCAGGAGCGGCAGCGAGTCGCCGCTTATTTTCATGACCAATTGGCACCCAATCTCATGGCCTTGGCTTTCTCAATCGAAGCCATTCGCATAGAACTGGAAAGCGAAAAGCATCCTGTCGAAGCAAAGCTGAAGGACATCCGCGATCGTTTATCCAAAATGCTTCAACCGATACGCGAGAACATACTAGATCTAGTCGAGGATCGGCCAAATAGTTCCTCGGGAACGCAATACTCTGCCTCAAAGGCAAAGACTGCTCTCCAAACCGTTCAGAGCGAACACCAGCGAAAGGCTCCAGCGGGTCAATGTCAACGCCCAGGCGTTTGAAAAACGGAAGGGGCGCACAAGATAAGGGACGTATCTTTTCATTTAAAGATACGTCCCTTGCCTTGTGCCTCCTGAGCTTGCCTCTTACCTCCTTCGGCTCCTCTCCAGCCTCGCCACGCTCTCGCTTCGACCTTCCGCGGCTTTTTTAGCAAGCTAATTTCCAGATTTGGCTAACAAAAACTATCGCTATAACTGCCAAAGTTTGACCGAATAGGGCAACATCTCTTTCACCTTTTTCGCGATGCCGAGAAGCGCATGCCAAGTACGGATTGGCAGAGCCGGCAGGTAATAGCGATCCTAAAGCGATCGGTGGGAGTTTTCATGCGTTGATCGACGGCCTCCTGAATGGCGATTGATTGTAGCCCGGCAGCTTAG
>Ga0210410_10004037_pt1 | contig 12921 bp, 12 predicted proteins | sample IncBWC4MmetaG_FD_161058 | JGI IMG/M metagenome (GOLD analysis project Ga0210410, IMG submission 161058) | Forest soil microbial communities from Barre Woods Harvard Forest LTER site, Petersham, Massachusetts, United States - Inc-BW-C-4-M | ecosystem: Environmental > Terrestrial > Soil >... | reverse complement strand
ATGAGCGAATCAATCGCGGAATGGGCGAGTGGGCTTCATCGCAGAACCCCTCAGAAGTCGTCGCGCGCATCGTCTTCTGGGTGCTGATGATCGTCGGCATTCTCTTCGGCGTATCGCTTTTCAGCGAGGCCTCTCCACAGTCTCCATTGGCCGCGCAGTTAGTCGCCTATGTGCCAGGGGTAGTCACTGCGGTCATTCTGTTGTTCGGCGGTAGCGTAGTCGCTCGCTTTCTGGCACGCAGCGTTCTGATCAGCGGCGTGAACATGAACCTGCACTATGCGCGAATTTTGAGTCTCGGCGTGAAATGGCTCGTGCTTGTGCTGACAGCGGCAATGGTGCTCGAACACCTTGCCATAGGCGGAGTAATTGTCGTGCTCGCGTTTGGAATTCTTTTTGGGGGCATCGTTCTGGCTCTGGCGCTCGCGGTCGGATTGGGGTCGAGGGATTTGGTAAGCCGGTCGCTGGAGAGGGAAGTCGCCCGATCCACTCCCGATGCGATCGAGGAGCACGTCCACCACTTCTAGAACAGGTCCAGCCGGAAATGACGAAACGCCCAGAGAGGAACTCTGGGCGTCTGTTTAGGAAGTTGAAATTAGCGGGTAAACGAACCGATTGCCGTGGTTTCATCATCCTGTACGTCGAATACCGTGTACAGCTTGGTGATCTGAAGCAGGTCGTGGACCTTCTTGGTTAGGTTGAGAAGCTTCAGTTCGCCACCCTGGTTTTTCACGGTGGTAAACGCGCTGACCAGTTCGCCGATGCCCGAGCTGTCGATATAGTTCACGTCGGCCAGGTTGAGCAGGATCTTCTTCTGACCCTTGGCTAGCAGATCGCGAATGGCATCGCGCAACTGCACGCTGCCTTCACCGAGAGTGATGCGACCGCTGAGATCGAGAATAGTGACGCCGTCCACCTGCCGAGTGCTGAGTTTGATGCTCACTTGGGAAATCCTCCTTAAACTTAAGCGCCCGTCTGGGCAGATCCGAGATGCTTTATCAGGGTAAGTTCTGTGCCGGGATGCAGTTGCTTGAAGTGTACTTCGTCCATAAAAGAGCGGATGAGGAAGATGCCGCGCCCAGATCCGCTAAGAATATTCTCTGGAGCGAGCGGATCGGGCAGGGTCGAGGGATCCAGGCCCTTTCCCTGGTCTATGATGCGAATCACGAGGTCCCCGTTCCCGACTTCAAACTGCGCCGTCATTTTCTTTAGCGGATCGTATGCATTCCCGTGCAAAACAGCATTTACGGCGGCTTCGCGGACGGCCATGGAGACGCGGAAGACTTCGTCCTCATCCAGCCCAGCTCGTTGGGCCACTTGTTCAGCCGTTTGCTCCACCTTGTTCACGCTGTCTAGCGAAGAGTCGAGCGTATAGCTAATCCGGCTTGTTGTCGATTCCGTCAAATCGAAGTCCCCAAGGCCTTTCGTGGGTGGAGTTGATGCTATTGCACTAGGGGAAGTTGTAGTGGCAAGGTCGAAGCATGTCAAGAACTCGTGAAAAGCGGCTTGCAGCAGAGAGAAAACAGGCGGCGCCGATTAGGCCCTCTGCCGCGGGCTCTGAGCTTGAGTAGACTGGCAAGGAAGTTTGCCGCAAGACCATGACAGATATAGTCACGCGCACAAATCTGAGTGACTTGCTTGGAACGCCGATCGTTGATGCAACGGGGCGCGTGATGGGGCGCGTCTGCGAAGTCGCAATGGAGACTGACAAGAATCACGATACTGTTGACGCGCTTGTTGTGCGGTCAAGCCATCTGAGTGGGAAAGGGCGATTGGGCAGAAAAAGGGCGGATAGATATATTCCGGTAGAACACGTCAAGCAGACTGCAACAGGAGCCTTGAAACTGATAGGCAATCCGTCGCACGACACCTTCCCTCAGGAGGGGCACTATTTTTTGCTGGAACGTGATCTGCTCGATCAGCAAATCATCGATGTGAGTGGACGCAAAGTGGTGCGCGTCAATGATGTCGACTTTGTCTGGTCCACTCGAGACAATCATCTCGAACTCCGTGTCTCTGAGGTCGAGGTGGGGTTACGCGGAGCAGTCCGTCGACTTCTAAAGGGCTTGGCGCCGCAGAAGACGATCGAGGCTGTGGCTCGCCAATTCGCACCGCGCGTCATTCCGTGGGATTTCGTCGATCTGATCGAGGTTGATCCGGCTCGGCGGGTACACCTGAAAATTGAGCACCAGCGGCTGGCACAGATGCACCCCTCGGATATCGCAGACATCCTGGAAGAGCTGTCGCCATTGGAGCGCGAAGCGGTCTTTACGACCCTGGATGAAGAAATCGCTGCAGAGGCGTTGGAAGAAGTCGCGCCTAAATTGCAAATGTCACTGATCGATGGGCTGGACTCAGAACGGGTCGCCGACATTGTGGAGGAGATGGATCCTGCGGCAGCCGCAGATTTGCTCGCCGAGTTACCGGATGAACGATCGGAAGCGATCCTCGAGCAGATGGAACCGACGGAGCGGCAGGAGATGCAGGACCTCCTTGGATTCCACGTCAATTCTGCAGCCGGTCGCATGACTACCGAATTTTTGTTTTTGAGCAAGGATGCGACGGTCGCAGACGCGATCACGGCCGTGCGGAATTTTGAAGGCGAGCCCGAGCTGCTGACAGACCTTTACTTGAGCGATGAGCAGCAGCGTCTGGTTGGGGTCATACCACTGGCACGGATTTTGCTTGCGAAGCCAGAGACGCAAATAGACTCGCTCGCGGAAAAAAGGTTCACTCAAATTCATTCGGACCTGCATCAGGACGATGTTGCAGAGCTGTTTGACAAATACAATCTGCGCGAACTGCCAGTTGTAAACAAAGACGATCGCCTCGTCGGCGTCATTCGAGCCGACAATGTCATTGGTTTTCTCCGCAGCGAACACTAAAGGGACAGGAAAAGCAACATTATGGCCCGCACATCGCTGGCGAAGCTCTGGAAAATGCGTGTGCTGATGTTCCTAGCCGTTCTCGGTCCCGGGTTCATTACCGCGAATGTCGACAACGACACGGGGGGCATTCTCACCTATTCGCAGGCTGGTGCCCAGTTCGGCTACAAAATGCTGTGGACGATGCTCCCCATCACGATTGCACTGATCGCGGTGCAGGAAATGTGCGCTCGCATGGGCGTGGTTACCGGCAAAGGGCTTAGCGATCTGATTCGCGAAGAGTTCGGCTTACGCATGACATTCCTGATGATGGCTCTGCTCGTCATCGTCAATTACGGCAATGTCGTCGCCGAGTTTTCGGGTGTTGCCGGCAGCATGCAGCTGTTCCATGTCTCGAAGTACGTGTCAGTGCCAGTATGTGCTGCTTTGGTCTGGTTCCTGGTGGTGCGCGGCGATTACAAAGTCGTCGAAAAGGTTTTTCTTTTCGCATCGCTGATTTATCTCTCGTATATCGTCGCTGGAGTGCTGGCTGGGCCTGACTGGCAAGAGGCGCTAGTCGAGACCGTGAGGCCCCCTGCTCTGAATGTCTGGCGGCAAGATGGCTATGTCTACATGGTGATCGGTCTAGTTGGCACCACGATCGCTCCGTGGATGCAGTTCTATCTGCAGTCTTCGATCGTGGAAAAGGGAGTAACCGTCAAGCAATACGGAGCCGTGAAGCTTGACGTGATCGTCGGGTGCTTCTTCACCGACATTGTCGCCTGGTTCATCATTGTGGCGTGCGCCGCCACAATGTATGTCCACGGCATGACTACCATCAGCGTGCCGTCAGACGCGGCTGAAGCCATGAAGCCGCTGGCAGGTCAATATGCGTTCATCCTGTTCGCCGTCGGCTTGTTCAATGCATCGCTCTTTGCGGCGTCGATTCTGCCGCTTTCGACGGCGTATACGGTGTGCGAAGGGCTCGGGTTTGAATCGGGCGTGGATAAAAAATTCGGCGAGGCGAAGTTCTTTTACTGGTTCTACACTTCTCTGATTGCCGCAGGGGCGGCGGTTGTTCTCATTCCTCGCTTTCCACTCGTGAAAGTGATCATTCTGTCGCAGGTGTTGAACGGGATACTGCTTCCGGTGGTCCTCGTTTTCATGATCAAACTTATCAATCGGAAAGAGTTGATGGGAAAATATGTCAATAAGCGCTGGATGAATATCACCGTATGGGCAACCTCCCTAGTTGTGATTGGGTTGTCTCTCGCGCTGATGTTTTCGACGCTTTTCGGAGTGAAAACCCCTTAAATCAACTTGCCCGCCGCCAGATCGCGTACGAATGTACGATCCGCCGCCAGAAAATCAAAAGTCGGTAGATCTCGCAACTCCGCCCAGCGCACTTCTTTGAAGATGCGGTTCTCAAGCTCGCCGTCATAGTGGTGGACAGCAAAGAAGGCGAGGTCCACAGCGCCGCCGTTCTTGTAGTTGTGCCGAATGCGCGCAACGCTCTCGCCGATCGTGGCGTCGATGCCGAGTTCTTCGTTCAACTCGCGGCGAAGTGCATCGATTAAAGTTTCGCCGGGCTCAACCTTCCCGCCCGGAAATTCCCATTTCAGCGCCATGGGCTGGTCCGCCCGCCGCTGGCAGATCAGAACCTGCCTGCCACGCAGTATCAACGCCGCCACAACGGATTTTGCTGGTCGTATCGTGGATGTTGCGGTAGTCGCCAATGGGTTGGGCGTGGATTCCATGTCGAATAGACGCTTAATAAGTCCTGACGGAAGTCAAAATCGATTCCACCGGTAACACCATTGTTACTACATCGCGCTTTGCGGAGCAGGCATGTGTATCGTCCAACTCTCTTGTGTGGCGTATGCACGCAATTCGGCCGATGGGTGAATCGCTACGGCGTGACCAGCAATCGAGAGCATAGCTGCATCGTGAATTGAGTTTCCGAAAACTACGCCCGGATGCTCCACTCGAGCGCGACGCAGCGAGTCAACCTTGCCTTGACCGGTCGGAACATCGAGCAATTCAGGTGTGATTAAGCCATCCGCGACACGCGTCTTGGCGGCGAGAACGCGCTCGGCTGGAATGCCGAATCGCGCGGCACCCTCTTCAACCACCCATGTATTCGTCGAACTCACTGCCCAGATCTCTGCGCCAGACGCGGAAAGCTGTTGCGCCAGCGTCAGCATCTCGGGAAAAATAAGGCGTTCGAATCGTTGCTGGAAAAAGGTGCGGGCTGCCCGGCGAACCTCTTTCTCAGTCAGACCAGCGTACATCTGCACCATCTCACCGCAAATCGCAATTTCTGAGAGTTCCCCCTTGCGATAGAGGCGATAGCGATCGTCGATCCAATCCGCAGTTTCGCGCGAGACCAACCCTGTCTCGATCGTCCAGACCATGAATTCCGATCCGGTATCTCCATCCCAGAGTGTTCCGTCGCAGTCGAAAACGGCTATCTTCGGCCGCCTGCTGAGGATGGACGTGTGAAACTGTTCAGGCGTGGCCACTTCGAGGACCGGCCGAGAACCGCAAGTTGGTTCCTGAGAACTACTTCGCAAGCGTAAGCTCCTCTTACTCTTTCAGAATACGCCAGCCGTGCGAATGTCATGTTTCAATCACTTGAAAGCATTTGGCATCTTGATTCCATTGCACAATCAGTCCGCCGCGCTAGCTCCGCGTTCCCGATAATCAACAGCGTGGAACAGGCGAGCGATGTCCGATTGCTGCACGACTACCTCACGTACCTGCGAGTTGAGAAGGGTCTGCGTCCGCTCACCTGCGCGGCATACCAGCGCGATCTGTTGCAATTCTCTGAACACATCGAGAAGGATGCAGCCACATTCCTGACAGCGAACCAGGAACATGTAGCCGCATTCATGGAGCATCTGCGCCAGCATCAGGTTGATCCCCGGACGATCGCCAAGAAGACGTCGTGTCTGCGCGGGCTCTATCGATGGCTCCTAATTGATAAGCGAATCAAGCATGACCCCACGCTGCATGTGGAATCTCCGAAAAGCTGGAAGGTTCTGCCGAAGTCGTTGGCCGAGGTCGAGATCAGCGACATGCTCGCGCGCACCGGAGCAGCGGCACGTCACCCGCAGACAGACGGTGTCGCTCTGCGCGATCACGCCATTCTGGAACTACTTTACGCAGGCGGGCTCCGCGTCTCCGAAGTGACAACACTGGGTGTCGAGGATCTGCAGCTTGATCTCGGGAGGGTACTGGTTCGTGGCAAAGGCGACAAAGAGCGCATTGTTCCTCTTGGAGACGCTGCCGTGCGCGCAATCGGCGAGTATCTTCAGCGCGGCCGCACTACCTTGTTGAAAAAAAAGCAAAACCTGCGCCAACTTTTTCTTTCGACACGCGGCGCTCCGGTGACGCGGCAGTGGGTGTGGGCACTGGTGAAGCAGCAGGACCGTCGGGCAAGCCCGCACATGCTACGCCACAGTTGCGCAACGCACATGGTTGAACATGGTGCGGACCTGCGCAGCGTTCAGACGCTGCTCGGCCACGCCGATATTGCCACCACGCAGGTCTACACCCATCTCGCTCTTGGTCGTTTGAAAGCCGTACATCGCACGCATCATCCGCGCGCGAGATCACGCCGGCACGTCGAGTTTGCCGAGGATGCGGACGCATGAGCAGTCAGGGCAAGTTGACCGAGCTCGCTAGCGAATTTCTCGCGATGCTCGAGAATGAGCGGGGCTCGTCAGAACACACGCTCCGAGCATATCGGCGAGAGCTATTGGCTTTTGCCACTTCTATCGAGAAGCAGTTTGGTTCTGATTGCCAGCCTCAAGCGATCGATCATCTGCACATTCGTGCCTATCTGGGAGAACTGATCGGTCGCGGCCTGCAAAAATCTTCTACAGCTCGAGCATTGGCGGCGATTCGGTCATGGTTCCAGTGGCTCGCACGCAAGGGCCTGTTAGATTCGAATCCCGCGTTGCTCGTCTCCACACCGAAATTGCCCAAACACCTTCCGCGTGTGCCCAGCATTGAACAGATGAACAAGCTACTTGACACGGCACCGTCCGAGGAGGCGTCGTGGCCGCAGCGCGATCTTGTGATCTTTGAGTTGCTCTATGGTTGCGGTATCCGTAATGCTGAGCTCGTGGGCATCAATCTCGGCGATATCCATTGGGCAGATGAAGTTATACTGGTGCGCGGGAAGGGCCGAAAAGAACGCTACGTGCCGCTTGGGGACGAAGCCCAGTCGGCTCTGCTGCAATACATTCCCCTTCGCGCCGCCAAGCTGGAGCGGGCGACCCGAACTTCAGAGGCGCTGCTGCTGAGTCTTTACCTGCGCGGAAAAGGCGAGGCCCGCCTGACCACGCGCAGCGTGGGACGCATCGTGAAGCGTATTGCCCTCGAACGAGGGCTTTCGGCGGATACTCATCCGCACACCTTGCGCCATGCCTTCGGGACCCACATGCTTGAAGAAGGGGCCGACCTGCGCGCGATCCAGGAAATGCTGGGCCACGAGCGACTCTCGACCACCCAGCGGTACACCCAGCTGACGACGGGTAAACTGGTTGAGGTCTATGACGCGACCCATCCGCGTGCTAAGACCAAGTAAAGCTGCGAACTTTGGCCTAACGGCAGCCAGTCGCTTACACTTAGAGATGGCGGTATTCGCGACATCTTAGGCGCGATGCCATGCCCAAAGGACCCAAACGCTTTGATCGGCAGTGCACTCACAAAAATATTCGGCACCAGCAACGAGCGCGTCATAAAGCGCCTGATGCCTACGGTTGCTTCTATCAACGCGCTTGAGCCCGCGATACGCGAACTGAGCGACGCGGGACTACGGAATAAGACGGCCGAGTTCCGCACGCGGCTCGCGGAGAAAATCGCCGGAATCGAAGATCCGGATCTGCTTCGCGAGGCGGAAAAAGCTGCGCTCGACGAACTGTTGCCTGAGGCCTTCGCCGTCGTTCGGGAGGCAGGCCGCCGGGTTGTAAACATGCGCCACTTTGACGTGCAACTCATCGGCGGCATGGTTCTGCATCAGGGCAAGATTTCAGAAATGCGTACCGGCGAAGGCAAGACTCTCGTCGCGACGCTGCCGTGTTATTTGAATGCGCTGGCAGGGCATGGTGTGCATGTTGTTACAGTCAACGACTATCTCGCAAAGCGCGACGCAGAATGGATGGGAAAGATATACAGCTTTCTGGGTCTGAGCGTCGGCGTAATCGTCCACGACCTCGATGACAGCCAACGTCGCGCTGCCTATGCGTCTGATATCACGTATGGAACGAACAATGAGTTTGGTTTCGACTACCTGCGCGACAACATGAAATTTGAGCTCGCCGATTGTGTGCAGCGCGGGCATTCGTTCGCGATCGTCGACGAAGTTGATTCCATTCTGATTGACGAAGCTCGCACTCCGCTTATCATCAGCGGTCCGACCGACATTACCACTGACAAATATGCTCGCGTAAATCGCATCATTCCATCGCTCGTGCTCGGCGAGGAAATCGAGGAGGGCGAAACAAAAACGCTAACCGGCGATTATGTCGTCGATGAGAAACATCGCACGATTACGGTGAGTGACGAGGGTTGGGAAAAGATAGAGAAGCTGCTCGGCATCGGAAACATTGCGGAAGTCGAAAACTGGGAATTGAAGCATCATGTTGAGACAGCCATCAAGGCGTACGCGCTCTACAAGCGGGATGTTGAGTACGTGGTGAAAGACGGAGAGGTCATTATCGTCGATGAGTTCACCGGTCGCATGATGCCAGGTCGCCGTTGGTCCGACGGATTGCATCAGGCCATCGAAGCGAAGGAAGGCGTGACGATTCGCCGGGAAGACCAGACACTCGCGACAATCACGTTCCAGAACTACTTCCGCCTTTATCGCAAGCTCGCCGGCATGACCGGAACCGCAGAGACAGAAGCGGCGGAGTTCGACAAGATTTATAAGCTCGACATCGTCGTCATTCCAACGAACAAAGAAATGCGCCGTCTTGAGAATCCGGATGTCGTCTATCGGACGGCGAAAGAGAAATACTTCGCTGTCGCCGATGAGATTTCCCGCCTGCACGAGCAACGCCAACCGGTGCTCGTAGGCACAACTTCGATCGAGAAGTCTGAGTTGCTGTCGTCGATTCTGCAACGCAAGGGCGTGCGTCATGTTGTGCTGAATGCGAAGTATCACGAGCGTGAGGCGGAAATCGTTGCGCAGGCCGGCCGCTTCGGCATGGTCACAATCGCGACAAACATGGCCGGTCGCGGAACTGATATTTTGCTCGGCGGCAATGCGGAGTTTCTCGCTCGCCAGGAATTGGTCAAGAAGAACATGGCGCGCAGCATCAGCAGCGCCGAGGGCGCGCTTGCGCCAATCGCGCCTGAGGGCATGTTGCGCTTCTATTACCAGGGTCAGGAATTCGAGACAACGCAGCAGAATTGGAATGAGATCTTCAGCGTTCACGAAGCGAACGCAGCGCGTGAACGGGAGCAAGTGGTTGCGGCGGGCGGTCTGCATATCCTCGGCACTGAGCGTCATGAGTCACGGCGGGTAGACAACCAGCTTCGCGGTCGTGCAGGTCGACAGGGTGATCCGGGAGCTTCGCGCTTCTACTTGTCGCTTGAAGATGACCTGATGCGCATCTTTGCGCGCGAGTGGGTGTCAACGCTGCTGCAACGCCTCGGCATGGAAGAGGGAGTGCCGATCGAGTCTGGACTGATTACGCGCCGCATCGAGAGCGCGCAAAAGGCAGTTGAAACGCAGAACTTCGAGTCACGCAAGCACGTGCTCGAATACGACGATGTGATGAACAAGCAGCGCGAGGCTGTCTATGGATTGCGTCGCCAGTTGCTTGAGGGTCTGGAACAAAAAGAGCTGATTGTTGAGGATTATGTTGCCGCGATCCTCAGCAATGTGCTGGATAAATTTGCACCCGCCAATGTGCATCCTGATCAATGGGACACGACCGGACTCGGCAATGAGCTGATAAACCAGTTCGGGTTGGATCTGAGCGTTGAGGGCCTCTCACCCGCAGAACTGAACCGTCATGAGCTTGGCGAAGGCTTGTTCAATCGCTTGCGCGAGAAATACGAGCAGAAGGAAGCCATCATTGGCTCGCCGGCGATGCGATACCACGAGCGCATGATTATGCTCAGCGTGCTTGATGGGCTGTGGAAGGACCATTTGCTCGCGATGGATCATCTCAAAGAGGGAATTGGTCTGCGCGGGTACGCACAGCAGGATCCTCTCGTTGCCTACAAGCGTGAATCGTTCGACACCTTCGAAGCGATGATGACGCGGTTTCAAGAAGACACTGTGCGCTTCCTGTATCGCATGCAGATCATCGGTCCCGACGGCAAAGAGGTGACGGTGGCTCAGCAGGCGCTGCCATTGCACGAGGTGTCAGCCTCGTCCTCTGCGCAGCCAACGAATGGTCACGCACCGCCGACGGTCCCTGTGCCGACTCGGGCACCATCGACTACGATCGATGCCATCGAGCAGGAGTTTCATCGAAAGAAAAAGCGCGAACTGGAACAGGCCCGTTTTGCTGGAGCGGATACCGCGGACACGCAGACGTCGCAAAGGCGGACTGGCGACAAGGTGGGGAGGAATGATCCTTGCCCATGCGGTTCCGGTAAGAAATACAAAAAATGCCATGGGGCGAGCGGCGAAGATTCGTAACTGTGACGGTTATGTGTTCGCCGTCACCACTGTGGGCACTTCATCGAAGGTCAAATTTTTCGCTGGCGATCTGGTCGCTCTTCGCCAATCCTCAAAGAGTCTGCCGTAGCTGAGCGTGATGTAGTCTGACTTCGCCACACCCAGCATCTTCGCGGTTCGGTCGATCCACTCCGGCTTCCCTTCCAGTTCTGCATAAATGCCGATCGCCGTTTCGTCCAGCGTCACGTGCCCTTCGCCGTCTTCCCACTCTGTGCGCCATTTCTCATACACAAAAGCAGGTTGGTATCCGAGTTTTTCGAGAATAAGTGCGGCCGCCGCGCCATTTTCCACTCCGGTTTCGACTTCTATCCGAGACTTGTGCGCGGCGCCAGGATCGTCGTCGTCGGGCTTGGCCTTGAACGTCATGATCCAGCGTTCTCCGTATTGACGCAAGCGAAGCAGGCGTCCTGAATTCAGCAGGTCGCGCCCAGGAGTGTCATAAAGGATGTTCCGCTCGAAAGTCCGTGGAGTTTTCTTTTTGAAGCCGAGCTTCTCAAGCTGTTTTTCAAATGCGATGGGATCTTTGACGCGGAGTTTTATTTCGACCTCGATCTGCTCCATGCGCGAAAGTATATGCGAATACGATGGAACACAGGATGATGCGAAAAACGACATTGCGATTGCGGGTCGATTCCGCACTCATCGACTCTGCCCAATCACGCGCAGCAATTGCGCATGGGGCTGAATTAATAAGATCCGGCGGGACAGTGGCTTTCCCGACGGAGACGGTATACGGTCTTGGTGCTGATGCTCTGAACGCGGACGCTGTCGCGGAGATTTTTGCGGCGAAGGAGCGCCCAGCATGGGACCCCCTAATCGTTCACATCAGCGACGCGGCAATGCTCGCTCAGGTGACGCGAGATATTGCGCCAGCAGCGCGAAAATTGATGGACGCTTTCTGGCCAGGTCCCCTCACGCTGCTGCTGCCCCGCGATCAAACGGTGCCCGATGCGGTAACAGCGGGCCGCGATCTGGTGGGAGTGCGAATGCCACGACACGCCGTGGCGCGAGCTTTGATCGCTGCTGCCCAAGTGCCGATCGCCGCTCCCAGCGCCAATCGCTTTGGACGAACCAGCCCGACGACTGCCGATCATGTGCTCGAAGATCTTGACGGGCGGATCGATGCTGTCATTGACGGTGGTCCGACCAAACTCGGTGTTGAGTCTACCGTCGTCGCCGCCTCTGAAAGCGGAATTGTCTGCTATCGCCCCGGCGTCATTACTCAGGAACAGATGGAATCAGTTGTCGGCTCCGTCATGATGTTCTTGCCGCCACCAACCAACGAACCTCCTCAAGCGCTACCGTCGCCCGGGGTGGGTCTGAGGCATTACGCGCCGCGTGCGCGGCTGATATTGATAGAGGCGGATAATACCTCGGTGTTGCGCTCGAAGTTGCTGAAAATGGGTGCTGATCTTGCGGCGGGCGGCGACTCCGTCGGCCTGATGCTGCCGTCTGGGTGGGAGCAAACGCCACAGGTACGAGCTATCTATCAATGGGGCGGTTGGCAGGACTGCGATGCACTGGCCGAACGGTTATTTGCGGGTCTGCGCGAACTGGATGCCGCGGGCGTAAGCGTAATCGTTTGTCCGCTGCCTGCTGCCCGGGGAGTCGGGGTTGCGATACGTGACAGGCTGTTGAAAGCCGCAAGATGAATTCGCTAGCGCAGCTGACCTAACGACACGGGGGGTTGCTCCGCAGCCTTGTGGATGTACTTAATCGCGGACTTGAAAATGAGCACTCGTTGTCTGGTCTTTGAACAGATCTTGATGGTATCGCGGTCGTACCATTCAATCTTTCCTTCAAGTCTTTCGCCATCTTCGAGATGGACGACCATTAATGTCTGCGATTGCACTTGTTTCTGCAGATAGAAAATTTCAGCTTGTGCACCATCGCCCGCAGATGCCTCCAGGGGAACAGTCGATCGTTCTCTGCCCGCTGTGTGCGGTCTTATTGGAGACTTCGGCGCGCGCGTAAGCGATGACGCGACGCTCGGGTTTGGATCCATTTCCGGACGAATGTTTAGTGCTTCTGCCATATAGAAGACGAAGGTGAGGATTGAGATGCGGATTTCGCGTAAAAAGTTCCGGCGATGCTGGGCTATTAGCCATTCGGGGCTGTTTGCGTCAGTCCGGCCGCAAACGCATCGAGAGAAAGCGACCGCAACAGGTTGCGGCGCATTCCGCTTTCCACCTCATGCAGCCCATTCACAGCGCTCTCGAGCCAGGTGAAGCTTACGGAATCTGCCACTTTCTGCAACTGGGTAGCGATGTCAACATTGCGCACCAGGCCTGGCGCCCCTGCCTGCAGGACGAGAATGTCTTCGAACAACGAGTAAAGAACGCGCAGCAAAACCTG
>Ga0210410_10004036_pt1 | contig 12921 bp, 9 predicted proteins | sample IncBWC4MmetaG_FD_161058 | JGI IMG/M metagenome (GOLD analysis project Ga0210410, IMG submission 161058) | Forest soil microbial communities from Barre Woods Harvard Forest LTER site, Petersham, Massachusetts, United States - Inc-BW-C-4-M | ecosystem: Environmental > Terrestrial > Soil >... | reverse complement strand
GCCGGTGTTGAGCTGGACGAATAATAGCGGCCGGCGTTTCTGGGATTCGATTTCCTTGGCTAACGCTTCGCAAATACTCGGGCGGTCGACCGAATGGATGGCGTCGAACAGCGCCACGGCTTCCTTTGCCTTGTTGGATTGCAGCGGGCCGATCAGATGGAGGGCGAGGCCGGGGTAAGACGACATTAACCCTGGCCATTTGGCCTTGGCTTCCTGCACACGATTCTCAGCGAAAACACGCTGCCCGGCCTCGACTACAGGCACAATCGCATCGGCCGCGAAGGTCTTCGACACTGCGATCAGCGTCACCGACGCCCGGTCGCGACGCGCTTCCTTGCAGGCGCGCGCGATCTCCTGCTCCACATTGGCGAGCCCGTTTGGTGAATGCGGGGTTATCAGCGAAGTGTCCTGCGGTGCCATGATCGTCGACCGGTGGTAAATTTACGGGGTAATTCGAATTTTATCGAGTTCGGGAAAGTCTTTTTGAACCAGTCCCTTTACCCTCAAATGTGGGGTTGGGGACCAAAAATGTCACTCGTCAGTTTCAATCGCAACAGAGTAAGGCTCAAGCAGCTTCTGGGAATCCGCGCGCGGCTCGCATTGCTGGCACTGATCCTGGTGGCGCCCTTGATGCTGGAACGCGTCCGGTCGCTCGAGGATGCCCGCAGCAAGCAAGTCGCCGCAGCCACTGCCGAATTTGCCAGCCTTGCGCAACACAGCGCCGACGCCCAGCAGGAAGTCATCTCGTCGGTCGAAACGGTCTTGAAATCGGCCGCCTATATCCGCGCCTCGGCGGGCGGCATCGGCCGCAGTTGCGACATCCTGCGCGCCAGCCTGCCGACCAATCTGCCGTGGATCCGTACGCTGCTGATCGTAGGCGGTGACGGACGCGTGCAATGCTCGACCAACAACGTCTTTGTCGGGCTCGACGTTCATGACCGGCCCTATTTCAAAAAGGCGCGCGAGACCCGCGAGATCGTCTTCAGCGACTATTTGTTCGCCAGGATCACCAACAAGCCGGTGGTGATGGCGGCCTATCCGGTATCGGCCATCAGCGACAATTCGGATTCGGTGATTCTCGCTGGCGTCAATCTCGACTGGATGTCCAAGATCATGAGCAATCTCGGCGGCCGGCCCGGCATTTCGGCGGTGCTGATCGACGGCACGGGGACCGTGCTGGCAGCGCCGGCGGACGAAGCCAGCATGATCGGTCACTCGCTGGATACGATACCGCTGCTGTCGGCCATCGCCAAAGCGGCGATGGGTTCGGAGGCGCCGCAGGGAACGCTGTCGTTCGTCGCCGCCGACGGATCGAGGCGCGCGCTCAGTTATGCGCGCATAGCCGGTACGCAATCACGGCTGATCATCAGCATCGATGAAGCCAGGGTATCGGCCGCGATCAACCGCGACATCCGCACCGCCTATCTGCAGCTCGGCTTCGTCAGCCTGTTCGTGCTGCTCGGCGCCCTGATCGCCGCGGAGAAGCTCATCATCGGGCCGATCGAGATGATCACCTCGGTGGCGAAACGCTTCGGCCAGGGCGACTGGTCGGTACGCGCGGCGCGCAAATCGCTGCCGGCGGAATTCGTTCCGCTGGCCCGCGCCTTCAACGCAATGGCAGCGCAGCTCTGCGAGCGCGAGCGCGAGCTGGTCGCGACCAATGACCGGCTGACCGTGATCGCCTCGATCGACATGCTGTCGGGGCTCGCCAACCGCCGCGGGTTCCAGAGCCGGCTCGATTTCGAATGGATGAAGGCCCAGCAATACGACAGCGAATTGTCGCTTCTGATGATCGACGTCGACCACTTCAAGCTGTTCAACGACACCTACGGCCATCCCGAAGGCGACGCCTGCCTTTCCAGGCTCGGGGAAACGCTGGCCGGAATCGCCGCCGAAACCATGGGCTTTGCCGGGCGCTATGGCGGCGAGGAATTTTGTCTGTTGCTGCCGAACACCGAGTCGAAGCGGGCGGTGGAGACCGGCGAAATGGTGCGCCTCGCGGTCGAGGGCCTGGCGATGCCGCACGTGACCTCGAGCTACCAGAAGGTCACTGTCAGTGTCGGCGTCGCCTGCACCAGGCCAAACGCCGAGCAGAAGCCGGGCGACCTGATCGAGGCCGCCGACGCCGCCCTCTACGCCGCCAAACACCGCGGCCGCAACGCCGTGGTCGAGCACGGGTTCGGGCGGAGCGGCGACGGCGCCGTCGCGCTGGCGAGCTAGAGCTCTGTTGTCTTGACGCTTCTTCCTGATGCGAAACGACTTTCCCATCGTTCGAAAGGGTTCAGCCCGCAGCCCGTTCGCGCTCAAGCTCGTCCTCGGTCACGACCCTGTTCCGGCCGTTTCTCTTGGCGAGATAGAGCGCGCGATCGCATCGCTCGATCAAATCCGCCATGGACTCGCCGAACTGGAATTGTCCGACGCCAATGGACACCGTGATGCTGGGAAGCAGCTCCTTGGTCGAGCGGCGGGTGATGCGACACTCCGAGATCAGGCGGCGTATCCGCTCGGCAACCGCCGCGCAGGTGGCAAGGTCGGCGCCGGGAAGCACGGCGATCAGTTCTTCGCCGCCGTATCGGGCGGGCAGATCGTATTCCCGCAGCCGTTCCCGCAACACGCTGGCCATCAGCCGAAGCACCTGGTCGCCGACCCCGTGCCCAAAATTGTCGTTGAATGTCTTGAAATGATCGATGTCGATCAAAAGGACGCTGAGCGGCTCGCCTTTTTCCATCGCCGCGATCTGGGCCTTGCGGAAAAACTCCTCGAGCGCACGGCGGTTTGGCAGGTCGGTCAGCGTGTCGGTCTTGGCGCGCTCCTCCGATTTGCTCAAGGAGTCGCGGATCGCGTCCAGTTCCCGCGTCGACTCGGCGAAGCGAGCCTCCAGTTTCGCTGCCCGGTTGACGGCCTTGGCGAGCTCGTTCAGCAGATTTTCGACCAGCGGCGCTGGGTCGACCCCGGCTTCGCCGCGCTCGGCGAGGTCGCCGATCGCCATCATTTGCGACCGGTTATCGGCGATGGCCACGTTCAGATACTGCTTGGCGGAGGTCATGACCGAATGCAGCTGCTGTGAAACGTTGTTGACGCCAGTGTCGTCGCCGGTGTCCGCGCGGACGTACATGGCGAACAGGTCACGATTCGTCGCGGCATCGAACTTTCGCTTGTTGCCGATCAGAATGTCGATGGCCCGCTTGAGATCGGGCGAGACGCCGAGGGAATATTTGAACCAGGTGTGAAAATTGTTCGGCGTCGGTGGCACGCGATGTTGCGACATCGCGCGCACGGCTTTTTCCGCGAAGGCCGTCGCGTATTCAAAATCAAGCTCGTCGAACGCATCCCCGGTCACGATCTGAAATGATCTCGCGTCTGCTGTTGCGGTTGGCCCGACCGATCGTCTCATGGAAGGGTTAAGCCTGCCTCAATCCGATCGGGTGAAATGTTCCGAACGGCCAGGGGCAGGTTAGCGCAACCTGCGAGTTTTGATTTTCCGAATATCCGCCATCCACTCCTGCAAGCGGTGGTATCGCCTCGCCCCCAAGCCATTGACCCATCGCGGTCTTTTATGGCCTAGTCCGCCGTCCCTTAGATGGCTGCGAATCCCTGAAAAAGCCCAGCGAATCCATGACCTCCGAACGCTACAACGCCCGTGAATCCGAGCCGCGCTGGCAGCGCCAGTGGGACGAAAAGGCGATCTTTGCCGCCAAAAACGACGATCCGCGGCCGAAATATTACGTGCTCGAAATGTTCCCCTACCCCTCCGGGCGCATCCATATCGGGCATGTCCGCAACTACACGCTGGGCGACGTGCTGGCGCGCTTCATGCGCGCCAAGGGATTCAACGTGCTGCACCCGATGGGCTGGGACGCGTTCGGGCTGCCGGCCGAGAACGCCGCGATCGAGCGCAAGGTGGCGCCCAAGGCGTGGACCTACGACAACATCGCCGCGATGAAGAAACAGCTGCGCTCGATCGGGCTGTCGCTCGACTGGTCACGCGAATTCGCGACCTGCGATCCCTCCTACTACAAGCACCAGCAGAAGATGTTTCTGGATTTTCTGCGCGAAGGCCTGGCCGAGCGCGAGAAGCGCAAGATCAACTGGGACCCGGTCGACATGACCGTGCTCGCCAACGAGCAGGTGATCGATGGCCGCGGCTGGCGTTCCGGCGCGGTGGTCGAGCAGCGCGAGATGAACCAGTGGGTCTTCAAAATTACGAAGTATTCGCAGGAGCTGCTGGACGCGCTCGACACGCTGGATCGCTGGCCCGACAAGGTGCGGCTGATGCAGCGCAACTGGATCGGGCGCTCCGAGGGCCTGCTGGTTCGTTTCGCGCTGGATCCTGTTACGACGCCGGCCGGCGAAACCGAACTGAAGATCTTTACCACCCGGCCTGACACCCTGTTCGGCGCCAAGTTCATGGCGATCGCCGCCGACCATCCGCTGGCGCAGGCGGCGGCTGCGAAAGACCCAAAGCTCGCCGAATTCATCGCCGAAACAAAACGCATCGGCACCGCGCAGGAAATCATCGACACTGCCGAGAAGCAGGGTTTTGACACCGGCATCCGCGCGATCCACCCGTTCGACCCGAACTGGAAATTGCCGGTCTACGTGGCAAACTTCGTGCTGATGGAATACGGCACCGGCGCGATCTTCGGCTGCCCCGCGCACGACCAGCGCGACCTCGATTTCGTCAACAAATACGGACTGGGCAACATTCCTGTGGTGTGCCCCGAGGGCCAGGACCCCAAGACGTTTGTCATCACCGACACCGCCTATGACGGCGATGGCCGCATGATCAATTCGCGCTTCCTCGACGGCATGACCATCGAGCAGGCGAAAGAAGAGGTGGCAAAACGGCTGGAGGGCGAATTGCGCGGCAACATGCCGGTCGGCGAGCGCCAGGTGAACTTCCGCCTGCGCGACTGGGGCATTTCGCGCCAGCGCTATTGGGGCTGCCCAATCCCGGTGATCCACTGCCCGAAATGCGATGTCGTGCCGGTGCCCGATAAGGATCTGCCGGTGGTGCTGCCGGAGGACGTCAGCTTCGACAAGCCCGGCAACGCGCTCGACCATCATCCGACCTGGAAGCACGTCACCTGCCCGCAATGCGGCGGCAAAGCTCAGCGCGAAACCGACACCATGGACACGTTTGTCGACTCGTCCTGGTACTTCGCGCGTTTCACCGATCCGTGGAACGAAAACGCCCCGACCACGCCTGCGGTGGTGAACCGGATGATGCCGGTCGACCAGTATATCGGCGGCGTCGAGCACGCGATCCTGCATCTGCTCTACAGCCGCTTCTTCACGCGCGCCATGAAAGCGACCGGCCATATCGGCCTGGACGAACCCTTCGCCGGCATGTTCACGCAGGGCATGGTGGTGCACGAGACCTATCAAAAGGCCGACGGCTCCTACGTGACGCCGGCGGAAGTGCGGATCGAGACCGGCGGCAACGGCAAGCGCGCGGTTCTGGTGGCCACGGGCGAAGACATCCAAGTCGGCGCGATCGAGAAGATGTCGAAGTCGAAGCGCAACACGGTCGATCCCGACGACATCATCGCCACCTATGGCGCCGACGTCGCGCGCTGGTTCATGCTGTCGGACTCCCCGCCCGACCGCGACGTGATCTGGAGTGACGAACGGGTGCAGGGCGCTTCCCGCTTCGTGCAGCGGCTGTGGCGGCTGGTCAACGAGTCGGCGGAAATAGGCAAGTCGGCGCCGGCGGCCCGGCCGGCTTCGTTCGGCACCGACGCGCTGGCACTGCGCAAGGCCGCGCATGGAGCGCTGGACAAGGTCACGACCGGGATCGAAAAGCTGCATTTCAACGTCTGCCTCGCCTATATCCGTGAATTTTCGAATGCCCTGGGCGAGGCGCTGGCGCGCGAAGGGCAGCCCTCCCCCGACCTTGGCTGGGCGATCCGCGAAGCCGCGGCGATCCTTGTTCAACTTTTCGCCCCGATGATGCCGCATCTGGCCGAGGAATGCTGGGGCGTATTGGGCCAATCCGGACTGGTTTCCGAGGCCGGCTGGCCCCAAATCGAACGCGATTTGCTGGTTGAAGATACGGTGACGCTGGTGGTCCAGGTCAACGGCAAGAAGCGGGGTGATGTAACCGTGCCACGGGGCGCGCAAAATCCCGAGATTGAGGCTGCCGTTCTGGCCCTCGATGCGGTAAGACAAGCCTTGGGCGGCAACGCCGTCCGCAAGGTGATCATTGTTCCCATGAGGATCGTGAATGTCGTTGGCTAGGTTTCGCTTCGCCGCCCGGCTGTTGGCCGTGGCCGCCCTGGCGGCGCTGACAGCCGGCTGTTTTCAGCCGATGTATGCCGAACATACCGACGGCACCCCGGGCCTGCGCGAAAAGCTGATGGGCGTGGAACTGCCGCCGATCGACAAACCCAACGCCTCGCGCGACGCGCGCGTTGGGGTGGAAGTCCGCAATGCACTGGCGTTCAAGCTCTATGGCAATGCCACCGGCATGCCGCCCACCCACCGGCTTGTGATCCGGTTCACCAGCAACCGCTCGTCGCTGATGGTCGACATCAACACAGGGCTGCCCTCGAGCGAGAATTACGGCGTCGACGCCCAATATAATCTGATCGAGGTCGCCACCAACAAGTCGGTCATGACCGGCACGACGTTCTCCCGCGTCTCCTATGACATGCCGGGATCCTACCAGCGCTTCGCCCGTTCCCGCGCCATCCGCGACGCCGAGGATCGCGCCGCCCAGGAGATCGCGGACAATATCCAGACCCGGCTGGCCTCATTCTTCGTCGCCGGCAGCTGACCTTCCGTCGTTCCGGGGCGCGAAGCGAACCCGGAATCTCGATCAATAACGTCAGGATTCCGGGTTCGCGCTCCCGCGCGCGCCGGAATGACGAAAGTGGCTTCAATGGTCGCGCTCCGCGGAAAAGAAATCGACAGTTTTCTCGCCCGGCCCGATCCGGGCCGCCCGATCATCCTGCTTTACGGTCCGGACGCCGGCCTGGTCCGCGAGCGCGCCGATGCGCTGCTGGCGTCCGCGGTCGATGACCCCAACGATCCGTTTTCGCTGGTGAGACTGGACGGCGATGAGCTGGCGGCCGAGCCGTCCCGGCTGGTCGACGAGGCGATGACGATCCCGCTGTTCGGCGGCCGCCGCGCGATCCGCGTGCGCGCCGGCTCCCGCAGCTTTGCCAGCGGCGTCGACACGCTGGCGGAGGCGCCGCCGAAGGATTGCCGCGTCGTGATCGAGGCCGGCGAGTTGCGGCCCGAATCGCCGCTGCGCAAGGCGTGCGAGCGCGCCAAGACCGCGGTCGCGATCGGCTGCTATCCCGACGGCGAACGCGACCTTGCCAAACTGATCGACGATGAATTGCGGCTATCGAGCCTGCGGATTGCGCCGGACGCGCGTGCCACGCTGGTTTCGCTGCTGGGCGGCGACCGCCAGGCCTCGCGCAACGAATTGAAAAAACTTGCGCTGTACGCCCACGGCAACGGCGAGGTCACGCTCGACGACGTGATGACGGTGGTGTCGGATGCTTCCGAGTTGAAGATCGATCCGATCGTGGACGGCGCCTTTGCGGGGAAGCCGGAGCTGGTCGAGACCGAATTCGCGAAGGCCATGATCGCCGGCACCTACCCCGGCATGATTATCGCGGCCGCCCAGCGGCAAGCGGCATGGCTGCATAAATCTGCGCTGGCGCTCGGCGAGGGAACGCCGCTGTCGACATTGCTCGACAGCGGGTTTCCGCGCCTGCACTTTTCGCGAAAGGGAAATGTCGAAACCGCACTGCGCAATTTTAATCCGGCGCGGCTGACGGCCATCATCGATCAGCTTGCCACGGCCGCGCTCGACATGCGCAAACAGGCGCCGCTGGCGGCGGTGATCGCGCAGCGCACCTTGCTGTCGATCGCGGTGAGCGCGCGAAGGCGTGGCTGAGGCGACGCTCGGGAAACGTATCGGATCAGTCGCGCGCCGCATCGCCGGAGACGCGGAACACCAGATCCCGCAGGAATAGAAAATTGAACAGGAAAATAAGCACTTCAGCCAGGGTCTTGGCTGGAATCGGATAATAAATCAGCTTTGCGAGCTGGAGCTGGAGGGCTACCGAAACGACGCCGGAAAATGCGACCAGGCCCAGATAGGCGATGAACATCTTGCCGCTGCCGGGCGCACGGAAAACGAATCTCTGCAACAGCGTCCACTGGACCCACAGCGCGACCAGCCTGCCCAGGGCATTGGAGAGCACGAGGTTGTCGGACAACGCCATTGCCATGGCGAACACCACCAGATCGGTGGCCGCGGTGACAAGGCTCGCGACGCCTTGCCGAAGCAGCACAAAATAAATCCTGGCTGAATCCAGCAACGGCTGGAAATGCGATTCCCGGTTGTCATCGATATAGATGGTCTGGATCGGAATCTCGTGGACCGGCATGCCGGTCGACTTGATGAGGACGAGTTGCTCGGTCTCGAATTCATATCGGTTGGCGCGGACGCCAAGGCAAAGTTCCATCAGCCGCTTCGGCACACCCCTCAAGCCGGTCTGCGTATCCGTGAGGTTCAGACCAATCAGAAACCGGTAGATGTAGCGCGAGACGGTGTTGCCGAACCTGCTCCGCAGGGGGACATTCGAGCTGAACTGACGCGCACCGAACACGACCCGGTTTGGCTGCTTCTTCAGCTCGGCAGCCAGCTTCAGGATATCGGCCACCGCGTGCTGTCCATCGGCGTCCGCCGTCACCACCCCGATGCAGTCCGGGCAATTGACCAGGATGTGGTTCATCCCGTGCTTGAGAGCGGCCCCTTTTCCCAGGTTGATCGCATTGGTCAGGATCGTGACGTCAGGCAGCTGTTTCACGCGCTGAAAGATCGGCGCATAGGCCGGGCCGCTGCCGTCGTCAACGACTACGATTTGCGATCGATCCGCTTCCCGCAATCGTCCGGCAAGTTCGAGGAATGTTTGGGTTGGCTGATAGCAAGGAATCAAGAAAACGGTTTGCGGTGCCTCGGTCATCGTCAGCATTCAACTTCGCAATGAGCCGATACGGCAGCCATCTGACCGGCCTTCAACCGCGTTTCACGCCATATCGCCTGGCGCATTCGAAAAAGAATCCGAAGGCTCCGCATCAGTGGATCAGGTTTTCGTCCCTAGCCGGCGCACGATCTCGTCGAGCTGATCGAGATCGCGGTAGCGGATGTGAACGGTGCCGCCGGAATCGCGGTGATCGATGTTGACAGCCAGGCCGAGCGCATCGCTGACAGTTTTCTCCAGCGCGACCGTGTCGGCATCCTTCACCTTGCCGCCGCGCGCCTTCTGCGGCTTGCGCACCGGCACGCCCTCGACATGGGCCAGCTCCTCGGTCTGGCGCACGTTGAGGCCCTCCTCGACGATGCGCTTGGCGGCGGCCGCAGGATCAGGCACGCCGATCAGCGCGCGGGCGTGGCCGGCCGACAACTGGCCGAGCGCGATATAGGCCTGCACCTCGGCAGGCAGCTTGGTCAGCCGCATCATGTTGGCGACATGGCTGCGGCTCTTGCCGACGATCTTGGCGATCTCTTCCTGGCTGCGTTTGAATTCGTTGGCGAGCGCGTGATATCCCTGCGCCTCTTCCATCGCGTTGAGGTCTTCGCGCTGCACGTTTTCGATGATGGCAAGCTCGAGCGCATCGCTGTCGCTGACATCGACCGGCACGATCGGCACGTCGTGCAGTCCCGCGATCTGCGAGGCGCGCCAGCGGCGTTCGCCGGCGATGATCTCGAAGCGATCCTGCACGCCCTTCACCGGGCGTACCACGATCGGCTGGATCACGCCGTGCTGCCGGATCGAATCGGCGAGCTCGCCGAGCTCGGTATCGGAAAACGCACGCCGCGGATTGCGTGGATTGGGTTTCAGGAATTCGATCGGCACCTTGCGCTGCGCGCGCGGCCGCTCGATATGCGCGGCCTCTCCGCCGACATCCCCGATCAGACTTGCAAGACCGCGGCCCAGTCGCGAACGCGCTTCGTCGGCCATCGCCAGCTCCCTTGGATTCAACTTGAGCGCTCCCGTTTCACTTCGTCTCACCGTCATTCCGGGGCGCGTCGTCAGAGGCGAACCCTGAATCGCGATGTCGGAACCGTTTTGTCACCTCGAGATACCGGATCAATCCGCTCATGCGGATTGTCCGGAATAACCCGCTTGGGCTAAGGCGTGCGCAGCTCGCGCTCGCGCTGGATCACTTCGGTCGCGAGCTTGAGGTAGGCTTCGCTGCCGACGCATTTGAGATCGTACACCAGCACCGGCTTGCCATAGGACGGCGCCTCGGAGATGCGCACGTTGCGCGGGATCATGGTGTTGTAGACCTTGCTGCCCATGAACTGCCGGACGTCGGCGACGACCTGGTTCGACAGATTGTTGCGGGAGTCGAACATGGTCAGCACGATGCCGTGGATCGACAGATTGGGATTGAGCGTCGAGCGCACCTGCTCCACCGTCTGCAGCAATTGCGACAGGCCCTCGAGCGCGAAGAACTCGCATTGCAACGGGACCAGGATCGCATCGGAGGCCGCCATCGCGTTGACGGTGAGAAGATTGAGCGACGGCGGACAGTCGATCAGCACATAGGTGTAGTCGGAATCCGGAGAGATGTTGGTATTCAGCGCGGCGATCGCATCGCGCAACCGGAAGGCACGGCCGGGTGTCATTCCGAGTTCGAGTTCGAGGCCGGAGAGATCCATCGTGGACGGCGCGATATGCAGCCGCGGTACCGCGGTCGGCACCACCGATTCTCGCAAGTTCGCTTCGCCGATCAGGACGTCATAGGTCGAGCAGTTGCGGCTGCGGCGATCGATGCCGAGACCGGTGGAGGCGTTGCCCTGCGGATCGAGATCGACAATCAGCACGCGCTCGCCGATTGCCGCGAGCGCGGTGCCCAGATTGATGGCGGTGGTAGTCTTGCCGACGCCGCCCTTCTGGTTGGCCAGCGCCAGGATGCGCGGATGGCCGGGTGGGGTTGGCGCCTTATCCTCTTGATAAATTTGATCAATTACGGTCATGCGCGGGTGCCATAAGCTTTGGTGGATGGGTTACTCCGCTCGATTCGATCGAGCTCGACGATCCAGCCGTGTCCACCGGTGCGGCTGGAATGCAGATGCGGATCAATCTTCCAATATTTAGTGGCTTCGGTCAATTCGACCTCTACATCTTGGCCCTTGAGAAACAGGGCTTTTGCGCCTCGTTTCACCAGCGGCTCCACGAAACCGATGAGTTGGTGTAGCGGAGCCACCGCCCGGGCGGTGACGCAATCCACCGGGCCAGCAATTCTATCCACACAATCCCCGATGTCAGCGAGATGAACCGTGCCGGGCGAATGGGTGATTCGCAACGCCTCCCGCAGGAAGGCGGCCTTCTTGGCGTTGCGCTCAACCAGATGAACCATCGCACCTGGCGCCTCCGCTAGCGCACAGGCCAGCACAACGCCGGGAAAGCCGCCTCCGCTGCCGAGGTCGACCCAGATCCTGGCTAACGGCGCGATCGTCAGAAGTTGGAGCGAATCGGCGACGTGGCGGGTCCAGAGATTCGGCAGCGTTGAGGGCGCCACCAGATTGGTTTTGGCCTGCCATTCCCGGAGCAGATCGAGGTAGCGATCCAGACGCGCCTCCGTTTCACGTGAAACAGGTGTGAGCTTCAGGGCCTCCGCCTTGTCGGCGGCGGGACCGGAATTCGACGAGCTGGAAATCGTTTCCATTAATGAGGCCGTGCGATCAGGTTGAAATCGTCGTTGTCATCGGGTCGGATGCGCGCCTGACGACGGTCTCCGCGAAGCCGTCCATTCTTACAGCATCGCGTCTTGGATTGCGTCGTCGTTTTGCACGTCGCAGTGACGAAAAGGTAGAGACCGCATCCGCCGTTTCACGTGAAACGATGCGCAGTCCGGATCTTTTCGTTTAGCGGATGCGCCCCCCGGTCAAAGCTGCGGCTCCCCATGCGGATTTCGTTGCGCTCCATCCAGGCTTCGATATCCGAACTCTCGTCTGTTTCACGTGAAACACTTCTATCCGAGCGCTGACGTCTTCCGTCGCGCTTCCCGTCGCAGATAGGCCGCCAGGATGCCGAGAGCCGCGGGAGTCATGCCATCGAGCCGACCCGCCTGCCCCACAGTCCGCGGACGCGCGGCTTCGAGCTTCGAACGCGCCTCGTTGGAAAGCCCTGGCACCTTCAGGTAATCGATATCCCCGAGGATCAGCCCCTCATCGCGCCGGAAGGCATCGACGTCGGCGATCTGGCGCTTCAGATAGACGTCGTACTTCGCATCGATCTCGAGATGGACCGCGATCCCTGGGTCAATGGCCGACAATTGCGGCCAGATGCTGCGGACCTCGGTCCAACCGATCTCCGGATAGGCCAACAGTTCGAAGGCCGAACGGCGCTGGCCATCCTTGTTGAGCGCCAGGCCATGCAGGGCAGCCTCGTTCGGCGTCAGCGTCAGCGACTTCGTCAGAGCCTTCGCGACTTCCAGAGCCGCCATCTTGGCGCCGTGGCACTGCGAACGCGCCTGCCCCACACAGCCAAGTGCGATCCCCTTGTTGGTCAGCCGCTGGTCGGCATTGTCGGCCCGCAGGGTCAGCCGGTACTCGGCCCGCGAGGTGAACATCCGGTACGGCTCGGTGATGCCGCGGGTCACGAGATCGTCGATCATGACACCGAGATAGCCGTCGGCGCGGTCGAATACGACGGGTTCGGAGCCGCCGGCCGCCAAGGCCGCATTGAGCCCGGCAACCAGTCCCTGGGCGGCGGCCTCTTCATATCCCGTGGTGCCGTTGATCTGTCCGGCCAGGAATAGCCCGCACAGGCGCCTGGTCTGCAAGGTCGGATCGAGTTCGCGGGGGTCGACATGATCGTATTCGATGGCATAGCCCGGGCGGACCATCCGCACCCGCTCCAGCCCCGGTATCGAAGCCAGGATTTC
>Ga0210410_10004035_pt1 | contig 12922 bp, 9 predicted proteins | sample IncBWC4MmetaG_FD_161058 | JGI IMG/M metagenome (GOLD analysis project Ga0210410, IMG submission 161058) | Forest soil microbial communities from Barre Woods Harvard Forest LTER site, Petersham, Massachusetts, United States - Inc-BW-C-4-M | ecosystem: Environmental > Terrestrial > Soil >... | reverse complement strand
CGGAAACGCGGTGCCGCCTCTCCTGGCTGAGAAATTTGGCCAGGCGTTCGTTGCACATGCGGGCGAGCTCCATGGTTCGCAAAAGAAATTGCCGTGGCATCTCCTGGTCGCGGAAGCTCAGAACGTCAAAGCACAGCCAAGGAAATCGAGGTCGTGTGCTACAGGAGAAAGGGGCTGAGACTCTGCAAAGCATTGTCATGCACGGACTTGATCACGTCATTGATCTTGTTTTCGACGATATCGAAGGTGAGTTCCATTCCCCTCTTCTCCATCGTGTGAAGAGCCTCCATCACGATGATGTCGACGAAGCGTTGAAAATGATATTCACGCCACCTGGCGGATTCCGCGCCGTGTCTTTCAAGAATCGCCGTAGCAAGCGGACGTGAGGTGTTTATCCAATACACCCCGTTCTCCACGTCGATGGGACGTTGATAGACCGGACTGTGCCTGGCGCTCAAGTGGAGTGTTTCACCGTTGCCAAAGGGATCGGGGTTTAGGCTGGAGAGCAGAACCACCGGGTGACGCTGGCCTCTCTTTGGGTCGTCGCCCTCTCCTCCTCCCTTTGTTTCGCCCTCGCCTCCTCGCCCGCCTTTCTGATTCGATTTGGCACCGATTCCGCCGCCCACTCCGTCCTGCCCCGCACCGCCTACACTCGCTCCGAGTCCGTGTCCGCCCAGGACCTCGCCCAACAGCTTGTCCATGAATTGGTTCTTCCAAGTGTTGAGAATGTTGTTGAAGACATCGGTCAGTTTGAGGTTTTGAAGCTTTCTTTCCTTCGCTTCCTCTTTTTCGATTTCCTTGCCGACCTCGTCTACTTGTGCGGCTATCCACCTGAGCAGGGTGCGGGTCTTGGGGCCGTCTATCAACTTCTCGCGGTCGTTTTTTACGCAATCCTCCTCGGGATCTTCAAGGATCGGGCAATAACACTCCCCGAATATGAACTCAGCCTGCGAATACTGCTTGAGCTGTGGGAGTTCATGTATGCGGTACGAAGCGATCACGCCGATTTCTCCGAGGATATCAATGCAATTCAGCTCCGAGATCCGACTGTTCCTCCCGAAAGGTTCCTTCGAGGCCATCAGTTTCAGATAGCCAGGGGAGTACTTCCTGTTCGCGAGCTCAATTTGCTCTATTTGACCGTCCTCCTCGTATGGCAGCTGAGAGGGGATCGGCACGGGGGGCAGATTCTCGAAGCCCGGGCGAAGTTCGACTCTCTCCGGTTCGAGCTGTTCAAAAAGCACGCGGCCGTTGTGGAGTATCCGGATAGGTTTGCGTTGGACAATTTTTCGAGCCTGCGGGTGAAAGCGGACTTTTTCGCACAGCCTTGCGACCGGGATGATCCCTTTAATTCTGTTCGGTTGAATGCCGCGAACAACCGTAAACCCCGTTGCGCCACCGAGAATCCGGTCCATCACTCCGGCGGGCAGAGGAATTTTGTCGATTCCGGCCAGCTTCAGTGCTTCGCTCGGAGAGCATGGCTTGTCCTTAAACCCTCTGGCAAACCCGTATTTTCGGTTCTCATTGAATCCAAAGATATTGAATTTTCCGTTTCGATAGGTGATGAAGTGCGAGCGCTCAAACATCTGCCGCATATAAAACTTTCCGCCGTTGCCGTGACCTCCGAATACGCGTCTGTTTTGACCTCGGGATGCGGCTTTCGGATCACCCCAGCGCTTCAGCGCTTTATCAATTTCCTGCGAGGTCATTCCGCAAAAATCGATGCACTCGAATGTCGCAGGTTCTCCCTTCCGGCCATCGCGGAAGTGAAAAAGGATGTATTGTTCGTCGTCCGGTACGGGAGGATCTTGACGAATATAGGCGTCCGTGGAGTTCTTAATCCATTCGGGTAAACCCTTTTCGTGACTAAATTTGAATTCGTTGCCGATGATGTCAAGAAGGTGATCGTCGATAACGTTCCGTTCCTCGACGATGGAGACCGTGAGTTCCATTGCTTACTCTCTCTTTCCGGGTTGGGTCGGACGACCGGCTTTGAAGTCAATGTCGGTCGCAAACCTGGTCATCATGAATTCGTGGAACTGACTTGCGCCGAGCAGCACAGGATCTTTGTGCCCGGATTCCTGAATGGAGTGTATGACGGACTTCATGGTCTCCAACCTTCCGATGAAATCATTCTTGGAACTCCGAACGCTCACGCCCAAGTACTCAAATAGGTCGGCATCAATGATGTCGTCCTGCTTTCCGGATAGGAAGAGTTTGAAGCTCTCCAATTGCTTCACCCTCTCGATTTCAATCTGAGCGTCTCGTTCCAGCCGGTGTCGGGAATCCTTGTTAGGGGGAGCACCCTTCTCCGCAGCCTGAACCCTTTCGGCTTCCGCTACTCCGTGCGGCGTGAGCGAAAACATTTTGTTGGACGCGGATACCATGCCCCTTTTGCGGTAGTCATACAGAGGTTTATGAACAGCATCGCCGGTGTCGGGGTACTCCGGATAGCCTTTCAAGTGAAAATCAGAGGAGTAGTCCTTGTAGACCTGGACGACGATATCCTCGTAGCGGACCTTCCTTCGGCCCTCTTTCCAGAGGCGAAATAGCGAGAGAAGTACCTTTTGTTCTTTCGAAAGGTTTAGACTCATCATCAGATAGAGAGTAAACTCACCGGTTACTATATCTCAATCTAGGCGACCGGAAGCAACGGACTTCCGGTTTGTGCTTCATTCGAACCGTCGCATGTCCGGTTGTGGGGAAACAACGGGTTGGCTGCCAAGATTCCTGAATCGCTGGCTCACGTGCGTATCGAGGAACTCGACCTTTCGGTACGGAGCTACAATGCTTTGCGGGCACAGGCGGTGAAAACGCTCGGTCAACTGGCGAACCTGTCGGATAAGCAACTGCTGCAATTTACGAATCTTGGCAGGAAAAGCCTGCGTGAAATCCGCGGCGTTATGCACAAGACTTTGTCCGAACACGGGATCATCTTGCAGGCCGAGGACCAACGCGACGGAAAGGCGACGCGTTCAGAGAACGGCTGGTTGACCACCTTGGATGGCAATGTCATCAGTCCGGGCGGATGGAAGGTCCCGTTTCACCAAGACGAGGCTTTGAATACCTCTCTGGACTTGCTGGATTTGTCGGCCAGGTCGAGAAACGTGTTGGCAAAACTTGATTTGCGGACGTTGCGTGAACTACTGGGTTTCCCAAGAATCAAGTTGCTTCGGGCTGAGAACATGGGGAGAAAAAGCCTCTCCGAGATCGAAGCGAAAATCAGGGTGCGTCTCACGGGGGGAAATGGCGGCTCCTTACCTCAGAGCGATGTTCCGCCATTGTCCGGCGGAGTCAAAGCCTTTGTGAGTCAAATGCTGAGTGTGTTGCCTGAGCGGGAGAGAAATATTCTCGCGGACAGATACGGACTATGGGACGGAATAGCGGAGACGCTTCAGGACATCGGAGACAAGCTCGCTTTGACGAGGGAAAGAATTCGTCAGATAGAGGAAAAAGGTCTGAAGCGAATCCGTCGCCTCCACAACGACGGCACTATCAGGAGTTTTATTGCCGACCGGATACGGACCCAGCTTGAATCCGACCCGCAGGGAACCTGTGGCATCGTAAGTGAAGAAGAGGCATTGGGAGCCCTCGCTGCCGAAGACACCATCGAGGAGGCCGGACTTGCGATCGAATTTTTTAACGATGTCGATGGCGCGGGAGAGAACCTGCTGGAGCAAAGCCTCGTGCCCGTTGAATCGGGAGTCTACGCCGCAACCAAACGCGCTGCAAACGACTATAGGGAAGTTCTTCGTCTTGTGGAACTGAGTCTTCAGCACCAAGAGAAGCCTCTGTCAGAAACGTCCTTATTCGATGAGGTAAGAATACGGGCCGGTCGCGACCTCACTTCCGGGGAAGTGCGAATCGCGAGTCGCATATTGAGCATTTCGCCAAAAGTTACCTACCTTCCTAAGGGAACGCTCGCACTTTCAGAATGGAAGGAGTTCCAGAAACGCGACGCGCCGAGTGTCGCGGAGGCAACGCTGAGGCTCCTGGGAAGGCCGGCTCATTTCCGCGAGATTGCCGAGAAGGCGGGGGCCATTTTTGGAAGAACCGGGCTCGCGGGCGCCGCTACTATCCACAATGCGTTGGTAACGAAGCGGAAGAGCTTCGTGTGGGTCAAACCAGGCACTTATGGACTTGTCGCGTGGGGACTAAAGAGGGCGCCGTTCATCAAGGATCGACTGATCGAGGTGCTGTCAGAAACTCGCTACCCCCTTGCCTACTGGCATTTGAAAGAGAAGGTACTCGAAGTGTGTAATTGTAAGGAAGATTCGGTTCGAATGACTCTGGATCTGAACCCCGCGCTGTTTAGAAAATTCGTCGGTGACCAGTATGGACTCCAATCCCACTATTCCGAGTGATGGGTCCCCAAAGGCGGCGTGAAAGTAGTCCCTTCAATCGCGTATACGGGGTTGCTGCTGAAACGGAAACGCGTTCCGTCTTTTCCTCTTGTCCGTTTGTGCAATGGGCACTAGAATCAACAACTTAGAAGCAGCCGGGCAAGTTTCAGTGCGTCCGGACGGGCTGGCACAAACCGATGCGAATCAAAGTGATCGATTTTTTCTCCGGTTGCGGGGGAACGAGTGCGGGCTTGCGGTCCGCGGGCATGGACATCGTTCTTGGTATCGACAGTGATGCAGACGCAGCCGCGACATACAAAGCCAATTTCCCGGAGGCGAGTTTTCTGTCGGCGGACTTGACGAAAACTCGCTCGGCCAAACTTAAGAGCTATGTCGATTCCTGCAAAGGTCACGCAATCTTGTTCTGTGGCTGTGCGCCGTGCCAGCCGTTTTCGAAACAAAACGGGTCACGCGACCGAAAAGATTCTCGGAGATCTCTTCTGTCCCACTTTGGTCGATTTGTACGCTATTACAAACCGGATTTTGTCCTCGTGGAGAATGTACCGGGAATTCAGAATGTAAGAGCCCGTCATTCCCCGCTCGGTGATTGTGTCAGACTGCTGGAGAAATTAAAGTACCATCACATCGTGAAAGTTGTGGATTGTCGCGACTACGGTGTACCCCAAACACGGAAGAGATTGGTTCTGATGGCCAGCCGTGCGGGGTCCCTGTGCTTTCCGGAAAAGACACACGGAGAAGGGACGAATTTACCCTACTCGACGGTCTGGCAGTGGATCAAAGATTTTCCGAGAATTAAAGCGGGACAGGAATGCAATAAGGTCGCCAATCACCGCGCCGCAAAGCTTTCGAAGGAAAACTTGCGGCGAATCCGGGCGACGCCGCCCGGCGGGAGCCGCCGCGACTGGCCGCGGAATTTAGTGTTGGACTGCCATAAGAATGGTCACGACGGACACTCCGATGTGTACGGCCGCCTCCGGAAGAACCAGCCGGCTAGCGCGCTTACGACTCGGTGTATCAGTCTCTCGAACGGAAGATTCGGACATCCTACGCAACACCGGGCAATCAGTGCGCGTGAAGCAGCCGCTCTTCAAACATTTAGGAGGGACTTCATCTTCAAGGGGACGCTTACCTCGACGGCGCGGCAAATCGGAAACGCAGTGCCAGTACTGTTGGCGAAAAGGTTGGGAGAATCCTTTCTGAAACATCCGATTGTGCGAAAGAGACGGAATGGTCACGTTTAAGGCACGAGCCCGCGCGCTTGACATGCTCGGGCGACAGCAGATAGCGGGAATCCCAACCGCCATCAGCGAGCTTTTTAAGAACGCGCACGACGCCTACGCCGACCGAGTCGTTGTGGATTATTTTCGCTCCGAGTCGTTGTTGATTCTCCGAGACGATGGTGTAGGGATGTCGAGACAGGATTTCGAGGAACGATGGCTCACCATCGGGACGGAGAGCAAATTGGGCCAGAGCGGATTGGCACCGCCGCCGGTTGATCCGAATAAACCGGAGAGAGCCATTTTGGGAGAAAAAGGGATTGGGCGCCTGGCTATCGCCGTATTGGGGCCGCAGGTGCTGATCCTCACGAGACCTCGTCGAGCGGGGAGCGCCGGTCGAACCACCGTCGCGTTCGTTAATTGGCGAATGTATGAATTGCCCGGAATCAATTTGGACGAGATTCAGGTTCCGATCGAGGAGACGGACGGAGGTGTCCTCCCCGACGAGGCAAGCGTTAGTTTGCTCGTGAACCAAATTCGGTCCAACCTCAGAGGTTTTGGCACTCGAGTCCGCACTGAGGTCGCCGAAACGATCGAGAAGGAGCTGGATTCGTTCAAACCCAACCTAATTGAATTGGGCAGTCAGCTGGGAACTCCGAGTCTTACCGGCACGGGCAGCGGAACGCACTTCTACATTCAACCTGCCGACGCACTGCTCGGCAGTCTGATTGACGGCCAAGATTCGAACGAAACGGCATCGACGCTGACTAAGATGTTGATCGGCTTCTCGAACACCATGACGCCCGGACATACACCCCCGGCATTATTGACCTCGTTTCGAGATCACAAGTCCTCCGAATTATCCGACGAATTGATATCGGAACGAGAATTTTTTACTCCCGGAGAGTTCAAGTCCGCAGATCACCATATCGAAGGGCGATTTAATGAATTCGGGGAGTTTCGCGGAACTGTCTCCGTCTACGGCAAGCGAACGCCGAACCATAGCGTTCCTTGGAGGGGTGACGACAGAAGGGCGATCTGCGGACCGTTCAGTATCAACGTTGCATATGTTCAAGGGCGGTTTGCCGAAACGAGACTTCCGCCAACGGCCTATGCGCACATGGTCAGGAAGCTGGAACGGATTGGCGGCTTGTACATTTACCGAGACGGAATCCGCGTTCTTCCTTACGGCAACAATGACTTTGATTTTCTTGATATCGAGAAGAACCGAACAAAGAGCGCGGGCTACTATTTCTTTTCCTATCGGAGAATAATCGGGGCAATCGAGATCAGTCACAGAGAGAATCCTCACCTTGTCGAGAAGGCGGGGCGAGAGGGATTTCGAGAAAATCGGGCGTACATAGACTTCAAAGACATCTTGAAGAACTTTTTTGTCCAGATCGCGGCGGACTTCTTCCGGGAAGGAGGCGAACGCGCCGACCTTTTCTTCGACCGGAGGGCGGAGCTGGAAAGACTCAAAGAGGCGAGAAAACTGCGGGAAGCCGCATCGGGTAAATCAAGACGTGATCTGGAAAGAAGTTTGGACGAATTCTTCAAACAAGTAAAAGCCGGGGAACCGGCTGCGGAAGTAGCGGCCGTCACCGAACAGGCAATCAAGTCGCTGGAGAAGATACTCGGAGACCCGAGGGCCAAGGACGCAGAGGAGAGAATCGCGGAGGTCCAATCCGAAAGCCTGCGTGCCATTGAAGAAATACGGGAAAGGTTTACGGTCAAACGACCAGCGGGAACGGGGATGACTCGCGTTCTGCGGCGTGACCTGGAGGCGAGCGAATTCGAAGGCCGGAAGCTTCGTAAGGAGGTATTCGGGCCTGCCGCGGACCACCTGGTTGAAACCGTAAGGCGAAGCGCGAGAAACAAGGGCATTCGGCTGGACACCCAGAAATGGCTGAAGAGTTTGGTTGACAAGGAAGCAAAACGAAGTGCCGGGCGGGCTCCGCGGGAGCGTGCCGAGACTTTGGCGCTGGCGAAGAAATTGGTTCAGGAAATCGACTCTTTGGCGGACGCGCTTGAAGCCGAGTTGGTGAAGGAGGTCGAGAGAGTACGCGGCAGATACTCGAAAATGGTTGCGGCTGCGGATGACGCAAACAGTGCGTCGCAACTCGCTTCCTCGTACGAGTCGGACTTGGAGTTGGCTACCAGAAACGCGCTTGACGGATTCAAATCTCTCAGAGACCAGGTGTCGGCGCTGCATTGGACTCGGGGGGACGACGGGAGTTTTATCGGGATTACGTTGATGAATGAGGCGCTCGAAGAAGACCTGATCTCGCTGCGGGAGCGGGCGGAAGCTGATTTGGAACTCACTCAGCTCGGTATGGCAATCAATGTGGTAAGCCATGAATTCGAAAACAATGTTAACGGAATTCGCGGTTCACTTCGCAGATTGAAAGCATGGGCGGACAAAAATCCGTCAATCGGGAATCTCTACAATTCGCTGTACAACAGTTTCGTACACCTGGATGCCTACCTGACCCTCTTTACGCCGCTGCAACGGCGACTTCACAAACAGCGGATCGAATTTACCGGAGCGGATATCAGCAAGTTTCTTCGGGAACTTTTCAGCCAAAGATTTGAACGGCACAACATCGTGTTTGAACCTTCGGAAAGATTTCAGAAGCACACCATTATGGGATACCCATCGACGTTCTATCCCGTGTTCATAAACTTGATCGACAACGCGATTTTCTGGCTCAAGGACCGACGCCCGCCGAGGACCATTCGATTGGATGCAAATGGGAATTCCCTCTCGATCTCGGACAATGGACCCGGGATAGCGGACTCTGACAAGGAAGAAATATTTGAAATGGGCTTTACCCGAAAGCCGGGCGGACGAGGTCTCGGCCTGTATATCTCCCGTGAAGTATTGGACCGAGAGGGTTACACGTTGTCGGTTGGCCGGAAAGGCGACCACTCGGGGGCTGCATTCGTAATTGAGCCCAAGTTTTGAATTGCCACCCATGACTCTCACGTTCTCCAACTTCGATGAGATGTCCAAGCAGATTGCAAAGGATTTTCTTCGGTCCGTCATTGTTGTGGACGATCATCCCGTGTTTGAGGACGACGAAGTTGTCGGAAAACTTGAGCCTCCTAATCTGGTGGTGGAAGCGCCTCCCGAGGAAGCCACCGCCGGGGAAGCTCTGGTGCAAGCGGCACCAGCAACCGATCCGCATACGCTCCCATTTAACAAGTTCAGTGAAAGCTTTGCGACGGTGGGAATATTTTGCACTGTGTTGAGCCCCGAAAAGGAGCACCTGGATGATTTTGTGGCGCAATCGGTGGGAGAGAGCGGTCTCGCAAACCGCGCGGACGTGGTGATTTTGGACTGGGTGCTTCACGGATTCCGAGAAGGAGAGAAGACGCTCGATATCATCGGGAAATTGGCCCAGAGTGAGGGGAGCGCAAAGCCCAGAAAGCGTCTGCTTCTCGTGTATACGGGAGAGAGCGATCTCCTTGGCATCGCGGGAAAGATCAGAAACAAGCTGAATTTGCCCGCTGTCGGCGGAGGAACGGTCCGCGAGCAAACTCATATCACTTCGGGTGGAACCACAATCGCCATCTATGCAAAACCCCATGTTAAGGTAGCCGAAAACCTTCAATCGCTGGTGGTCTCCGCCGAGGCCATTCCGGAGGTGGTAATCTCGGAATTCGCCCGTACGTCACCTGGGTTGTTATCGAATCTAATTCTTAGGTCAATGGGTGTGCTTCGATCGGAGACGTATCAGATTCTCAAGAAATTTCCTTCGACACTTGATTCCGGCTTTGTAACACACAAGGTCTTGCAGAACCCTGAAGATGCGAGTGCGCATTTGCTGCCGCTGATTGTATCGGAGATACAGTCGGCATTAGAGGATAACATCGTCATTGAAGTGTTATCTGACCCAGCCCTTGCTGCTTGGCTGGATGCGAAAATTGCCGGTGGTTTCGTCTTTGGCTTGCAGGGGGTAACGGAAGATGAGGCAAAGACGGGCATGCATGACTTGTTAAAACGGCCTGTTTCGGAGGTCGCTGCGGATGAGGCGCATGGCAAGTTCACTCAGGGGTTTTTGAAGAGCAAAAAGAAGGCTCGCGGCGAGGTCGCAGATCGGCTGACACAGCTCTTGTCCGGGCAGAACGGCCAACAGGCAAACCAAGAATTCGCAATATTAATGTCCGTCAGGTCGAGATACGGGACTCCTCCGCCGAGGCTCAGCTTGGGAACAATCATTCGGGACGTAAGCAGAGACACGTATCTCCTTTGTGCCCAGCCCAGATGCGATAGCGTGAGACTAACGGGAGAGCGGCAATTTCCCTTTCTCCCCCTGAAAGCGGCGGGCACCGGCTACGATCACGTGCTGATGGCCGGCGCCGAAATGATTACTCTCGAACTGGTCGACGAGCCTTATCGCATCGAAATGATAGGGTTCCAGCCATGGACGGAAAATGACCGTGAAGTTCTCGCGAAAGCAAACGGCGAGCAGTTGTTTTTCAAGTCGGGACCCAGGGAGGATAACTTCCAATGGATTGCAGAGCTTCGGCCGGAGCATGCGCAACGAATTGCAAACGCACTCGCAGGTAGAATCTCGAGAGTAGGATTGAACGAATCGGAGTGGCTGAGGCTTAATGCCAAGAACAAGGACGATTAGCTAAACCGGGTTGCTGATTCAGGCGAATCCTGTGCGTGTTGCTCTGGCGCGGTGCAGGTCTCGCAATAGCTACGCTCCGTGTGGTGACGGCAAATACGAATTGGTGGGGAGCGTCGATCCCGACCCGAATCTTCCGAACCGCGCCCGCTCTTTTTCTGTATCGTGGACTTGTCCTGATACAACGAACGAGAGACGGAGCGTGTCCTCTTACACTGGTCAGTACCATCGTTTTGACCCAGAGGGCGATGAAGTCATCAACACGGTTTTCTTGCTTGTCCACGAGAGAGGCCCAAGAAACAGTATGCTTCGACATTCGTCGGGTAGTTCACTCACCGAGGATGGTCTGGATTGGCTCTTGCGAAGTAGGTGATAAGCCTTGCACACGATTTACGACGTGCACAAAAGCATGAACAAAGGCTTGCCGCACGCGTTGAACGTCAACGGATATCTTGGTTTGGCCCGTGTGAACTATTTCACTCCGTGCTTTGTACAGGGTCCGAGTGGCCGAATTCAAGGTTCGACTGCCTTTAATCCCTTTCAGAGTTTTGCGAAGGCGCTTTCTAATTCTGGCGTCAACTCCACTAGCGTAGTTATCGGTGAGCAGAACTTCAAAAGCAACCGCCAAGTTAACGTAGGCCTCGCCGATGTCCGCTGTCAGTCGAAACGAACGTCTGAAATACGACAGCGACGAAAATAGTTTGCGATAGACTCGGTCATGCGCCGAAGTATTGGTCGGAGTCAGAAGGGCCTTCAAATACCCGGTCTCGACTGTTCGAAGTGCGGAACACATGCCAAGAATGAATTTCTTTCGCCGCATCCAGGTGCCACGAGTTATGTTTACGGGCACGGCGGTAAGTTCGGAAAGCTCCGTAGGGGACACATTCATTGGAACGCGGCGCGATTCGAATGCACTCCGACTGCGGGGTCTGGGCTCAAAAACGACGTAGTGTTTTATATCAAGCGTCTGAAAATTGTTGACACTTCCTGTACCGGTCCAAGCATCGGTTTTGCGGGCCAGACCTGTTTCGAGGGCGCTTAACATGAAGATAAGGGTTGTGGCGATCTTAAGCTTGAGGACGATGAAAGTTTGGTTTTCGTAGTACTCACCGGAAAATGTTCGTGCACTGACAACCAAAAGCGGGTTGTGAGTGAGCCAACGAAGCACCGGCATTCGCTCATAGTGCTCCAGCGAGTCGGATGGAATCCATCGTGGAATGTGGAGTTGTTTTGTTGCCTGCTCCAAGAATCGAATCGTGCCCTGCAGGTTGCGGGTTGGCGCACGTACGGCCATTCCGGCTTCGGGGATAATTAAATCAAATCTTTCCTTTCCCAAGGCCTCTAGGAACCCCGCTCCTGCAATGCTGAAGGAGTGCAGTGGATAGAGCACAACCCCAGGTTTGTGAATGCCGTTGTCGTGGATAGCCTTCAAGACGGACTTTACCGGGGCGAGCACCGCAGACTGTCTGATTGCGGTGAACAGCAAATCGTCGACTATGGAAGCTCCAATGAAGATGCTGTGGTACCGGAGTATCTGGAGAATCTGTTTTCTGACAACATTGAAGTGATATTCGAATCCCTTCAAATCCTTCGTTAAAGGGTCGGGAGCAGAAAATGCATACTCTTCCAAATCTGAGTAGGGTTTCAGGATTTCTCGATGATCAAGCAAGAACTGTAAGGATCTTTTGACGTGCGTATTCTCGATTTCGGATTGCAAAACCCTAATGCGTGGGATTCTTTTGGAGGACATGCTGGGCGGCCCTCGATATTCGTTGCAATCGATATTGTATCGTCATTGGATGGCTTATCGGCGGTTCGCAGTGAAACGTCTCAAGGCGCTGGAGCGCACCGGCAATCTAGACTTGGCTGCCCAGCTAATTTATCAAGCGTTATCTCTGGTATCCCTTTTCGAGTCGGTGCCGATTGCGCTGGCATTGGCTGAATTGGCGTAATCGAGTCGAAAGGCGGTTTCGCAAACTGGGCGGGTCGGGGCAATGTCTGCGCAGGCGCGGATGGTGCTGACTGCGCGGCAATGACACTAGCAACGATAAAAATCAGAGAAAGAAGTTTCGTCGCAAAAGCCTTGACCATTCCTATGTCGTTTGCCTACAAATAGTTATTACTTCTGAATTCAGAATGCTGGTAACCATTACGACCGGAAGAAGTACGCCGCTATGTTGCGCGAAGCGTTTGAACCGTTTGTGCAATGCGCGCCAAAGGCCGTTGACATCAAATGCTTGAACGAACCATTCTCCGAAGAAGAATTGAAACGGTTTCCTCTTTTTGCGCCTTTTGCGGTCCTCCGCTCTTGAAACAAGACTTTCTCGTGTAGCGCTTCCTCCGCACCCGTCTTCACTGATTCACAAAACCGCAACTGTCTTCTGTAAGTTCCCAACCGAGCTGTCTTTTCCCCCTCTGCCCTTCCTGCGAAAAGACTGCGCCTAGACCGCCCGCTTCTTCTGTCAAGGGTCTCCGCTGCGCTCCGATGAACGCGAAACCCGCGCGCCCTTGACAGCGCGGACGGCTAGGCGCCGGGGACCTCTCAGGAAGGGCATTTGCTTTTAATGCACCGCTTCGCGTTGCCTCGAAAGCAAAAATCAAACCCCTCGAAGGAGTTCGACTCATGCAGCAAACCAAACAACAACCGTTGTTTCCACTCGGCCAAATTGTCGCCACACCCGGCGCGTTGACCGCTCTCGAAAAAGCA
>Ga0210410_10004034_pt1 | contig 12923 bp, 8 predicted proteins | sample IncBWC4MmetaG_FD_161058 | JGI IMG/M metagenome (GOLD analysis project Ga0210410, IMG submission 161058) | Forest soil microbial communities from Barre Woods Harvard Forest LTER site, Petersham, Massachusetts, United States - Inc-BW-C-4-M | ecosystem: Environmental > Terrestrial > Soil >... | reverse complement strand
ACAGAATCTCATTCAGTTTGTTGTGCATGGCCACGAGCCCCATGCCCGTGGAATCGACTCCCAACTCATTCATAAGGTATTGAAAAAATTCGCGGGAGTCGCACTGCGTCTGGAAAAGGAAGACCGCTCGAGCCGTATCGCGCAATCCCTCCAGCACTTGATTCAGGAGAGTCGTCTTGCCCATGCCTGGTTCGGCGATCAGGGCCAGAAATCCCCGGTCGCCCAGAATCGCCTCCGTGAGCGAGTCCAGCGCTTCGCAATGCGTGCGGCTCGCGTACAAATATGCCGGGTCAGGTGTGACCCCAAACGGCTGTTCGCGCAATCCATAAAAGTCCAAAAGCATCGCCAGAACCTCCACAACAGCGGACTCAGGCAGTTTACTCACTAACCAAGGGGAATGGGAAGTGAGGTCTGAAGGTGAATGCAGCTGGCCTAGCGCTTGCGGGATTCGGGTGTGTAATGGGTTTGCAGGTACGCGATGATTTTGCGCGTCGTGTCCTCGGAGATCCCCGCGCCGTAAGCCGTATTCATTTTGTTCACTTCCTCTTCCCATTTCGCTGCCGGGAGGGGCGGCTGCATGGTGATGTAGCGCGGGCTGTGGCAGATGTTGCAATAGATCTGGACGTCCTGGCGTCCATCGCCGGGTGGGAGTTCCAATGTGGGCACGGGGTAGGCGGAAACTTGATAGTCGGCATCCGGCGAAAGCGCGGGGGGCGCCGCTTGCTGAATGATGCCAAGCTGGTCGGGAGTGTAGTAGCCCTTTTGTAAGTCTGCGTAGAGCACCCCCGCTGTGATCGCCACGCCGCATGCCATCGCAAAAATCGCCAGGGCTCTGTTCTTCATCGAGGCTGCCTCCTTAGCTGGCATTTCCCACCACCAGTTCCTGCCGCTCGATGCGGTTCCACAAATATCCGCCGGGATTCCAGACCGGCTCGTCCGGCTGCGTGTTGTTTTTCTCGTCCGTCGCGCGCACAGCTAGCGAGTAGCGACCCGGCGCCTTCGCTTTCCATGGCAGTTCCCACGTGCGGAACGAATACGCGCCATGGTCATCTCCGAGAGTCGCGTCCATCCAGGTCTTCCCGCCGTCATCCGAAACTTCCACCCGGTTCACGCGGCCATAACCGCTGAACGCGATACCCCGCAACGTCACGCTCAGCCCCGCGGGAATTTTCGAGGATCCATCGGGTGAGATGAGAAACGATCGCACCGGAAATCTTTCCAGCGGAACCGTTTTCACCTTGCCCGCTTTCACCTCTTCCGGACTCGTGTTGCCTCTCGGCGTATCTGGCGCCCGGTACGCCGTCTTCATCCAGTAATTCTCGTCCGGCGCGTCCAGCACTCGAATCCACGTCAGGCATTTGGTCCAGTAGGTCGCAAAGTATCCGGGAACAACGAGGCGCACCGGAAATCCATTCAGCATCGGGAGCGGCTCGCCGTTCATCAGGTACGCCACGATGCACTCATCCACCACGGGATTCGCCAGGTCCAGCGACTTGAGAAAAATATTTGAGGCGGTGCCCTCCGGCCCTGGCCCCGTCTCCAATCCCTGAAATTGCAATTGCAGCGAACCGCTCTTCACGCCGGCCATGTCCAAAATTTCGCGCAGGCGCACGCCGGTCCACAGGGCGTTGCCCATCGCCCCGTTTCCCCATTGTGCCCCCGGCACGCGGGGCTGCAGACGGCTGCGGCTGTTGCCGGAGCACTGGTTGACGGCGGCTACGGAAACCGGCTTGAACTTATCCGTCAGGTCGGCAAGGCTCAGAGCCAGCGATTTCTTCACGTTCCCTTCCACCTGGAGTTTCCATTGCTTCAGGTCCACCCGGTTGGGGATTCCGGCGAGATGCCAACGCACATAGAACGCCTCGTTGGGCGTAAAGGCGGTTCGGAAATAGTGGCGGGGTGTTTCGAGCTGAACGGGCCGGTCTGTGAGCAAGATCAGCGGTACTTTCTGCGGCTCGGTCAGATAAGGACCGACCGAATTCCAGTGCGGGTTCGCCCCGGGCCCCGTGAACGTTTCAAGGGCCGTGGCACGCGGCGGGTCTTGCGCCATCACTGCGCTGTGCCGCGGCCATCCGCCGGCGGCCAGGCCACCGCCAGCCAATCCGAGCACCTTGAGCAGGCTTCGTCGCGAAAGATTTCGCTGGGCCGCGGTCATGGGGCAACCTCCGACAGCGGCACTATCCGCCACGGCAGCGAGACGTGTCAACCTCGCCCTTCGTTAAGCGTAATCGACCTCGTTTCCCTTAGTTCTGCGAATTTTTCAGGCTGGCCTGGGCGCAGGAGTCTCCCGGCGAATTTCCATCGGTGGCGTGCCACTCAACACACTCGCCAGGGAAGCTTTTGGAACCAATCGCGCTGAATTGAGAATGAAAACCAACTCTGATGACACATGGATGAAGGCAGCAAGCAGCGGATTAAGGAAACCGAAGGCAGCCATGCCAACGCCAATGGTGTCGACAATCAGCGTGCCCGAAAAATTTTGCATGATCGTGCGATGGCAGCGCCGGGCGATCTGCAGGGTCTCTACCAGCTTCGAGAGATCGCTCCCGATCAACACCACATTCGCGCTCTCCTGCGCCACATCGGTCCCGGAACCCATGGCCACTCCCACATGTGCTTGCGCCAGGGCCGGAGCGTCATTGATGCCGTCACCGACCATGGCCACGATGTGAGAGCCCTTCGTCAGCCGCAAAACGTATTCCAGTTTTTGCTCCGGGAGGAGTTCCGAAGCGATTTCGTCCACACCCAGCTCGGCGCCGACCTTTTCAGCGACAGCTTTCGAGTCGCCTGTCAACAGCACAGTTCTCAATTGCATGGATTTCAGCGAACGAATGGCGTCCTTAGCCTCCGGTCTCAGCCTGTCCGCAATTACAAGAGATCCCTGGAACCGGCCACCACGCGCCACAAGAATTTTTGAACCCGTAGCGTTACCATTCCCGTTGGTGGCTTGGACACCGCGCTCCGCCAGAAAATTCTCGGTGCCAACTAGCACCTCTTCCCCTTCGCAAACTGCTGCAATTCCTTTACCAGGCATGTATTCAAATGTGGCAGGGTCTTCGCTAGCGATGCCAAGTTGCGCGGCTTTGCGCAGTATGGCTTTGGCCACCGGATGCTCCGAACGTGACTCCGCACTCGCCGCGGCACGAAGCAGATAATCCGCTGGGATGCCCGGTGCGGGCAGCACCTCCAGAACTTCGGGCGTTCCAAACGTCAGAGTGCCCGTCTTATCCAGGAGAATCGTATCCACCTCCGCCAGCTTTTCCAGATACAGACCGCCTTTGATGATCGCTCCTTGTTGCGCTGCTCTCCCAATCGCGCCGAGAATCGCCAGCGGCGTTCCCGCGGCAATTCCACAGGCCCCCGCCACGATGACGACCGAAATGGTCGAGCGAATGTTGTGTGTCAGGAGAAACGTCAGTACCGCGGCGCCGAGAGCGAAATAAACGAGATATCCCGCCAGTCGATCCGCAATGCGTTGAATCGGCGCGCGTGATTGCTCCGCTTGCTCCACTGCCAGAATGATTTTCCCGAACGTCGTGTCCCGCCCCAATCGTTCCACGCGCACTTCCAGCGCCCCGGATTGGTTGATCGTGCCGGCGTAGACTTCCATTCCCGGATTCTTCTCAACCGGCATGGATTCACCGGTGATGTTTGCCTGATCGACAAACGAATGGCCGCCCACCACTGGACCATCCACTGGAATTCGACCGCCAGGTTTGATCAGTACAAGGTCACCAATCGATATCTGCTCAACACCGATTTCTCTCCATCCATCTCGCCCGCCCACGGTCGCCGTCGATGGAAGCAGATCGATCAGATGACGAATGGCTCGCCGGCCCCGGCCCACGGTGAGCCCCTCAAGCACTTCCGCCACCAGCACGAACAATGTGATCACCAGTGCGGTAAATACTTCCCGTATCGCCAGCGCAGCCAGTATGGCAATGGCCATGGACAATTCCATTGTCATCCTGCGTTCCAGGATATTTTCTACGGCCTCATGAAATATGGGGTACCCGCCGGCGAGGGTGCAGATCGCCCCGGCAATGACCAGACTCAGAGCTAGTTGAGGGCCGAGGAACCAGGCGGTTCCCGCCGCCACCGCGACGAAGGCGATCCGAACCATTTCCTGCCAATCGAGCGCGTGCTCATGCTCGCCGCCGTGCTCATCCGGCTCATGAACGCCGTCTCCACCTCCCGGCCGCGCGCCAGGCCCGGACATTTTCGCGCTCGCTTCTTGATCATCAGGCGAAGTCTGTAATTTCGCTCCTGTATTCATCTCAAACTCCGGCATCCCGCCCTCCAAACCCACTTTCCACACGCGTAGCAAATTCTCGATCTATTTCAGGTAAGTCCTTACGATATCGATCAATTCCTCCGCGGCGGCTGCCTGCGCGGAGTCCTTGCTCCTGCTGGGATCGAGCACATGAAACCGAACATGGCCTTCAACCAATTCCGCCATCAGGCCGTTCAAAGCGCCGCGGCAAGCGGCGACTAGCTGAAGGACGTCGAAGCATTCGTGTTCCCCGCTCAGCGCGCGCTCGAGCGATTCCACCTGTCCCCGGATGCGGCGAACGCGCAAAAGGAGCTTCTTTCGATCTTTGCTGGTGTGTGCCATCGCTATACTATAGGGCAGTATAGTAATAAAAGCAAGGGCCTCGATTGACGGCGGCGCGGAAGCCCCAAACGGTGTACTATCGGGCTATTCTCAAACCCAAAAACCCCGCGAAATGCCAAGCAAATCAAAGCGGCTCTACTTCCTGTTTTTACTCCTCGGAGCCATCCTTCTCACGGCACAGTTGCACTGTTGCGTGGACTTGAACTCTCGAACGATCGATTCCCACGTATGCCCGATCTGCTCGGCTGCGGGCACCGCCGTCCCCACCCCTTCCCTGATCGTGGCGATGGCGCCGGCGATTAACCGTCTGGAAGTATCTGGTGTAGTAGTCTGCGCGCCACTCGTGGTTCCCCGCAGTATCGCTCCCCGCGCGCCTCCCGCCGCCTAGCGATCCTTACTCGGGCCAATCTCGCTATCGGCATTTTCGTACGTCACGCGCACCGTGACGCGCGAGGAGTCTTCACTTGAAGCAAATAAGGGTTTTGGTTTTTGCACTGCTGCTGTCGCCAGCGTTCACCGCCGGGCAACAGAGTGCCGCCCCCGCTCCGCAGGCCACGGCACCGGCCGGCGCGACGCGTATTTCGCTCGACGACGCCATCCGCCTGGCGCTCCTGCATAATCACGCCTTGCAGGCGATGCGTTCCACCATTCAGCAAAGCCTGGCGGAAGAAATCACGGCGAACCTTCGCCCGAATCCCACGCTGGGTCTCGATGCGCAGTTCCTGCCCATCTTCCAGCCCAACAAGCTCGATGGCGACTATATCGATCAGTCCGCGCAGTTCGACGCCGGAATCGGCTATCTCTTCGAACGCGGCAATAAACGCCAGCACCGACTGCAGGCCGCGAAGGACCAGACTGCGGTCGTTCGTTCGCTCGTATCCGACAGCGAGCGGCAACTGGTCTTCAACGTCGGCCAGCAATTCGTGGATGTTCTGCTCGCGGAGTCCACGCTGGAATTCGCGGAACAGGATCTGGACAGCTTTCAGAAAACCGTGGACATCAGCAAGGAACGCTTTCGCGTGGGCGACATGAGCGAAGGCGATTTCCTGAAGATCAAATTGCAACTGCTGCAGTTTCAGAGCGACGTCTCCGCCGCGAAACTGGCCAAACTGCAAAGCCTGGCCGCCCTTCGCCAGTTGCTGGGTTTCGAAACTGTTCCCGATGATTACGACGTGCAGGGTACGCTCGACTACCAGCCGGTACACGCGGACATGCAAGGCCTGAAGAATTTCGCGGCGATGAACCGGCCCGACCTCCGCGCCGCCCAGCAGGCCGTGACCGCCGCCGAAAGCCAACTGGCGCTGCAAAAAGCCAACGGCAAGATGGACATCACCGGCACCTTTGACGTCTCGCACACGGCGGGCGCCACCAGCGGTTCGTTTTTCTACAACATGCCCCTCCCCATTTTTAACCGGAACCAGGGAGAGATCGCCCGCGCGCAATTCGGCATCACCCAGGCGCAGCAGCAAGCCAGCGAAACCGCGCAACAGGTTTTGACCGACGTCGTCACCGCGTTTGCCAATCTGCAGACCAACGACCAGATCATTCAGCTCTATCAGGGCGGCTACGTCGATCAAGCCAAGCAATCCCGCGACATCAGCGAATACGCTTACCGCAAAGGCGCCGCCAGCCTGCTCGACTATCTCGATTCCGAACGTACGTATCGCGCCAACCAGCTTGCCTACCGCCAGGCGCTCGCGAGTTACATGCTCGCGCTGGAACAGATGCGCCAGGCCGTAGGCACAAGGAATCTGCCATGAAGCCACCGATTCGAAACCGCGTCACTTTTTCAATGATGATTGTGTTCGCCCTGCCGCTCGGCGCCGCCCTCTCGGGCTGCGGCTCCGGCGCCGGCGAGCAGGAATCAAAGATGACCTCGTTCACATCCAACGAGACCAAGGCGGACACGGCTGAACTTTTCACCGTTCCGAAGGAACAGCTGGCTCACCTGCAAATCGTGCCCGCGGAAAAAGGCCCCCTTCCCCGCACACTTCGCCTCGCCGGCGCGGTCGCCTACAACGCCTTTGAAACCACGCCCGTCTTCGCCGCGATTGGCGGCCCGGTTCACGAAATTCTGGTGGCGCCCGGCCAATTCGTCCATGCCGGTGAGCCGCTACTCACCGTTACCAGCCCGGATTACTCCGCGGCCCGCTCCGCGTACATCAAAGCGCGCGAAGCCTCCACGCTTTCGGACAAACTATTTGCGCGGGCGCAAGACCTTTTCGCTCACGGCGCCATTTCCGAAGCCGACCTCCAGCAGGCGGAAACGGGCCGCAATCAGGCGCACGCGGACCTGGAATCCTCCGCCGACGCCCTGCACGCGCTGGGCGTGAAGGACCCCGAATCTTTAATCAAGAACGCGTTGAAACCCACGTCGGAAAGCCCGGTCCTTGCGCCCGTCACCGGTGAAATCGTGGAGCGCCTGGTCGGCCCCGGACAGTTGCTTCAAACCGGCGTCACCCAATGCTTCACCATCTCCAACACCAACAGCGTCTGGGTCCTCGTGAATGTTTACCAGAGCGACCTGCCGTTTGTGCACGTGGGAGACGCCGTCGAGATCAACACGGATACGTACACGGAACTTTTTCACGGCAAAATTTCCTACCTCGCGCCGGCGCTCGATCCCAACACGCGCACGCTGCAGGCCCGCATCGTCACCGAAAATCCCGGTAAAAAATTGAAGAAGGACATGTACGTGACCGCGACCGTCAAGGCAGGCTCCGTCGCCGACGCCATCACCGTTCCCGACGCCGCCATCCTGCGCGACACGGAAAATCAGCCGTTCGTCTACGTGCAATCCGGCGCTAACCAGTTTGCGCGACGACCGGTCACTGTGGGCCAGAGCGCCAAGGGGCGCACGCAGATCACCAGCGGGCTGAAAGAATCCGAACAGGTCGTCGGCGACGGCAGCTTGTTCCTGCAATTCAAGAATTCCATTCAGCACTAGGAAGAGCGCACCGGAGACTCCTCGATGATTCATCGCATCGTCCAATTCGCTCTTCAACAGCGCTTTCTGGTGCTGATGCTCACGGTATTGATCGTGGTGGCGGGCGCGTGGTCCTTCCGGCAAATGCCGGTGGATGCTTACCCGGACCTTTCGCCGCCGATGGTCGAACTGATCACCCAGTGGCCGGGCCACGCCGCGGAAGAAGTGGAGCGCCTCACCACTCTGCCTCTCGAATTGGCGATGAACGGCTCACCGCACCTGAAGGTGATGCGCTCGATTTCGCTCTATGGCCTGTCTGACGTCCGCTTGACCTTTGATGAAGGCGTCGATCCCTATTTCGCGCGGCAAATTGTTTTCCAGCGCATCAGCGACGCCACGCTGCCGCAAGGCGTAACACCCAGCATGGCGCCGCTCTTCAGCCCCAGCGGCCTCGTCTACCGTTATGTGCTCGAAAGCCCGGACCGCTCGCCGATGGAGCTGCACACCTACGAGAACTGGATTATCGAGCGCGCGTACAAGAGCGTGCCGGGCGTGGCCGATGACTCCGGATTTGGCGGGCCCACGATGGAGTATCACGTCCTGCTCGATCCCGTGAAGCTTTACAACTATCACTTGCCGGTCGTGCAGCTGCTCACGGCGCTGAACGCCAACAATTCCAACACCGGCGGCGGCTTTTACACCCAGGGTGGCCAATTTTATTACGTGCGCGGATTGGGCCTCGTGAAAAGCACGGAAGACATCGGCGAGGTCGTCGTCGGAAGCTCCAGCGGCGTGCCTGTTCGAATCAAGGATATCGGCCGGGTGGAAATCGGCCACGCCCCGCGCCTCGGAATCTTCGGGTTTCAGACCAAGCAGAAGAAGGATGACGACGCCGTCGAAGGCGTCATCCTGATGCGCCGCGGCGAGCAGACCCAGAATGTGCTGGAAGGCGTCGAGAAAAAAACCGAGGAAATTAACAGGACGCTCCTGCCGCCGGACGTAAAAGTGCGTCCCTACTATGACCGCAGCGATCTCGTCCGCATCACCACCGACACCGTCGAAGGCAATCTTCTTCGCGGCATGGTTCTGGTCTTCATCGTCCTGATCTTCTTCCTGGTGAGCTTCCGCGCCGCCATCATCACCGCGCTGACGATTCCCCTCGCCCTGCTCTTCGCCTTCATTTTCCTTAACCTGACGGGCGAAGCCGCGAATCTCCTGTCCATTGGCGCAATCGACTTCGGCATCATCATTGACGGCACGATCGTCATGGTCGAAAACATCTACCGCGAGCTCGGTCTGCGCCACGGCACCGAATACAAATTGACCGACGTTATCCTCACCGCCGCGCGCGATGTCGACCGCCCCATCTTTTATTCCGTCGCCGTCATCATCGCGGGTTACCTGCCGATCTATGCGCTCACCGGCCCCGCCGGAAAACTGTTTCATCCGATGGCGGACACGATGGGATTCGCGCTCCTCGGCGCCCTGGTTCTTACGCTCACGGTCGTGCCGGTGCTTGCCTCCTACTGGTTCAAGAACGGGGTGAAGGAAAAACAGAATCCCGTCTACAACTGGATTCGCGATCAGTATGCCGGCCGCCTTCACTGGTGCCTCAACCACCCCGCGGTTACGCTCATCGTCTCCCTTGCGATTTTCCTCGCCACGCTCCTTCTGGTGCCGCTCATCGGTGGAGAGTTCCTTCCCCATCTCGACGAAGGCGCGGTGTGGGTTCGCGCCACCATGCCGTATACGATTTCCTTCGAAGAAGCGGCGAAATTCGCGCCGCAAGTCCGCGACCTGCTCATCAAGTATCCGATGGTCACGGTCACCGGTTCGGAGCTAGGTCGGCCCGACGACGGCACCGACCCCACCGGCTTTTTCAATTGCGAATTTTACGTTGGGCTGAAGCCTTACAACGACAAGTCCTGGTCGCAATCCTCTATTCACACGAAAGAACAGCTCATCACCGATCTTCAGAACAAGCTCGACTCTTATCCCGGCGTGATCTTCAATTTCACGCAACCCGCCGAGGATGCCGTTGACGAAGCCCTCACCGGCCTCAAGAGCGCCCTGGCGGTGAAAATTTTCGGGCCTGATCTCGACGTCCTCGAGAAAAAAGCCGTCGAAATCAAGAATATCCTCGACAAGACTCCAGGCTTCACGGAGCTCACCGTCGTTCGCGAACTCGGCCAGCCCAGCCTGCTCATCGAAGCGGATCGCGCAAAAATTGCGCGCTATGGCATCAACGTCGCCGACGTCCAGGCAGTCGTGCAAGCCGCCATCGGCGGCCAGGCCGCTACCCAGGTGATTCAAGGAGAGAAATTGTTCGACCTCGTCGTGCGCATGGATCCCAAATTCCGCTCCGACGCCCGCGAAATCGGCAACCTGCTCGTTCCCGCGCCCGCGGGCCAGCAGATTCCTCTTTCCGAACTCGCCACGCTCAAGGAATCCACCGGCGCGTCCTTCATCTACCGTGAAAACAATTCGCGCTACATCGGCATCCAGTTTTCGATCGAGGGCCGGAATCTCGAAGGCATCGTCAAGTCCGGCCAGCAGGCCATCGCCAGCAAAGTGAATCTTCCCGAAGGCTACCGCCTCGACTGGGGCGGCGAGTACAGCGAATTGCTCGACGCCAAGGCGCAGCTCTACATCATCGGCCCGCTGGCGATTTTCCTGATCTTCATGATCCTCTTTGCGCTCTACGGCAATTTTAAATTTCCGATCACCATCGCTCTCGGCGTTGTCCTCACCGAGCCGATCGGCGCCTTGATCGCGCTGAAGCTCACGCACACGCCCCTCAGCGTTTCCAGCGCTCTCGGGTTACTCGCTCTCCTCGGCGTGTCTGTCGAAACCGCTGTAATTCTTGTCAGCTACATCAACAAGCTGCGCCTCGAAGGCAAGAACGTCCGCGAAGCGACACTCGAAGCTTCTCTCCTTCGCCTGCGTCCGATCATGATGACCGCGCTGGTCGCCTGCCTCGGGCTTCTCCCCGCCGCCATGTCCACCGGCGTTGGCAGTGACACGCAAAAGCCCTTCGCCATCGTGGTCGTCGCGGGACTTCTCTCCCGCCTGCTCCTCGGCTTCTTCGTCAATCCGGTTCTCTACGAACTGGTCGCCCGCGAAGGCGACGTTCTGCAAGTCTAAGTCTCCGCTTCCTGCTGGCCTCTGGCCCGGACGTGTGATAGAAGTTGTCCCACAAGAAGGGCCCCACTCATGGCAAAACTAAAAAACAACGGCATTCCTCGCCGCGATTTTCTGCGCAATGCAGCGGCGGGGGCGGCGGCGCTTGCGGCAACGCCCTCATTACCGGCAAAACGGCCGCTTCCCGAACGCGGAGCAACCACGCCACCGGCGATGTCGGCGGAAGCGGAAGTCGGAACGCCGTCACCCGCAGAAGCGCTCACCGCGGACCGCACTGGCTCCGACTTCATGGTCGACGTCATCAAATCGCTCGGCGTCGAGTACGTCTGCTCGAATCCCGGCTCCAGTTTCCGAGGGCTGCACGAATCGGTCATCAATTACGGCGGAAACAAAAATCCCGAATTCATCACCTGTCTTCACGAAGAATCCGCCGTGGGCATGGCGCACGGCTACGCAAAAATTGAAGGCAAACCGCTTCTGGTGTTCGCGCATGGCACGGTTGGACTGCAGCACGCTTCCATGGCCGTCTATAACGCGTATTGCGACTACGTTCCGTTAATCGTGATCGGCGGAAACATTATTGACGCGACGAAGCGAATGCCGCCCGTCGAATGGACGCACAGCGTTCAGGATGCCGCGGCCATGCTCCGCGATTACACCAAGTGGGACGACCTTCCAATTTCGCTTCCGCAATTCGCGGAGTCGGCCGTTCGCGCCTACAAAATCGCCATGACGCCGCCGATGATGCCCGTAGTGCTGATTGCCGACGGCGAGCTGCAGGAAAATCCAATTCCTGCCGATGCAAAACTGAACATACCGAGCCTCGCATTGGCGATGCCGCCGCAGGGTGACTCCGCCGCGGTCGCGGAAGCGGCGCGTCTGCTGGCAGCCGCAGACAATCCTGTCTTAATTGTCGACCGTGCGGCCCGCACCCCGGCGGGCATGGCGCTCCTCGTCGAGCTTGCAGAGGCTTTGCAGGCCCCGGTTGTGGACATGGGCGGCCGCATGAATTTTCCCACTCGCCATCCTCTCAACCAGACCTGGCGCGGGCGCGAGGAAATTTCTAACGCCGACGTGATTCTCGGCCTCGAATTGGCCGACTTCTGGGGCGCCATCCATTCCTACCGCGACCAGATGGAACGTACCTCGCGACCCCTCACTAAACCCGGCACGAAGTTGATCAGCATCAGTTCCACTGGCCTCTTTTTCAAAAGTAATTACCAGAATTTCCAGCGCTATTCCGAAGTGAACCTGGACCTGGCCGCCGATGCCCAGGCCACGCTTCCCTCTTTAATCGAAGCCGTGAAAAAACAGCTTCCTGCTTCTCGCAAGAGCACGTTGCAGGATCGCGGCTCGAGGCTCGCCGCCGCGCACCAGCAAACCCTGCAAAACGCCCGCGAAGCGGCCACCTACGCGTGGGATGCCAGCCCGATCAGCACGGCCCGCATGTGCGCGGAACTTTGGGCGCAGATCAAGGACGAAGATTGGTCGCTGGTTTCGAACATACAGTTTGTCAGCCGCTGGCCGATCAAGCTGTGGGATTTCGACAAGTATTATCAGTTCATCGGCGGATCGGGCGGTTACGGCATCGGCTATGGAGCGCCGTCCGCGGTTGGCGCGGCTCTTGCGAACAAGAAACACGGCCGCTTGTCCGTGAACATCCAGTGCGACGGCGACCTGATGTACGCTCCGGGCGTTCTCTGGACCGCCGCGCATCACCGCATCCCGCTGCTCACCGTTATGCACAACAACCGCGCCTATCATCAGGAAGTGATGCAGGTGCAGATCATGGCGGATCGCCATAGCCGCGGCGTGGATCGCGCGAAGATAGGCACCGCCATCGACGATCCTGGAATTGATTACGCAAAGCTCGCGCAAGGTCTCGGCATGTATGCGGAAGGCCCGGTTTCCGATCCCAAGGAACTTGGGCCGGCGATTCGCCGGGCACTCGATGTCGTCAAACGCGGAGAGCCGGCGCTTGTGGACGTTCACACGCAGCCGCGCTAGAGGATGGATGATGAACCCGGACAAATTCCGCAGGTATATTGCTATTGCGGCGGCGCTTGTAGCCATGCCGGTTGTCGCGCAATCGAGCGAATCGCCGGCAATTCACGGGCAGGAACAGTCGAGCAGGAGTTCGACTGGCAGCGCGCAAAAGGGAAAACTCACCTTTGAAAATCTCGGCTGCAACAAATGCCACGGCTCGGAAGGCGAAGGCGTTTTGGTGCACGGACAAAGCGG
>Ga0210410_10004033_pt1 | contig 12924 bp, 12 predicted proteins | sample IncBWC4MmetaG_FD_161058 | JGI IMG/M metagenome (GOLD analysis project Ga0210410, IMG submission 161058) | Forest soil microbial communities from Barre Woods Harvard Forest LTER site, Petersham, Massachusetts, United States - Inc-BW-C-4-M | ecosystem: Environmental > Terrestrial > Soil >... | reverse complement strand
ACTGGTTAAACGAAAAAAATAATGTAGGGCTTTTGTTAAATGCGCGTTATGCTAACAAACAGTTTAATCCTGCACTTTGTGTATCATTTAATAACAAGGTAGGGCGTTGGTTTAGTGCATCTGTAAGTTACTCTATGATGAACAGAAGTTATGATAACGTAGGGTTAGGACTTGCCTTTACCGGACCTGTACAGCTTTATGTAGTAAGTGATAACGTAGTAAGTTTTTTAGTGTTCGATAAATATAAATCAAACAACAGTTCATTTGTCGTTCCTGCATACAGTAGAAATCTTAATCTTAGAGTTGGTATAAATATTACAATCGGAAAAATCCCGAAAGATAAAGACAAAGACGGTGTGCCTGATAAGGAAGATGATTGCCCATTGGTGGCAGGCCCGGTTAACCTTAAAGGATGCCCTGATATAGATGGAGATAGTATACCGGATAAAGATGATGCTTGCCCTGATGTGAAAGGCTTAAAAGCACTTAAAGGCTGCCCGGATAGAGATGGAGATGGTATAGCTGATCAGGATGATAAATGCCCTGATGACAAAGGTTTAGTAGAATTTGACGGTTGTCCTGATAGAGACGGAGATAAAGTAATTGATAAAGATGATGAGTGTCCTGATGAACCTGGTTTAGTAGAATTTATGGGTTGCCCGGATAGAGATGCTGATGGTACACCGGATAAATACGATGCTTGCCCTGACGTTGCCGGACCAAAAGAACTTAAAGGTTGTCCGGATAAAGATGGAGATGGGGTTATAGATAAAGACGATGCTTGTCCCGATGTAGCGGGGCCAGCCGAAAATAAAGGTTGTCCTTATGCTAAATTGGATTTAATTGACAAGAGCGGAAAAGTTATTGCAGTATCTGTAAAAACTAAAGAAGGTTGGTTTACGTTTGAAAGTCTTCCTTCCGATGAAGAGGCTTTATTTAAATTAGAAGTAGATGATGCTACTATAAGTGTTGTAACAATTGATTCTAAGGGAAATAAAAAAGAAGCGACTAAAAAAGCTGATGGGTTCTTTCATTTCCCTGTTGAGATAAAAGCAGCTGAGAAGAAAATTTTAGAAAAAGCATTCTCAAGCTTACAATTTGCTACAGGTAAAGATATCATTCAGCCGGTTTCTTTCCCTTCATTAAATCAATTAGCTACATTAATGAAACAGCATACAGAAGATTGGACACTTAAATTATCAGGTCATACCGATAATCAAGGACAGGCTGATGCAAATATGCTTTTATCTGAAAAACGCGCTAAAGCAGTTAAAAAATACTTAGTAAGCAAAGGCGTAAAAGAAGATAAAATAATTGCCGAGTGGTTTGGACAAACTCAACCAATTGAAAGCAATGCTACAGAAGCGGGGCGCAAAAAAAATCGCCGTGTAGAAATGAAAGTATTGTATAAATAAAATTTGAAATAATTTTTTTGGTAAAAAAGCCCTGTCTTATAAAAGAGACAGGGTTTTTTAGTTGTTTTAACCTTACTTTTGCGTTGAACTTAAAAATGAAAAACAACTTCTTGAAAATTGTATTTTTTGTATTTGCCTTTATAAGTTATATACAGGCGCAGAGTCCTTTTATATTTCCGTTAAAAGGCAAACCAGCTTTAAATGGTAATTATGGTGAGGTGCGCCCTAATCATTTTCATGCCGGTATAGATTTTAGAACGCATTTCTCAGACCATTTACCTATATATGCCGTGGCAGATGGTTATGTTTCTCGCATAAAAATTTCTACTACAGGTTATGGCAAGGTGTTATATGTTACACACCCTAATGGTTTGGTAAGTGTATATGGGCATGAGTATGCCTTTGCTGATAAAATAAAAAAGTACACTGAAGCCGCACAGGAAATTGCTGAAGTGTTTGAAATTGAGTTATTTCCTAAACCCACTGATTTGCCGGTAAAGCAAGGCGAAGTAATAGGATATACAGGTAACACGGGTAGTAGTGAAGGACCACATTTGCACTTTGAAATTCGCGATGAAAAAAGTGAAGCTCCTTTAAACCCATTACGTTTCTTAAAAATTGAAGATGTTATTGGACCGAAAATTCAGCGTGTGGCTTTGTATAGCGAGTATCAATTAGAGAAAATTATTTTACCCACAAAAAGAACTGATACACTTAAAACAACTTACCCCCTTGCTTTTGGTATAGAGTGTTTTGATTATGAACAAAAACAAGGGAACAAGAATAATATTTATAAAGCTGAAATATATATAGATGGTAAATTATATTATAGTCATGTTTTGGATAGCATAACGTTTGATTTAGCACGTTATGTAAACACTTATGCCGATTACGAAGCAAAAAAACAAAAGCACATTACTATTCAAAAATTATTTAAAGAGAAAAATAATGATTTACCCATTTATAAAACTATAAATGATAAAGGATTTATTTCTTTTAAAGATAATGCCTTTCACATAGTGCGAATAGTTGCGTATGATTTTTATAATCAAAAAGATGAAGTCTCTTTTTGTGTTAAAATATCTACTGTATCAACAATTAATGCTCGGGATAGTAAGAAACAAGATTGTTTAACTGCATTTAAAGAAAGCACGACTGATTATAGTATAGAGCTTCCTGCTAAAAGCCTTTATGAAGATGCGCAGCTAATTACTTCTTATCAAAACAACATTCTTTCTTTTACTGCGGTGGGTTATGATGTTCCTTTTCAAAATAATTGTATCGTAAAATTAAAAGTACCTGATAATTTAGTTAAGTATAAAGATAAATTGTGTCTTTCAAATGTTTCGGGAGTTAAAAATTATGTTGATGCCGTTTTTGAAAATGGGTTTGCAAAAGCTAATATTAAAACCTTTGGTAAATATAAAGTTGATGTAGATACTATTGCTCCGCAAATAAAATTTAATTCAAATAAAACTGGGGTATATAAAACAGGAAGTATAGTTTCTTTTAAAGTAACCGATAATTATAGTGGTATAGGTGTATTTAAGTTGCGTTTAAATGGTAAATGGCATTTAGCAGAGTATGAGCATAAAACAAATACTGTTTTCTTTATGATAGATGAAAAGGTAGCTAAAGGAAATGCAATACTTAACTTACAGGTAAGCGATAAAAAAAATAACCAAACAAATTTTCAAACCACTTTAGTTATCCAATAAATTAGCTTCTTCCAACACATCAATAATATTATAGTAGGTGTTGTTAAGCATGGCCGGAATTTCAATTTTGCTTTTCCAGGCAACTTCTGTAATACTTTCTTCTAATTGGGGTACAAGATTTGTTTCATTACATAGCATCGTATACCAATGAGTTTTCTTTAAAGCCCAATCACTCTTAAACGGATAAATATGGTAAGTGTTTAGTAAAAAATTATTTAGAGTAATGTGTTTTAAACCACATTCTTCTTGACACTCTCGCACGGCAGCTTTTTCAGGAGATTCTTTTTTCTCAAGCTTGCCTTTTGGTAAATCCCATTTATTATGACGGTAAATAAATAAATATTCATTTTTGTCATTGTTAATTAATCCACCGGCAGCTTCAATAAAAATAAAATGTTTGGTAAATTCCTTAAAATTTTCTTCCAAATTAGGGCAAAAAACATACATGTCTTCCTTTGTTGTTTTTGCTATTTCTGTTAAAATTTTAGCATTAAAGGGTGTTTTTTTCTGTTTAGCGTAATCGTTTGCAACCTTTTCGTCATAGAAAACAAGTTTAAAATCACTCAAATACACTATAATCGTCGATTTGTTCATAAATTTTTTTTAAATAAAGAAGTCAAATTATACTTTTGCGCCATGATTCAACACCCTGATTCCGCGCTTAAAATTGCCGAATATTTATTACAAATCAAAGCCATTAAACTGCAACCAACAAAACCGTTTACATGGGCGAGCGGATGGAAATCTCCTATTTATTGCGATAATCGTTTAACATTATCATATCCTTTAATAAGAACTTATATACGTCAACAATTTTGTGAAGCTATCATTGAAAACTTTGGTAGGCCCGATGTAATTGCAGGTGTAGCTACAGGGGGAATTGCACAAGGGGCATTGGTGGCGCAAGATTTGGGTTTACCTTTTGTTTATGTGCGTAGTGATGCAAAAAAACATGGTTTAACCAACCAGATTGAGGGGCATATTGAGACTGGGCAAAGTGTAGTAGTTATTGAAGATTTAATCAGCAGTGGTGGCAGTAGCCTTAAAGCTGTAGATGCTTTACGCGAAGTAGGTTGTCAGGTAAAAGGCTTAGCCTCTATTTTTACGTACGATTTTAAAGTAGCCGAAGTAGCCTTTAAAAAATCTAAATGTACTACGGTTTCTTTATGCAATTATCACGCTCTTATAGAGCAAGCATTAAAAGAAAATTATGTTGAAGAAGCAGATATTGTTTCTTTAAAAAAATGGCGCGAAGATCCTGAAAACTGGACAGGTAATTAAACATGCTCCATTTTAAATATTACACCAAACAAGAAATTAAACAATTAACGCGTAGCCGCTATGGCGAATGCAAGATTGGCGATAAAATTGCCTGTATAAAAAGCGCAGACGAAGTAGAAACTTTTTTGCAACAATCGTCGGCTAAGTTTGTGTTATTTGGTATTCCTGAAGATATTGGGGTGCGTGCTAACTATGGCCGCCCTGGGGCTAACACAGCTTGGAAGCCTGCCGTTGAAAATATTTTAAATCTACAAGACAACTTTTTTTTTAGTGCTGAAAGTCTTATAGTGCTTGGTGAGGTTGATGTGGATGATTTGATGGAACAGGCGGCAAACTCTTCTTCCAAAAACAAATTTGATATTGAGCGTCTGCGTAAACTGGTTGAATTTATTGATGCTCGTGTGGTTGAAGTTGTAGAAATGATTATTGCTGCCAATAAAATTCCAATTGTAATTGGTGGCGGACATAACAATTCATATCCAATAATTAAAGCAGTAAATGAAGCCTTGCGTCGTGAGAAAAAAACCTGCACAAAAGGTATAAATGCAATTAATTGCGATGCACATACCGATTTTAGAGCGTTAGAAGGCAGGCATAGTGGTAATAGCTTTAGTTATGCTTTTGAAGAGGGAATTTTAAATAAATATGTTGTTTTAGCATTGCATGAACAGTATAATGCAGCTAACACCTTACAAAAATTTAAAGATAATCCTGAGTATCTTCTATATAAAACTTACGAAGATATTTTTATACGCGAAAAAGAAACTTTTATGCAAAGCATAGACGCTTGCATAGATTTTTGTAAAGAATGTTACTGTGGGGTTGAATTAGATTTAGATGCCATTACTAATGTGCCTAGTAGCGCCCGTACATCATGCGGTATATCACCTTTGCAAGCTAGGCAATATATTTACCGTTGCGCTCAAAAACTAAACCCTGCCTATTTACACATTGCAGAGGGGGCACCGGTGCTTTCTCATATAAAAGCCGACTATAAAACAGGTAAATTAATTTCTTATTTAGTTAGCGATTTTATAAAGGGTTTTACCGAAAAATAATAAACAAAAAACACTTACTTTGTGGTAGAATTTTACCACAATGAAGATAATTTGCATAGGCCGTAATTACGCCGAACACGCCAAAGAAATGAAATCAGAAGTTCCAACGGAACCTGTTTTCTTTTTAAAACCCGAAACAGCTTTATTAAAAGAAAAAGACTTCTATTATCCCGAGTTTACAAAAGACTTGCACCATGAGGTAGAAATTGTTTTAAAGATTTCTAAAAATGGAAAACATATTGCAAAAGAGTTTGCCTCGCAATATTATAATGAAATTGGTATTGGCATTGATTTCACTGCCCGCGATTTGCAAATAAAATGCAAAGAAAAAGGTTTGCCTTGGGAAAAAGCCAAAGCTTTTGATAATGCAGCACCTATTGGAGACTTTGTTCCAAAAGAAAACTTCGCCTCGTTAAAAAATATTTCTTTTCAGCTAAACATTAATGGAAACCAGCGTCAAATTGGAAACACAAAGGATTTAATTTTTTCATTCGAAAAAATTATCAGTTACGTATCTCAATTTATTACCCTTAAAACCGGAGATTTAATTTTTACCGGAACCCCTGAGGGGGTTTCTGCTGTTAACATTGGCGATGTTTTAGAAGCCTCAATCGAAAACAAAAAAATGTTTCACTTAAATATAAAATGAAAAACTTTAAAATAAAAACGAGTTATAAATGGATGCTGTTGGCATTCATTTCCTATAATTCATTATTTGCTCAACAACCAAAACTAGTGGTTGGTATAGTGGTAGACCAAATGCGTTACGATTATCTTTATCGCTTTTCTAACAACTACGGTCAAGGTGGTTTTAAAAGATTGTTAAAAGAAGGCTTTCTTTGTAAAAATGCCCAATATAATTATGTACCAACTTATACCGGGCCTGGGCACGCGTCAATCTATACAGGCACAACCCCTGCTATACATGGAATTGCTGCTAATGAATGGTTTGATAAAAAAACAAAAAAAGAAATTTATTGCACGCAAGATAAAAGCGTAACTCCTGTTGGTAGTAATAGTGATGCAGGTTTAATGTCTCCGAGAAATTTGGATGCAACAACTGTTGGCGATGAAATTAAAGTAGCAAGCAACAACAAAGCAAAAGTGGTTGGTGTGTCTTTGAAAGATAGAAGCTCTATACTTCCGGCCGGACATGCGGCTGATGGGGCTTATTGGTTTGATGGCTCTACCGGAAATTTTATTACATCGTCTTTTTATAGAAACGATTTACCTAAATGGTTGTTAGATTTTAATGCTAAAAACCTATCCAGGCAATATTTAGAAAAGGGATGGAACACATTATTTTTAATTGAAAATTATACAGAAAGTTTGCCTGATGATAATGCATTTGAAAAAGCGCCTAATAAAAAAGACAAACCGGTTTTTCCGTATGAGTATACAAAGCAACTAGAGAAAAATAATTTTGATATTATACGCTCTACACCATTTGGAAACTCACTTACAAAAGACCTAGCTATTGCCTCTATAGAAGGAGAAGGCTTAGGGGTAGACGGTATTTGCGATATGCTTTGTGTTAGTTTTTCATCTACAGATTATGTAGGGCATTCATTCGGACCAAAATCGGTGGAATTAGAAGATACCTACATTCGTTTGGATAAGGATTTAGAAGAGTTATTTACTTATCTTGATACTAAAATCGGTAAGGGAAATTATACTTTGTTTTTAACTGCCGATCATGGAGCGGCTGAGAATTCTGCTTATCTCCAAACCGAAAAAATAAATGCAGGCTATGTCAGTGGTAAAGAAATTGAGAAAAAACTAAAACAAGAATTATATAAAGAGTACAATGACTCATTAGTAATGAAATATGTTAACCAACAGGTTTATTTAAATGATTCTATTATTCTTACAAAAAAGTTAGATAAATTTTCTGTTGAGAAATTTTGTGTGCGTTATCTTTTAACCATTAATGAGATTAGTGATGCTTTATGTGGCGAGCAATTAATTCTTCAAACCGAAAACGACATGTTATTTAAATCGCTCGTGCAAAGAGGCTTTAATAATAAACGCAGCGGCGATATAATGGTTATGTACAAACCCGGTTTTATGGATTATGAAAAAACAGGCACCACACATGGTACATCTTTTAGTTATGATACGCATGTGCCTTTGTTATTTTATGGCAATGGAATTAATAAAGGTAGCTCTTTGAGGCCAATTTATATTACAGATATAGCTTCAACCATTTGTCAACTATTAAATATACCATATACCAACGGAAACATTGGTAACCCAATTTTTGAAGTGATAAAATAAGTGAGTAGTAATGCAATACATATCAAAAAGGACTATAAGCCTGATGAACTAAAAAAAGGGGTTTACTTGGTATTGCTAAATGCAAACCATGTTCCACCGCATATTGGATTACTAATTGATAATATTTATCACTCATTAACAATAAAAGGACAGGAGTTGAATATTAATGGAAATGTATTATTAAAAAACATTTCCTTACGAAAAATTGCCGCTGTATTTATTAAACTAAAAAAACATCCCGTTTTTAGTAATCAATTTTTAAATGAAACATTTATAGAGCAGATAAAACTGTTTGATAAGGTAAATGACCATACAAACACCTGTATGTCGCCAATTCGCTTGTTTTTTGAAGAGTTTTATGCTATTCCTAAAGAAGATGTAAAGCTGATTTTCGATTTGCTTTCGGGTTTAAAGGAGAATGATTTTATTGACACAACTTATGGTGCTAATTTGGGTGAATTGAAAGAAAATATTTTTTATCTTCATACATACAGCGAAGCTGATTTAAAGAAACAGATTAAAAGTGAATTGCAAAAAATAAAACCTTGAAATTAAACGGAGAATATATTTATTTACGTGCCCTTGAGCCTAACGATTTAGAGGCACTTTACAAATGGGAAAATAACCCCGCCATTTGGAAAGTAAGTAACACCTTTGCCCCATTTTCTAAATTTGTGTTAGAGCAGTATTTGGTAAATGCACACGAAGACATTTTTACCACCAAGCAAATACGTTTAATGGTGTGTTTAGCTAATAATGAACCTATCGGTACTATAGAGTTGTTCGATTTGGATGTGCATCATAGCCGTGTTGGCATTGGCATAATGATTGACAAAAATGCAGAAAACAAGGGTTACGCAAGTATGGCACTCGGTTTGCTTTGTGATTATTGTTTTGAATCTTTACTAGTAAACCAAATTTATTGCAACATATCGGCCAATAACGAAAAGAGTTTACATCTGTTTAAAAAGATGGGTTTTACCGAAGTTGGTTTAAAAAAACAATGGAATAAAATTGCTCAAAACACATTTGAAGACGAATGGATTTTACAGCTTATAAAATAATTACATCATGACAAAGACGCTGATAAAAAATGCTACTATTGTAAATGAAGATGAAATTTTTGTCTCAGATATTTTAATTGAAAATGGCATTATAAAACAAATTGAAAGAGAGATTGATGCAGTTAAAGGTGCTGAAATTGTAGATGCTACAGGTTTACATTTATTCCCGGGATTGATAGATGATCAGGTACATTTTCGTGAGCCGGGTTTAACGCATAAAGGTGAAATTTATACTGAAGCAAAAGCTGCTGTAGCTGGTGGAGTTACATCCTATATGGAAATGCCCAACACAAACCCACAGGCAGTTACTTATGATGAATTAGAGAAGAAATACAAGCGTGCATCAGAAGTGTCCTTGGCTAACTATTCTTTCTTTATGGGCGCAACAAACGATAATATAGTTGAACTTGAAAAAGTTGATTATAAAAAAGTTTGTGGGGTAAAAATATTTATGGGCTCATCAACTGGCAATATGCTGGTGGACAAAAAGGAAACACTTGAAAAAATATTTTCTTCGGTTAAAACACTAATTGCTACGCATTGCGAAGATGATGAGCTTATAAAACAAAATCAAAAACGTATAATTGAAGAATATGGGGAAGATTTACCCGCTTATTTTCACCCTGTAATTAGAAATGAAGAAGCATGTTATGCATCATCTTCTATGGCGGTTGAATTGGCTAAAAAACACAATACCAGGCTACATATTTTGCATATATCTACTGCTAAAGAACTCGCTTTATTTGAAAATAAAACACCTTTAAAGCAAAAACGCATTACAGCAGAAGCTTGCATACATCACCTTTGGTTTTGTGATGACGATTATAAAACAAAAGGTAATTTTATTAAGTGGAATCCGGCGGTAAAAACTACCTACGATAGAGATAAAATTTTAGAGGCTGTTTTAAACGGAACAATTGATGTAATTGCTACTGATCATGCTCCACACACTATCGAAGAAAAGCAACAGCCTTATTTAAAAGCCCCATCGGGTGGTCCTTTGGTACAACATAGCTTACAGGCTTTGTTAGATTTTTATCACGATAAAAAAATTACACTTAAACAAATTGTACGTAAGGCAAGCCATAATGTTGCCGATATTTTTGATATTGATAAACGAGGTTATGTGCGTGAAGGCTATTTTGCTGATTTGGTTTTGGTAGATTTGAATAAACCCGAAACAGTAACTAAGGAAAATATTTTGTACAAATGTGCCTGGAGTCCATTTGAAGGGCATACATTTAAATCATCTATTATCACAACTTTTGTAAATGGTAACAAAGTATTTGATAGAAGAGTTTTTAATGAAAAAATAATGGGCGAACGACTTTTATTTAACCGATAGTTATTCTTATTAGAAGAGTGGGGGGAGCTTATTAATAATCAATTATATATAAAATAGGGCGTGCATTTTAACGTAAATAAAATTATATTCGCATAGGTATATAACTGTAGATTATTGAAAACATTAGCCACTAAAATAAAGACCAAAATAATTGCTCCCGATTTTGATTTTAAGCAAAGCTCAAAATTGCGTGCTTGCCTCGAAATTTCAACTACAGATATTGTTACGGCTTTATTTTCTTCGCAAAATGAATTGGTTTATTTACAGCATTATACATTCAAATCAAGCGAAAAAATAAATGAGGTTTTTGAGCATCTGGTTCATACCGAAGTGTTTTTTTCTCAGGTATATTTAAACGTGTATATCAGTATTTTAAACCCTTTATATACCATTGTACCTACTTCTTTATATCAATCTGATAATAACGATAGGTGGTTAAAATTTAACCATACTGTAACGGATGATGTAGTTGTTTTACACGATGATGTATATAGCACAGATAGCAAATGTGTTTATGCCGTTAACCAAAAACTAAAAACATTAATTGATCAAACTTTCCCAAATAACCACATTAAACATAAAACCACTTGCATAACTGAAAGTCTTGCAGCTTTTGTTTCTAAAAAACATAAAAGCTGTTTGGTACATGTGGGCATAGATAGCTTTGATATTGCTTTATACAACAAAAAAATGTTGTTTTTCAACACGTTTGAATATCAAAGCACCGAAGATTTTTTATATTTCATCTTGGCCTCACTTGAACAAAATAAGTTGTCGGTTGAAGAAACTGAAATTACCCTTGCCGGAGAAATTGAAGTTAACTCAGCCTTATACGATACTTTAAAAGAATATTTCCCTAAATTAAAATTTGCAGTAAATAATAAAACCATTGTGCTTAAAAATGATTTCGAAAAAATACCCAATCATTTTTACTACTCACTTTTTAATTTATACCTATGCGCATTATAAGTGGTACGTTAGGGGGGAGGGTGTTACACCCACCTAAAGGCTTACCTGTTAGACCCACTACCGATTTTGCCAAAACAGCCCTCTTTAACATTTTAGCTAGTCGATTAGATTTAGAGGAAACCAGTGTGCTTGATTTATGTTGTGGTACAGGTAGCATTAGCTTTGAGTGTGCATCGCGCGGTGCGAAAAAAATAACAGCGGTAGATGCTCATTTTAACTGTGCAAAGTTTGTAAATGATACAGCAAAGGCAATGGGCATGGCTAATTTGCAGGCATTTAAAGCTGATATTTTTAAATTTATTGAAAAAGAAACCCATATTTACGATTTAATATTTGTTGACCCTCCGTATGAAGCAACATGGATTTTGCAAATAAGTGATGTCATTTTTCAACACAAAATCTTATCTTTAAATGGCATTTTAATTGTAGAACATGGCAGTAAAACCGATTTATCTGCCAATAAAGGTTTCGTAGAAAAAAGAAAATACGGTAATGTAAACTTTAGTATTTTTAAACATTATGAGTAACAATAATCAAAAACGCATAGCTGTATTTCCGGGCTCATTCGACCCATTTACCATTGGTCATGAAGCCTTGGTTCGTCGTACCATTGGTTTGTTCGATGAAATAATCATAGCGCTTGGCACTAATAGTAACAAGCATTATATGTTCTCTATGGAACAACGTATGAAGTGGATACAACATGTTTTTGCAGATATGCCTAATGTATCGGTTAAAAGCTTTAGTGGCTTAACTATAGATTTTTGTAAGCAAAATAATGCCCCTTATATTATACGTGGCGTTCGCACCAGTACTGATTTTGAATTTGAAAAAGCCATTGCTCAAATGAACCGTGCGATTTCGAACATAGAAACTATTTTTATAATGCCTTTGCCTGAGCACTCGGCTATAAACTCAACTATTATACGTGACATCATTAGAAACAATGGAGATGCTTCTATGTTTGTGCCTAAAGGAGTTACTTTTAGTAAATAAATAGTTATTTAGGTTGCTCTACTGGTGTAGGCGCGGGTTCAGTTACTGGTGGGGTAGGAGATACAACCGGTGCAGGTGTTTCAGTTGTAGTAGAAATTACTTCTTTTGGTGCCTCGGTTCCTTTTTTACAACGAATTTTATAGGTTAAAAATACTTCGTGCGAACCGGAGCTATAGGTGCTTATAGAAGATAAGCTATAATCGAATGCATAACCAAATACAAAATTATATTTTGTTACACCTATAGATGCAACTACAACTTCACTTGGACTTTGCGAACTAGACCCCCTGAAAGAGACTCCTAACCAAATAAATTTATTATAAGTTGCTTTAAAATTCACATCAACTTGTATAGGTGCACCACCTTCAATGGCTTTAACTAATATAGATGGAGTTAAAACAAATTTTTCTTTTACGGTAAAATCATAACCTCCGTAAAGCACATAAGTGCGTTTTAATCTTTCAGTAAACAGGGCATCGCCAAGTCTTACTTTATTTTCAAGTAATTGCGGTACCGAAAGACTTACAAAATATTTTTTACCCCATAAATAAACACCTGCGTTTGCATCAGCAATCATAGTTTTACCACTAATGCGGTTAAACGTGTTGTCGTTTTGGTTATCTAAAGTCAACTTGTCTTTTTGTAAAGATTGTTGTATAAGCATAGGCGCTATACCAAACGATAATTTAGTGTTCTCATTTAATTTTATGCGATACGAATAAGCCAGTTGCATAGATGTATTTGAAATGGGCCCTGTTGTCATATTAGTAACCGTAAGTCCTAAACCAACATTTTTAGTTA
>Ga0210410_10004032_pt1 | contig 12924 bp, 11 predicted proteins | sample IncBWC4MmetaG_FD_161058 | JGI IMG/M metagenome (GOLD analysis project Ga0210410, IMG submission 161058) | Forest soil microbial communities from Barre Woods Harvard Forest LTER site, Petersham, Massachusetts, United States - Inc-BW-C-4-M | ecosystem: Environmental > Terrestrial > Soil >... | reverse complement strand
CTGATGTGCGTGTCAACGATTTGGGGACGGTATCATTATATTGCGGATATTTTTGGGGGGATGGTTACCGGGACGCTGGGGTATTTGATTGGGAGTTGGGTGATGGAGAGGAAGAGGGCGGTGACGACGGATAGTGCGGGGATGATGAGTTTTTGAGCGGGAGGCAGAATTGGACCTGGGAACCGCGCCCGCCTCGGAAGGCGGCCGCTACAAAGGCGGGAGTAACCCAAGAGGGCGGAGCAAGCTCCGCCTCTACCAGGGCGAGCGAGATTATTCGTAGGAGGTTAGGTCGGGGTGGGCGTTTAGGGGGTGGGATTGTTCGAAGCGGGAAGCTAGGTCGAGGAGCAGGGATTCGCCGTGGACGCCGGTTAGGAATTGCAGGCCGGCGGGAAGACCGGCGGGCGTTAGTCCGCAGGGAACCGAGATGGCAGGGATGCCGCCGAGGTTTGCGGGGCGATTTAGGCGCAGGAGCAATGCGCGCGTGGACTGATCCTTGCCGGCGATGGAAATGGTTTCCTCGCCGATAAGCGGAGCGGGGATCGGCGTGGCCGGCGTAACCAGGGCATCCACTTCGTTTTCGAGAAGCGCTAGGTGGAATCCGGCAATGAATTTTTCACGCAGGTCGAGCGCCCGCAGATAATCGAGCGCGGAAACCTTTTCGCCCATTTCGAGGCGCGAGCGGACGTCTTCTCCGTACTCGGCCGCGTGGAGCGGAAACCAGCCCGCTTGCTGGTGATAGTGAGTCGCTTCGGCCCAGGCGATCTGATTGCCCGCGTCCTCGGTTTCCTTCAGGTAGGGCAGGGACACTTCCTTCAGTTTTACTCCCAATTTTTTCAGAGTGACGAGCGAGGATTCGAACGCCTGCTGGATTTCCGGGCTGACGATGTCGAGGAAGAAGTGTTTGGGGATTCCAAGACGAAGGCGGCGCCCGCGAGGAGAAGAGAAGCGAGTAGTGCGCGGGCGGCGTTTGCCTTTTTCGCGAGTGGCGATGGCTTCGAAGAGCAAGGCGACGTCCGCGACGCTGCGTGCCATGGGGCCAACGAAATCCAGCGTGGAAGAGAGGGGAATTGCGCCTTCGACGCTGACGCGGCCGAGACCGGGCTTCAGTCCGACGACGCCACAGAGCGAGGCTGGAATGCGGATGGAGCCGCCCGTGTCGGTGCCGATGCTGCCGTAGCAGAGGCCGGCGGCGAGCGCCGCCGCGGAGCCGCCGCTGGAACCGCCGGGGATGCGGTCGAGGTCCCAGGGATTGCGAACCGGGCCGAAATGGGGGTTGTTGCTGGTGACGCCGTAAGCGAATTCGTGCAGGTTGGTTTTGCCGAGGAGGATGGCGCCGGCATTCTTCAGAGAGGTGACAACGGCGGCATCCTGCAGAGGAAGAAAATCGCGAAGGAAGCCGGAGCCGCCGGTGGTGCGAAGTCCGGCGGTGTAGAGATTGTCCTTGAGCGAGATGGGGATGCCGTGAAGCGGGCCGAGATCGCGGCCGGATTTGCGGCGCGATTTGCCGCATAGTGCGGATTCGGCGGCAGCGGCGTCTTTCAGGGCAGCTTCGGAATTAAGCGCGAGATAGGCGTTTAAACGCGGGTTCAAGCGAGCGATGCGATCCAGAAGAAATCGGGTGAGCTCGACGGGAGAAAGCTTGCGGAGGCGATAGAGTTTTCCAATCTCAGAAATCGTGCAAAAGGCGAGGCCGGCGTCGAGAGGCATCAGTAAATCCGTTCCTGGTGCCGGAGATTGCCGAAGCTGCCGAGGTTGGCGAGGATCAAAGCGACGCGAAACTGATTTTCATCGCGCACGGTGCCGAGATTGATGCGGCGGTATTCAACGGTGAGGCCGCAGCAGCCGCCATTGTAGCCGAGCTGGACGAACTCGTTTTGCAGGGTTCCACTGTTGATGTCGTAACTGATGCCGGTGGAGGCGTTGAAGCCTTTGGTGTTCATCTCGCCGTAGCCCATCATGGCGCGGATCTGCTGGGTGAGAGGTTGCACGATGGGATCGCCCTGAAGGCGAAAGTGGGCGAGGGTGAAAAAGTATTCGCGGTAGGGCTTGAGCTTGAGGAGCGTGCCGATGGTGGTGAGCTTGTGGAGCTGCGTGTCGTATTCGAGGATCTGCTCGGCATCGTAGTGGCCGCCGGGGGTGAGCTTGAGATCGCTGACGATGGGCGACCAGTTGCGCGGGCTGGAGGCGAAAGCGAACGCGGTGATGGAATCGAGCGCCTGGAAAACATTGCGCTGGCCGGGAACGAGTGCGCCGCCGAAGGTGGGATCGAAATAGTGCTTCTGCACCAGGCGCCAGGTGAGGAAGTCGACGGGCTGGGCGTCACCGGATTTCACGTAGAGATGCTGGACGACGCCGTATTCGATTTCGTTGGTGTCGGTGAGGGTGGCGTCACTGTCGAAGCGCACGAAGTCCGCGAAGTTGTGAACGCCGGTGACGTAACGATAGGTGGCCTCGGGCTCAATGGTGTGCTTGTAGCGGCGATGAGTGCGCGGGCGATCGAAGAAGCGTTCGAGGGTAGCCGGGCGAAATTCGAGGGCGAATTCGCCGGTATTGCGGGTGATGGACTCTCCCGTAAGGACGGAATTGGCGTTAAGCGAATCGCCGTAATAGGTGGTGCGAAAGGCGGCGGTGGCGGTGAGGCCGAAGAGGTCGCGGAAATGAAAAGGGATGGTGACTTTGGGGGCGAACTCGGTGCGCGCGACGAAATTCGGCGTATCGAGGAACTGGTCTTGGCGATGGACCGCTCCGGCAAAGGAGTCGAAGGAGAAATAGACCGGCAAGTTCTGCCAGGGGGCCTGCTCGACGGAGCCGAAGCGCGTTTCCGGTTCGCTACGGAGATAGACGTTATAAGGAGGGGTGAGTTCCAGATAACTGCGGTCGCTGAGGCTGGCCACGTTGAGGCTGAAGCCGTGGAAATTATTGGTCAGGAAGACGGAGCTGCGGATTTCCGAATTGATGGCGTCGTTGTAGGTATCGCCAAAGGCGAGCTGAAAGGTGAGGGAAGAGAGCTGGTTGACGTCGGCGACAAAGCGCCAACCGTGATGCCAGAGGGATTGAACTTCCAGGGTCTGCTGATGGCCGCCCTGTTTGATCGGCGGGCCGGTGGGTTGCGGAATGCCGCGGTCGATGACGCCGAAATAGTCGTAGCGAATGGAGGTGCCCTCGAAGGGCCGCGCGCGAATCTGGGCGCGCTGCGCGGTGCCGCGGCGGCTGAAGTAGTCGAAGCCGAGGGTGGCGTCGAACCAGGTGCGCGGAGCCCAATATAAGGCGTCGCCGAGAACGAATCCTTTCTGGCTGCTGTTGCCGATGAGCGGCAGGAGGAACCCGGATTCGCGAATATGCTCGCCGGCGGGGGCAGTCGCGTAGGGCAGCCAGACCAGGGGAACGCGGTAGAGGCGGAAATTGGAATTGACCATGGCGACATGCTTCTGGACGGTGATTTTGGCCTTCGGCGCGTAAAACTGCCAGGTGGGATTCTGCGGATCGCAGATGGTGATCCAGGAATGCTTGAGGACGTAGACCTGTTCGGAGAGGCGATCGACTTCCTCGGCTTCGAAATAAAGAGGATTGCGGGAGACAAGGAGGCGGGGATTGGGGCGGCGCTCGAGCTTGAGGAAACCGTGGACTTTTTTGAAGACGCCACGGCCAGTGGCGACGTTGTAGTTGGCTTCGTCCCCTTCGAGATGTTGCGATTCAAAGTCGAAGATAATGTGGCCGCGGGCGACGACCTGGGAAGTGGCGTCGTCGTATTCGACGTGATCGGCGCGGAGGCGCATGCCGCCGTAGGAAATGTCCACGTCGTCGTCGGCAAAGTAGGTGCTGCCGACGCGGCGTTGCGCACCCTTGGCGGTGATTTCAGCGATGCTGCCGGGGGGCGGTGGCGCGGGAACCTGCTGGGAGAAAGCGGGGGCGGCAAGAAGCGCGAAAACGAGAAAGCGCGAACTGGAGCGGAAGAGTTGTCCCGGAGCGGGAATGGAAAGAGAAAGGTTCACGCGGCGAATCAATCCATCAAAATGAAGTGCTAGCCTAGCATGGGGTTCGCCGGAATTGTAGGGATGTGGGAAACAAAAATGGATTTGGGAGGAATTGAGGCCGAATCGCGGCGCTAACTTGGTACCTTCCTGGCGTGATTGGCCTGATACCAGGCGTAGGTGCGTTCCAGGCCTTCTTCGAAGAGAACGGTGGGCTCGTAGCCGAGAAATTCCCTGGCGAGGCGGATGTCGGCGAGGGAGTCGCGGATGTCGCCTTCGCGAGAGGGCTCGTATTTTGTCTCCAGGGTCTTGCCGGAGGCTTTCTGGAGCATTTCCAGAACCTGGTTGAGAGAAACGGCGTGGCCGGTGCCGACGTTGAAGGTTCGGCCGGAAGCGCTGGGGGCTTCGCAGGCGAGAATGTTGGCCTGCACGGCGTTTTCGACGTAAGTGAAGTCGCGGGTCTGCTCGCCATCACCGAAGACGACCGGGGAAGTGGAGTCGATAAAGGCAGTTGAGAAGCGGGAGAGCACTCCCGAGTAAGGAGAGTCTGGATCCTGGCGGGGGCCAAAAATGTTGAAATAGCGGAGGCAGACGTTTTCGAGGCCGTAACAGCGGCCGAAGGCCTGAGCGTAAAGTTCGCCGACGTATTTGGAAACGCCGTAGGGAGAGATGGGAACCGGCTGCATGTCTTCCGATTTTGGAAGGGTGGGAGTATCGCCGTAGGCGGAGGAAGAGGCGGCGAAGACGACACGCTTCACTTTGTTATCGCGAGCGGCGACGAGGACATTCAGGGTGCCGTCGACGTTGATGCGGTTGGTGTCGACAGGATCCTTGACGGAACGCGGGACGGAAGTGCGTGCGGCGAGGTGAATCACGTAATCGGCCTGGAGCATGGCCTTCTGGACGACCTCGATGTCGGTGATCGAACCTTTCATGAAGGTGATCTTGCTGCGCACTTCGGCGAGGTTGTCTTCCTTGCCGGAGGACAGATCATCCAGGACGACGACGCCGTGACCGCGGCGCACGAGTTCCTCCACAGTATTCGAGCCGATAAATCCGGCGCCGCCCGTAACCAGGTAGCGCATTCGATCCGCCTCCTACCGCAAAAGTCATCTTATTGTACGATGGGAGCGGCAGAGGGAAACGCGGAAAATCAGGAGCGGCGCACAAACGCTATGGGGAAGAGACTTGTAGTGGGACTGCTGGTTATTGCCGGCTTGGCCGCGGCCGGTGTTTGGACGTATCGGCGGTACGAAGCGACCAAGCCGAAGGCATTATTTCCCGGAGAAGCCACGACAACTGTCGTTCCGCGCGAACCGGAGCCAATTGGCGCACCAGGGGGCGGCGGGTCGGCGACAACTTCGCCGGCAGAGGTCAAGGGAACGAGCGGCGAGGCGGCGGGATTTCAACCGCGAACCGGGGAGACGCTGGACTTTACCGCGAATGTGCCCAAGCTCAACAGCACGGTGGCGAATTTGAGGGTGAAGGTGGGCGAGCGGCGAAGCGTGGCAGGCAAGGACGCGTGGCACCTGCAGGCGTTCGCGCACACGGAGAATCCCTACCGGATGGTGTTTGAGCTGGACGACGAGTTTGATTCCTACAGTGAGATTTCGAATTTGACCAGCTTGAAGTATGAAATGCACCTGAATGAGCGGGGGGAGAAGGTGGATACGGTGGAGCGGCTGACTCCATCGAGCCGGGAACCCGCGCCGGCGAACGAGGTTGCGGCGCGCGTGCTGCCGGGGACGCGCGATCCGATCGGGATGCTGATGTACCTGCGGAGCGTGGATTGGAGCAAGACGAAGGAAGTGAAGTCGCCCGTGTTTGACGGCCACAAACTGTACGACGTGCGCGCGGTGCTGGCGGGGAAGTCGCAGAGCGTGAGCGTGGCGGCGGGAAAATATACGGCGACGAAGATCGAGATTCACGTGATGGACAATGGGACGGAGATGAAGGACGCGCATTTTTGGTTGTACCTGGCGGATGGACCGGAGCGGTTGCCGGTGTTAATGGAGGCGGTGTTGCCGGTGGCGACGGCGAGGGTGGAGTTGGTGAAGGCGCGGTAGGTTGGGTGGGCGCGTCCACCTGAAGGTGGACGCTACGCGTTTAGTTGGCGGCTACTAGGTGCTCGATGAGGGAGCAGACTATGTGGCCGATGGTGATGTGGGATTCCTGGATGCGCTGGGGATCGCGCGATGGAACGTCGATAAGGATGTCCACTTTGCCGGCGAGCGCGCCGCCGGTTTCTCCCGTGAGGGCGACGAGGAGTGCGCCGCGAGCGCGCCCCATTTCCACCGCTTTGATGATGTTTGGACTGGTGCCGCTGGTGGAGAGAGCGACGACGATGTCGTGAGGGCCGACGAGCGATTCAATCTGGCGGGAAAAAATGCGTTCGAACCCGTAATCGTTGCCCGCCGCGGTGAGGACGGAAGTATTGGTGGTGAGGGCGAGTGCTGGCAGGCCGGGACGCTCGGTGCGCAGGCGAACCACGAGTTCCGCGGCGAGATGCTGGGCGTCGGCGGCGCTGCCTCCGTTGCCGAAGAAAACGAGCTTGCCGCCGGTGCGAATGGCGGCGGCGGAGCGCATCGCGAACTCAGCGATGCGGGCGACCAGCGCGTCGGAGAAGCTTTGCTTGACGCGCGCGCTTTCCGCCAACTGGCGACGGATTTCTTCCATGTGTGCGGACATGAAGTCCTAACAGAGAACGATTTTCGCGCGGTGACGAATCACCCGGCGGGTGGCGTTGCGCGTGTCAATGACGAGTTTCGCGGCGTCCACGATGGCGCCGTAGTCGTAGCTGGAATGATCGGTGGCGATCAGGACTGCGTCGTATTTGCCGAGCGTTTCCGCATTCAAGGGCACGGATTTCATGTCGGAGTAGTCGTAGTGGCGCATCTTGTGGAGCTGCGGGAAGTAGGGATCGTTGTAATCGAAATTGGCGCCGCGTTTTTTGAGAATCTCCATGATCTTGAGCGTCGGGGATTCGCGCAGGTCGTCAACGTCTTTTTTGTAGGCCACGCCGAGGACGAGCAGTTTGGAGCCGCTGAGGCTTTTCTTGTGCATGTTCAGGGCTTCGGAGACCGAATCGACGACGTGATAGGGCATGGAGGTGTTGATTTCGCCGGCAAGCTCGATGAAGCGCGTGGAGAAATCATACTCGCGCGCCTTCCAGGAAAGATAGAACGGGTCCACGGGGATGCAGTGGCCGCCGAGGCCGGGCCCCGGATAAAACGGCATGAAGCCGAAAGGCTTAGTGGAGGCGGCGTCGATTACTTCCCAGACGTCCACGCCCATGCGGAGGCAGAGAAGTTTCAGTTCGTTGACCAGGGCGATGTTGACGCAGCGGAAGATATTCTCAAGCAACTTGGCCATTTCCGCGGCGCGAGTAGTGCTGACGGGAACAACACGAGCAACGACCTGGCCGTAGAGAGAAATCGCCGCGCGGCCGCTGGGAGGATTGATGCCGCCGACGACTTTGGGGATTTGCGCGAGGCCATACTGCTTGTTGCCGGGATCTTCGCGCTCGGGTGAAAAGGCGAGGAAGAAATCGAGCGGCATGTTTTCGTTTTCCGGGCCGGTAGCGATGGGGCAGCGGAGGCCGCTCTTTTCCAGAATCGGGAGGACGAGTTCCTCTGTGGTGCCGGGATAGGTGGTGGATTCGAGAACGACGAGTTGGCCGCGGACGAGGTGCGGTTGAATGGATTTCGCGGTGTTTTCGACGTAACTCAGATCCGGCTCGCGATATTCGTTCAGCGGAGTGGGGACGCAAATGACAATGGCATCGACTTCCGCGAGCTTGGAGAAATCCGTGACCGCATTGAAATGGCGGCTATTCACAAACTGCTGGATTTTGGTCTGCGGGATGTGTTCGATATAAGATCTGCCGGCGTTCAGCATGCGAACTTTTTCGGGATCGGTGTCAAATCCAGTGACCTTATGGCCCGCTTCGGCGAAGCGAAGAGCAAGGGGAAGGCCGACATAGCCACATCCGATGATGGCGACTTTGAGTTGTCCGCCTTTGAAGAATTCGGGTCGTCTGTCCGTAGCCATGAGAGGAAACAAGCTCCTAGTCCTTAAATAAAGTGGTGACGGCCCGAAGGCCAACGGGCCAGAGTGCCCCTTTAATATAGCAGCTTCCGGGACTTCTCCAGAACGGGCGTAGGAAATGTTGCGAGAATTTCACGTTCGGGGAGCCGGCAGAGGGTGGAACGGATTGCCAGACGAGGGGAAGAGAAGGCAAGATAGTCGGCGCACGATCTACTCGAGAGAAACAAGCGTTCTGCGGGGTGTCGCCATTCCTTTGAAGCGATGACGATCGTTCTCATCATTCTGTTGAGCCTTACAGTCGGAATCCTGGTGGGCCTCCTGGGCATCGGCGGCGGCGCGGTGCTGGTGCCGGCGATGGTTTACCTGCTGCACTACGACCAGCACATGGCGCAAGGAACTTCGTTGTTCATCCTGTTGCCGCCGATCGGGCTGGGCGCGCTGAGGGAATATTGGAAGCACGGAGAAGTGGATCTCCGCGCGGGAATCTATTGCGCGTTGGGGTTCCTGATCGGCGGATACGGCGGCGGAAAAATGGCCGTGCCGATGCCGTCGAGCGTGTTGAAGGTCATTTTTGGTTGTTTCCTGATGGTGTCAGCGGTGCTGCTGTGGCGGAAAACCGCTGCGGCAAATGACACGGCGGAGCCGCAAGATGTTCCCCGCAGGGAAAATCCGCCGCGGGCCCTGCGAATTTTCCTGATGGCCGGATTGTGCGGAATTACGGCGGGGTTGGTTGGCATCGGCGGCGGCGTGCTGCTGGTGCCATTGTTGAGCCTGCTGTTCGGGTTCAGCCAACACAAGGCGCAGGGCACAAGCCTGATCGCGCTGATCCCGCCAACGGGGCTTCTGGCATTTCTGGCCTATTGGAAGGCGGGTTACGTGGATTTACACACCGGCGTGTTTTTAATCCCCGGCGTTTTTGTTGGGGGTATTCTGGGCGGAATGGTGGCGCGGCGCGTGAATCCCCGCCGGATGGGGGAAGTATTCGCGGGGTTGATGTTTTTGCTGGGAGGCTGGCAAGTCTTTTCGGCGTGGCTCGGATGACGCATACTACCTGAACATGGTTGACCTACACTGCCACATTCTGCCGGGAATCGACGACGGGGCCAAGACAATCGAAGATTCAGTAGCGATGGCGGAAGACGCGATCCAGGACGGCATCACCCATGTGGTGGCAACTCCTCACGCAAGCACGGAATATCATTTTGATTACGCCAAGGTGCGGGCGGCCCGGGATGAGTTGCAAGGGCGGCTGGATGGGCGTTTGACGATCGCGACCGGGTGCGATTTTCACCTGAATCCCGAGAATCTGCAGGCGCTGAAAAACGACTCGGGGCCTTTTTGCATTAACCAGAAAGATTATCTTTTGTTGGAATTCAACGAGTTTTCGATTCCGCCGGCGATGGATCAGACCCTGCACGAATTGCACCTGATGGGTTTGCGACCGATCATCACGCATCCGGAGCGCAACGGAATCCTTCGGACTCAGCCGGAGCGTTTGCTGAGCTGGGTGCGATTGGGATGCTTCGTGCAGGTGACCGCCGGTTCGCTGACAGGAGTCTTTGGAGCCGGGCCGCAGGAGGATGCGTGGGCCTGGATCAGGGAGGGCCTGGTGCATTTTGTTTCGAGCGACGGCCACAACACGGCGCGACGGCCCGTGAAATTGCGGTTTGCCTACGAGGCGATCGCCAGGGAGAGCGGCAAGGAATTGGCCGAAGCCCTGCTGGTGGAGAATCCCAAGGCGGCATTTGACGGCGCGCCGCTGCCGTACGTGCCGGAACTCGCCTCGAACCTGGAGCGTCGCAAGAAAAAGCGGTTCTTTTTTTTCTGAAAATTCCGGACCTTATGATTTGGCAGGCTGCAAGGGAAGTCCCGCCCAGGCATTGAGCAAGCCCAGAACTTCGCGTACCACGTCGAGAGCGTCGCCGGTGCTGCGCCACCAGTGAACGGAATCATACCCGTCACCGGAAGCGCCACGGACGATTGCCTCGCCGTCCGTGGCGCAGAGGCGTTTCCACAGTATGGCTGTTCGCCGGGTGTGAACCTTGGACGTAACGAGAATGATGCGATGCAGATTTTCCTTGCGAAGAGCCTGGCCGAAGGTGCGCATTTCATCCGCGGTGTTGACGATGGGTGGCGCAAGAATGTGGATGGCGCTATCCGGAACGCCCTGATGAAGGAGTAAGAGGCGGTCGTAAAATTCCTCGCCTGCGTAGGGGACGGAATATTTTTCGAGCGTGGCGCCGGGTTCGACGGAATAGGAGAGCCAAACTTGCGGGGCGTAGCCAAGATTGTAGAGCCGAGCGGCTTCGAGGGCGCGAGAAGGCATGCGGCCGCTGAGAACGGCAATGGCGGCGGCCTTTTGAGGCGGATCTTCGTTGTCGAGCCAGCGGCCAAGGTTCAAGAACGCGAGCAGGAGGAGAAAGAGAAGCGAGCCGACAATGGAAAACCAGAGACGAGGCTTGCGGGCGCCGGCGTTGGGGAGAATGGTCGCAAAGATCATTGGGATAGGGAGATTATACGCAGCAAAGTGACGGCTTGCGCGAGTTCCCGTTAGTCCCTGGAAATTCGCAGACGCGATCGGAACAATTCGATTGGCCAAAGCTCCCTGGAGCAAGCTAAACTTACGATTTTTGGAACACCACGGAGGCGGAATGAGAGCGGTGGTCACGGGCGGAGCGGGATTTCTTGGATCGCATCTGTGCGACCGGCTGTTGGCGGAGGGCTGGGAGGTTCTGGCGCTGGACAATCTGATAACCGGCAGCGAATCGAACCTCGCGCACCTGAGCGGCAATGCGAAATTCCGGTACGAGAAAAAGGACGTCAGCGAACCGCTGCGTGTGGCCGGAGAGGTAAATTACATATTTCATTTCGCGTCGCCCGCCAGCCCGCCGGACTATTTGAAATTTCCCATCGAGACGCTGAAGGTTGGCTCGATTGCGACGATGCACGCGCTGGACCTGGCGCTGGAGAAGAAGGCCAAGTACCTGCTGGCTTCGACCAGCGAATGCTATGGCGATCCGGAAGTTTCGCCGCAGAGCGAGACGTATTGGGGCCGGGTGAATCCGGTGGGGCCGCGAAGCGTGTACGACGAGGCAAAGCGTTTCGCCGAAGCGACGACCATGGCGTATCACCGGCATCATCGCGCGGACACGCACATCGTGCGGATCTTCAACACCTATGGGCCGCGGATGCGGTTGAATGACGGGCGGGCGCTGCCGAATTTTGTTTATCAGGCGCTGAGCGGGCAGCCGATGACGGTTTATGGGGAGGGGAAGCAGACGCGGAGTTTCTGTTACGTGTCGGACCTGATTGACGGGATTTACCGGCTGAGCCAATCGGACGAACACTTTCCGACCAACATCGGGAATCCGGCGGAGCTGACCATCCTGGAATTCGCGGAACGCATCCGGGCGGAATTTCCCAACGCGCCGAAGATTATTTATGAGCCGTTGCCCGAAGATGATCCCAAGCAGCGGCGGCCGGATATTTCGAAAGCGAAGAGGCTGCTTGGCTGGGAGCCCAAAGTGAGCCTGGAAGAGGGCTTGCGGCACACGCTGAAATATTTCAAAGAGCAGTATGCGAAGATGACGCTGGCGCGTTAGCGTCAATTCCCTAGTGTTGAAGCCCGGCGAGTCGGATCAGTTGAGATCCTTCGGGGCGCAAACGGCGCGCCCCTCAGGATAACATCCGTTCTTTGGGGTGAGAGTTTACTTTAGCGTGCGAGACGGAAAGTCAGGAGCGGCCGAAGGAGTAGTAGTCGAATCCGAGCGACTGCATTTTCTTCGCGCTGTATATATTCCTGCCGTCGATTACCAGGCGACGGGCCATCACATGGCCGGCCTTTTCCCAATCGAGCTTACGGAAGACGGGCCACTCCGTGCAGACCAGCGCCGCATCCACACCCTTTAGAGCTTCGTAGGGATCTTCGAAATAGGAAACATTGGGGAAGAAATGTTTTGTGCGCGAGATCGCCTGCGGGTCGGTGGCATGCACCTGGGCACCTTCCTCAAGCAAACGGCGAATCACTTCGAGCGCGGGGGCAAAGCGGATGTCGTCGGTGTTGGCCTTGAAGGCCAGGCCGAGAACCGCCACGCGCTTTCCCCGAATAACCCAGAGAGCCTTGTGCACTTTTTCGAAGAAGCGGTCGATGCGCTGCTTGTTGACGCGCTCCGCGGCCTTCAGCATGTCGAAATCGACGCCCACGGTGGCGGAAAGATGAATGAAGGCCTGGATATCCTTCGGAAAGCAGAAGCCGCCGAAGCCGAGGCCGGCTTTCAGGAATTGCGTGCCGATGCGGGGATCGAGGCCCATCGCGCGGGTGACTTCCTCGACGTCGGCGCCGATGCGCTCGCAGAGGTCAGCGATCACGTTGGCGTAGCTGATTTTGAGCGCGAGGAAAGAGTTCGAAGCGTGTTTGATCAGTTCGGCACTGCTGATGGTGGTGACCAGCAGTTCGCCGCCTGCGCCCGCGGAGCACTTGCCCGCGTGGACCGGGCAATGAAATTTCTTTTCGAGGATGGGAGTGTAAATCTCGCGGAGGGTGGCGGCGCTTTTTTCGTCCTCGACGCCGACGACGATGCGATCCGGATGAAAGAAATCCTCCACCGCGGTGCCTTCGCGGAGAAATTCGGGATTGGACGCGACCTGAAATTTAATGCCGCCGTCCGGGGAATAGGCGGCAAGCGCTTTCTGCAACTGGACGCCGGTCAGCGCCGGGACGGTGCTTTTTTCCACGACGAGTTTCGGGCTGCGCGCTTCGGTGGCGATTTGCCGCGCGACGTGATCGATGGCGGAGAGATCGGCTTCGCCCGATTCCTTGGGAGGAGTGCCGACGCAGATGAAGATGACTTCGCCGGCGCGAATGGCTTCCCCGGCGTCGGAGGTGTAGACGATTTCTTTTCTTTAG
>Ga0210410_10004031_pt1 | contig 12925 bp, 10 predicted proteins | sample IncBWC4MmetaG_FD_161058 | JGI IMG/M metagenome (GOLD analysis project Ga0210410, IMG submission 161058) | Forest soil microbial communities from Barre Woods Harvard Forest LTER site, Petersham, Massachusetts, United States - Inc-BW-C-4-M | ecosystem: Environmental > Terrestrial > Soil >... | reverse complement strand
TTAAGATCCGCTAAGTGTCGGTATCGGGTCCGGTTTGAGGGCCTCATCCCAGATCTCCGATAGACTCAGCCAGTTCGTTCACCAGCCACTGCAAACCTTGATCCTGGTCCGCGCTCTGATCCCATAGCATCTCGATTTCTATGGTAATTGACGTGGTGGGCGGATCGAGCAACGCGAGTGGGGCGTTGGCAGCGGCCCAAAGCGCTAGCCGGCGCGGCAGCATCGCCACCATGTCGCTGAATTGGAGAAAAGGAGCGACCGCGGCAAAGTTAGCAACACAGACAGCCGCGCGACCGCCCGGACCAATCTTTCCATATTGGAATTCCTGTAAGGCGCTCTCAACCGACACTCGTTTGCACTTTGCCTGCTCGTCAGGAAATTCGCCGTTTTCATCTTCCATGGTCCCGGTTGGCTCGACGACGACGTGTGGAAATTCGAGGAGCCGCTCTTTGGTCATTCGACCACGCGTCAACGGGTGCCCGGTGCGGACTATAATGACCTCATCCTCCCGCAAGAGTCTTGAACGACGTATCCCCGCCGGCAGCTCGGTAAATGAACCGATCACCAGATCAGCCCGACCTTTCTCAAGGTGTCGAATACAATCAACGCGATTGGAAGAAAACACGCGCAGATCAACATTCGGTGCGCTCTTGGCTAACCGTTTGACCAGCGACGGAAGGATGACCATAGAAGGATAGTCGGTCGCCCAGATACGGAAAGTCCGGAGAGCCTCCGGTGGTACCGGCTGTTTTCCGGTCAAAGCCAATTCAAGTTTCGATAGTCCCTCTCGAACGGCTGAGGCCAACTCAAGCGCGCGCTGCGTTGGTGCCATGCCGGACTCGGTAGAAACGAAGAGCTCATCGCCGATCGACTGGCGTAGCCTTCTCAAAGCATGACTCACCGCCGAGGGAGTTACCGAAAGCATTTGGCTCGCCTTACGCACGCTGCGATGCAGCATCATCGCATCGAACAGCCGTAAAAGATTGAGGTCGATCATGCGAAGTTGCAAGCCGCCGCCCTGATATAATTTTGGCACTTTTTTCGTCTCGCTTTTTCTCTAGCGCTCTAAGCTGCACTGCCGAACCCAATCGGCGCGAAAATTCTGTTTCACTTGTTTCTACCGTCACAGGTTCGCTGAGGATCGTTTATTCCTTTCAGATTGACGTTGCTAGCGGCTCGAGAAACAGATCCAGTTGATCGAACACGGCATTCTGAATCTGCCGTCTCGAGTTTTCGTCGTAACCGACCAATTCAACCGCCGTCGAACAGTTTCGTGCCCCGCAAGAAAAATCTGAATTTGTCCGAGTAACATATTAGTTCGTAAAATCACGTTTGGATCCGTTGGCCTTTTTTCTAGAATGATTGCCAAGAGAGCTGAGAGAATCTCGTGGACATGGCGCATCCAGCGCTCATAAAGGAGGTGGAACGCCTGCGTGGGCTGCATTTGTTCTCGCACGATGATTCTGTCCAGGTAGTGGCTGCGTTATCTTCCAGCAGGATCTGGAGATAGACACTGAATAAAGTCTTGATCTGGTCGACTGCCTCCTTGGGAGTTAACCGCTCCTTGTGCACCGCGTCGCTAATCCGAAGCAAAACCGGCCGCACGCAACTGGCCTTATGGTTTACCACATGCTCAATGACTGCGAGGTAAAGGCCTTCCTTGCCGCCGAAGTAGTAAGGGATTGCGGCCCGATTAACCCCTGCGCGATCGGCAAGTTGTCGAGTGGTGGCACCTTCGAGGTTGAACGTGCCAAAAATTTCCAACCCGGCCTTAATTAACCGTTGTTTAGCATCCAAGCCTGACTCCGCAGCAAGGGAATTATTCATTTGAATTAATCAAATCAGCTATTCAGCCGGCTGGGCGCCGGTCATATGATGGATTAGGTTAACGGCCAAAATTCCGAAGATAATATGGCTCTCGTTCTCCGATGTCGGGTAGTAAACGCTCTTGGTTCTAGAGCGGATTATCATAACAACGCGCTTTGCTCAGTTAATACCTCTGTTGCTCTGCCTCGAATCCTTTTTCCCCGCGCGGCATCAATGCCGGAGCATCCAGTAAATTCAGCAAGCAGATGGGCGGGACCAGGAAGAGTAATTGCAGATAGGTATTCGTGTTGATAGAGATTCGATTTTTCATGTATGTGAGTAATTCCTGTACATAATACAGTTAGTAACCGCCTACAAAGCAAGTTAACGCATATGGCACTAACCGGTTAGGTCAGAGCAGGTCGTCTCAGACCTAGTTTTTCGATGCGCGACATCAGGGTAGTCGGTCTAACTCCCAAGAGCTCGGCTGCGCCAGCGGCTCCTTTGATTCTCCAGCCCGTCTTTTGGAGCACCATGGAAAGATTCTCGCGTTCGCGGCGGCGCATTTCAGCCTCGGTTAGATACCCCGCATTTACATGATCTCCAATCGCTGTCCTCTGGGAGGCTGGGTTGGCCGGCGGGTCACCCATCCGTAGATCAAAATGCAAAGCGCCACCTTGAGCAAAGATAGCAGCTCTTTGAATCACATTGCATAGTTCGCGGACGTTGCCGGGCCAATCGTAGTTCAGCAGCGCTTCTAGTCCAGCTCGCGTCAGTCTAGGTCTTGGACATCTGAGTTCTTTCGCTGCTATCTCGATAAAATGAGACGCCAGCAGCAGGATATCTTCTTTTCGATCCCGTAGCGGCGCCACTTTGATTGGAAAAACATTCAATCGATAATAGAGGTCTTCACGGAAACGCCCGGATGCGACCTCTTGCTTAAGATCCCGATTAGTCGCCGCCACGATCCGCACATTCGCAGTTCTGCTTCTCGTCTCCCCCACCCGTTCGTAAGATTTCTCCTGCAGAACACGGAGCAATTTGCTTTGCAATTCCAGCGGAATCTCTCCAACCTCATCCAGGAATAAAGTGCCACCCTCGGCCGCCTCAAATCGGCCGATCCGGTCTCTGACCGCGCTTGTAAATGCACCTTTAACGTGCCCGAAGAACTCACTCTCATACAATTCCTTCGGAATACAGGCGCAATTAAGTCTTACTAACGGTTTATCTCGGCGACGGCTGCGACGGTGAATTTCTCGTGCAATGAGTTCTTTTCCCGTGCCCGTCTCGCCTAGCACCAACACAGTAGCATCGGTCGGCGCTACTATTTCGACCTGACTCGCGATTTGGCGCCACCCACGGCCCTCACCGATGATTTCTCCAAATGCGCGCAGCGCTTCAGTGTTTTGTTGCGGGTTTCTTTCTGAAATTTGCTTGTGAATTGTGCAACGTGCGATCGCGCTCCGAACAATTTGCAGGAGATACTCGTCGTCCAAAGGCTTCGTCAGAAACTCGACCGCACCGGCTTTCGCGGCTCGCACCGCAATCGGAATGTCCCCATAGCCAGTGAGAAAGATAATCGGGACCTTGATCTCGCGCCTCACCAGCTCCTGCTGCAAATCAAGACCAGTTATTCCCGGTAGTCGTACGTCGAGAATCAGGCACCTAAGATCTTCCATCCGCGCTTTGGTTAGAAACACTTCTGCCGAAGGAAATGTTTCAACACTCAACCCCGCCGAGCGAAAGAGACTGCTCAAGCTTTCCTGGATCGATAAGTCGTCGTCAACTATGCAGACAAGCGGGCGGTTATCGTTTGTTAGATCGCTTCCACTCACGGTCCCTCCTTTGCGGAAAATATTCTATTGGCGGTTGCCGTGGAGGCAGCAGCCAGAATGAAGGCAGCGGCAACAGCGGTCGAACGTCGTAACGAGGTAGCTGAATTAGATAGATGCTTCTTCATATTGTTCACGATTAAATCGCGTACGATCAATATAGCTGCAGCAAATCTCGTTGTCAAGCGCTTGCGATATGATCGAGTACGATCTATTGTAACGGTGCTGGCCAGACTTGGCTCCGCCGTATGAAACTCACGACTTCGCCCCGTTGTTTAAACTCCGGAGGCTACGTCGCGCAGGTCGGGAGGCTAGATCTGGCGCCAAATGCTAACAAATTTGAAGAAAGCAAATATGTCTGACGCCAGTGGTAAGCCAGGGCGGACAAGCGTGAGCTCGTCCCTAGCATTCCCCGAACAAGACCTGCTCTGTTTTGCTGTCTACTCGACTGGGCACGCATTTAATCGGGTTTATAAGCCGCTCCTTGATGAGCTCGGCCTGACTTACCCGCAATATCTTGTGATGGTATCCCTGTGGGCCAAGGACGACCAAACTGTCGGAGAACTGGGTGAGACACTCTTTCTAGAATCGAATACCCTGACCCCGTTGCTCAAGCGGCTTGAGGCCATCGGCCTTCTTGACCGAAGCCGGGATCCGTCCGATGAGCGACAGGTGCGAGTCCGGTTGACTAGCGCTGGCTTAGCCCTGCAAAAGAAAGCTCGGGACATCCCGCGGTGTATTCTCGAGGCGACCGGTCTCTCTCTACCGGATCTACGTCGGCTCCTACACGAGATCGTGGCCGTGCGGGGAAAGTTGCTGCGTTTCGCGGATGACAAATGACAGGTCGAGGAGTTAACGGAAGAAAAAGTAGCTCCCCTCCGAAAAGCACTCGACTGTCTTCGGGCAAGTGCAAATCAAGCGAGACCAGTTGCTGACTCCCGCCGCGCAGGCGACCCTTCTTCTGATCAGCCCGGCTCAACGTGTTCTGCTCAAACAGATGAACAAAAAAAATCTTGGGCGGCATCTTAAGCGTCAGCCGACGGATGCTGCGAATGCCTTTGGCAGCTAGATAAAGTGCCGTCTGTTTCGTGTTCCAAGATCGGCATCAACCCATCCCAGTTACAGGACAATGACTAGGTATAGACGCGACTCCAAATCCAAGCGCCCCCCTGTTCGGGTAGCGCTATACAGCTAATCCGCCGCCGTTGTATCCGGCTGCTTCGCCTCACTAGCATGGGCCTTCGGGCTCGGACTGGAGGTTGCGGTCGCGCCCGGCAATGCTGCGGTGATGCCCAATTGCTCTTTCGGAACCATATTCAACGTCGTGAGCGTTTCGAAGGTTCCGGAAGCGTCTCGGATCGGTTCTCGGCTCAGGAACCGCGTTAGCGTCCAGACCTTCGTGAAATGCCCTGGAACGTGGATCTGCGACGCCCCAGCAGCGACGTCCACCTGGTCTATTTGAACGATTTGCCCTTGGATCAGATAGTATGCCCGCAGTTCCTGGACCATTTTGAGCTCAAGGTCGGTCCGAGTGCGCTGCTTGCTGATCTCACGCAGGTCGTCTTTTGATCGACAGGCATACGGGCCATCAACGCTCACCCACCGGTACCCTTGTGTGGCCAGATCTTTGTAAGGATCGGCCAATGCCGCCGGACCCGGTCCGGCAGCGACAGCCGCCAAAATTATTGTTAGCCATCTCATAGATCAATTCTTTCTCTCTCTCTTTTTGTTCTTGTACCTTCAAGCTCTGTGAAATGCGCGGGCGCCGGAAAAATGGCAGAACTCCAAAATGCGGATGCTCTACCCGGCTACCAAGCTTGCCTTTCGTCACAATGAAAATCGTCAGCAACCGCAGATCCGCTCACCGTGGCTTGTCGAATTCTGACCGCGGGTTGCTAGTTTTAATTCCGCCCTTCTGCCATATCTACCGGCTACAACGAATTTCACATTATCCTCCGCATCGGAACTTTTCAGATCCAAAATGCAGCACGTCCAACATCCAGGCTTCCTTGTTTTTGCTGTGCGTGGCGATGAACGAGATTAACATTGCCGCGTCAATAGAGGACAACATGATGGGTTCTCCGATAACAGGGATGTTTGGTCGGTCCCTTTCATCGTAATCTTCTTTGATGGTGATCCCCTTAGCCATTTGTTAGATTCGAGGACACCAGCTCGAGTTAATCTTCGCATACACCCCCGCAGGATAAGCAGATCCTACCCCCAGAAAAGTGAAACGACTTCACTACGCGGTTGAGAGTTCTTCACTTAGCAGAACAAAAAGTTACCGAGAATATCGTCTCTTTTGTGACGCAGAGGCTCAACAGATCAAGGACGAGCTTGATTCATCAGAGAGTTATAGTCGAGGCTCAGTATGTACTCCTCGACCTTTTCTAATTAGCGACACGCGCCAGGGCAATGATAGAACGCGGATGCACTAGATAGCATGAGCCTGCTACTGGCGGCGCATCGGAGAATAGACAGATGTCATCGGGCGGTTCAAGAAACGTATCTAACCAGCGCCGCCACGGTCGTAAACTAGGCACGGGAACGGGCGGCAACTCGAAGCGAAGCGGTTCCCAGTACGCATTCAGCATCAGGTAGAGGTCCAAGCCAGCTGCTACGGCCGAGGCACTGATTGCCAGGCTGTGAGATTGGTTACTCCAATCGGGTTGGTGTAGCTCAACTCCGTGGCACTCGATCCGAGCCCGCGCCAGCAACTGGTTGAGAGTAAGGTTATTCAATTGGGTCTCTGTCCGCCGATGCCGGATCTCAATCAGCGTTTTGACAAACCGCTGAATGTCCGAGTGCTTTTCCAATAGCGACCAGTCGAACCAACTGATCTCGTTGTCCTGACAATACGCGTTGTTATTTCCGCGCTGGGTACGCCGAACTTCGTCCCCCATAAGCAGCATTGGTGTACCCACGGAAAGCAGCGTGACTGCCAGAAAATTTTTTACCTCACGGTTGCGCAATTTCTCGACAGCCGGGTCCTCGCTGGGGCCTTCCACGCCACAATTCCAACTCAGATTAGCATCCGCACCATCGCAATTATTTTCTCCATTGGCCTCATTATGTTTCACGTTATACGAAACCAGATCGTTCAGCGTAAAGCCATCGTGGCAGGTAACAAAGTTGATACTTTGTTCAGGCTCACGTTGTGCACGCCCATAGATATCCGGACTGCCGAACAGGCGATACGGGATACGCGTGACCGTGTCGCTGTCTGCTTTCATGAAGCTGCGTACATCGTCGCGGAATCTGCCGTTCCATTCTTTCCAGGAGTCCCCAATGAATGAGCCGACTTGGTAGAGGCCTGCAGCATCCCATGCTTCCGCAATGAGCTTGGTGTCGGCTAGTCCGGGATCCGAATCGATGTCCCAGAGGACGGGTGGATTTTCCAGTGGGCGCCCCGATTCATCTCGAGAGAGGATCGATGCCAGGTCGAAGCGGAATCCGTCTACATGCATGACGTTGACCCAATAATGCAAACTGTCACGAATGAGTCGCCGCACAAAAGGCTCGTTGGCATTCAGAGTGTTCCCGGTCCCGGTATAATTGGCGTAGTTCGCCGTGCCCCGATCTAGGATGTAGTAGGCATCGTTGGCGTAGCCCTTGAAACAGAGGGTCGGCCCGTTCTCGCCGCCTTCTGCAGTATGGTTGTAAACCACGTCGAGAATGACCTCGAGTCCAGCTCGGTGCAACGCCTTGACCATATCCCGGAACTCATCGAGCACGGCCAAAGGATCGCGACGCGAACTATATTCGGAATGGGGGGTAAAGAAGGACACCGGCGAGTAACCCCAATAGTTAGTTAACCCACTGTGAGCATCTTGTTCGTCGAACTGGAACACAGGCTGCAATTCTACTGCCGTTACGCCGAGGTCTTGAAGATAAGGGATCTTATCAACTAACCCTGAATATGTGCCGCGCTTTACCGGATTGACGCCGGAACTAGGATGTTTAGTGAAACCGGCAACGTGCATTTCGTAAATCACTGTCCTTGAGAATGGCCGCCTCAGAGGTTCATCGCCTTCCCAATCATAGCGGCTTACGTCCGCAACCACACTCTTTAAAGCCGTAGCACAGTTATCGCCGAGTCTACTGGCAGCAACCCGGCTGTAATTCGCTGGGCGTGCAAGCGCGCGTCCATACGGGTCGAGTAACACCTTTTGGGGATCGAATCGCAACCCACGCTCCGGGGCGAAGGACCCATCGACGCGATAACCGTAAATCTGGCCAACTTCGATCCCTCGGACAAAGACATGCCAGTAGTGACTGCTGCGATTAGTAACCGGATCCAGCGTGATCGTGCGCGAAGGGTAACTGTCGTCGACCCGGTCAAACAGCAGCAACTCCACCGCGGTATTGCCTTTCGCGAAAACGCTGAAATTCACCCCGCTCGGAGACACAGTCGCACCAAGCGGAAAACTCTTGCCCGGCGAAACTACGGTGTTCATACGCGGCGGTTTGACTCCATCGTCAACCCGAGTAAGCGCTCAAAAATCTGCTGAGACAGCATTTCGTCCGTGCAGCGCCAGCGCCAGTTACCGCCCATGCTTCCGGGCACGTTCATCCGAGCTTCCGCTCCTAAATTGAGCAAATCCTGTAGTGGTGCGATGGCCAACCCTGCCGTGGACGACCACGCCAGACGGATTAGTTCCCAGGCTACTTCGTCGCTTTTGCCAGGTGCACGCTTCACATAGTTCCACAGGTTCCGCCGCTGGTCTTCTGGCAGCGTCTCAAACCAACCACGCGTAGTATCATTGTCGTGGGTGCCCGTATAAACGACAGTATTCTGGATATAGTTGCCGGGCAGGTACGGGTTATCCGAGTGGCCGTCGAACGCGAACTGAAGGACCCTTGTTCCGGGCAACTGGAACTGGTCTCGAAGTGCGGAAACGTCGGGTGTGATTACTCCCAAGTCCTCGGCAATGAACGGCAGAGTACCTAACTCCTTCTGGACCGCGCCGAAGAAGCCGGCACCCGGACCGGACACCCACTGTCCGAACTGAGCCGTTTTTGCCTCCGCCGGTACGTGCCACGCGGCGGCGAACCCGCGAAAATGATCTAGGCGCACGACGTCTACGTGCGTCAGCAACGCTCGCAAGCGGTCGATGCACCAACGGTAGCCAGTGCGCCGAAGCGCCTCCCAATCATAGACGGGGTTGCCCCAGAGTTGCCCTTGTGCGCTGAAATAGTCTGGTGGAACGCCACCAACAAATCGCGGCCGGCGATGTTCATCTAGGAGAAACAGTTCTGGGTCGGCCCAAACGTCGCTCGAGTCAGGTGAGACAAAGAACGGCAAATCCCCAATCAGGTGGACGCCCTTGGCGTGAGCGTATTCCCTGAGCCGTGCGCCTTGACGGAACAACAGGAACTGAGCGAAGCGCACCTGCTCAATCAGTTCTTTCAGGTCTCGCCGGGCTTGGGCCAACGCCATCGGCTCGCGCCGGAGCAATTCTTCTGGCCATTCGAGATAGTTAACGCCGCCGTGTGCGGCTTTCAGTGCTCGAAACAAAGCGTAGTCGTCTAACCAACGCGCTTGCTCTGCGCAAAACTGGTCATAGTGTTCCCGCAAAGTCGAGCGCGGCGTGGCGCTGAAGGTAGCCCAGGCTTTTTCCAACAACTTATGCTTAAAAGGGATGACCACGTCGTAATCGACGGCGTTTCTCGCGAACGAGCGCCCCTCCTCACAATCACTAGCTTGCAAGAGGCCTTCGTCGATCAGGCCGTCCGGGCTGACGAGCAGTCCATTGCCAGCAAAAGAAGATAAAGACTGGTAAGGCGAATTTCCGTAGCCCGTAGGACCGAGTGGGAGCGCCTGCCACCAGCCCTGACCCGCTGCTTGGAGGCGGTCCACCATCGCGAACGCGGCCGGCCCCACATCCCCAATTCCGTAGGGCGAAGGCAACGACGTAATGTGCAGCAGTACGCCGGAAGCGCGGTACTGGGGTCCAAACGGGATAAGACCCACTGGCCGGCTGGCATCGCTCATTGTTCCCCTTCTGCCGGTTCGCGACCCGGGACGGCTGATTTCAGCGCGTTGTTCACCATCGCCTGGGCTTCATTCAAAATCGTTTTCAGATGCGACGGATCCTTGAAACTCTCTGCGTAAATCTTGTAGATGTTCTCCGTGCCGGACGGACGGGCCGCAAACCAGCCGCTATCAGCAACGACTTTCAAACCGCCGATTGGCGCGTTATTACCCGGGGCACGGGTCAGCTTGGCGGTAATCGCCTCTCCGGCCAATCTTGATTCCTTCACGGCCTCAGGCGACAGTTTCCCGAGGCTTTCCTTCTGACGTGGCGTAGCCGGCGCATCGATGCGCGTGTAGTAAGGAGTGCCAAATTCTGCCGCCAGCTCATCGAAGTGTTCACCGGGATCTTTGCCGGTGCGCGCCGTGATCTCAGCCGCAAGCAGATCCATGATCGGCCCGTCCTTGTCGGTTGTCCAAACGGTGCCATCCTGCCGGAGGAAACTTGCTCCTGCACTTTCCTCGCCCCCGAAGCAGAATGAGCCGTCAAACAGCCCAGGCGCGAACCATTTGAAACCGACCGGCACCTCAGACATCCGGCGGTCAAGTTTCTGCACCACGCGATCAATCAGGCTGCTACTGACCAGTGTCTTTCCCACCGCGGCGCTGGTGGCCCAACCCGGCCGATGGGTTAGCAAGTAGCGAATTGCCACTGCCAAATAATGGTTAGGATTCATCAATCCCGCGGAAGGGGTTACGATCCCATGCCGATCGGAATCGGGGTCATTGGCAAAGGCGACATCAAATTGATCCTTGAGTCCCACGAGGCTGGCCATTGCGTACGGGCTGGAGCAGTCCATACGAATTTTTCCGTCGTGATCGACGGTCATAAACGAGAATGTTGCGTCGAACTTCGGGTTGACCACGCTGATATCCAATTTGTAAATAGAGTTGATCGGTTCCCAGTAGGGCAGAGCGGCGCCGCCAAGCGGGTCCACGCCTAGCTTGAGGCCGGCCGCGCGGATGGCATCAAGGTCCACCACGTTCCGCAGATCCTTGACGTAGGGTAGGACAAAGTCTTCCTGGTGCGTAGTTGACGCCGCGATGGCTTTGGCAAAAGGCACGCGTTTTACCCCAGCATTGTGCCCCTGGAGCAGCTCATTCGCTCGATCCTGGACCCACCGCGTCACGTCGGTGTCCGCCGGCCCACCATTCGGGGGGTTATACTTAAAGCCGCCGTCTTCAGGTGGGTTGTGCGATGGTGTAATGACAATACCATCTGCGAAATGCTCCTTTCGACCTCGGTTGTACGTAAGAATGGCGTGCGAGATCACTGGGGTCGGAGTTACTCCGTCGTCACGCTGGATGAAGGTGTCCACTTCATTGGCCGCAAGTACTTCCAGCGCAGTGCGCTGAGCGGGACCGGATAGTGCGTGCGTATCCTTACCCATATAAAGCGGCCCCTCGATCCCACGGCTGCGCCGGCAGTCGCAGATAGCTTGCGTAATAGCCAGAATATGAGCCTCGGTGAACGTCCCGCGTAGGGATGAGCCGCGGTGTCCACTGGTCCCGAAACTAACTAATTGGTCGGGATCTCCAACATCGGGCTGACGCTCATAGTATTCCCGTTCCAGTCGGGCCAGATCAACTAACAGATTCTTGGGGGCAGGCTTGCCTGCCAAAGCCGATATTTCCATAAATCGATTCCTCTCAGCGGTTCCAATCCGCGGCGCGGTTGCTCCTCATTGAGGGATTTCCGCGATTCATAACTCCAACACTCCAACACTCCACCATCCCTCTTCCTTACGAGCAATGAGTGAGTTTCCAGCATTCGCGGGCGATCTCCCAATCTTCTTCGGTATGAATAACTAACACGCGCACGGCTGAATCAGAAGCCGCGATATCCCAATCCAACCGAGATTGAGCGTTCTTCTCCGGGTCTAGTTTCAACCCCAAGAACGCGAACGCTTCACAGGCAGCAGCGCGCACTGGCGCTGCGTGCTCGCCTATCCCTGCTGTAAAAACGAGCGCGTCCAGCCCGCCCAGACTAGCCAACATTGCACCGATGTGACATTGCAAGCTATGCACATAAGCGTCAAAAGCGAGTCGAGCGCGAGCATTGCCTTGGGCCATCGCTGCCAAAATTTCCCGTAGATCGCTCGACAGGCCAGAGATGCCTACCAAACCCGATTCCTGATTTAAGATCCGGTCGAGCCGGTCAACGCTGTATTTTTGCTGCCGCAACAAATGCAGGATGACGCCCGGATCGATCGAGCCTGAGCGGCTGCCCATCATCAAACCGGCCAGTGGCGTGAACCCCATTGTGGTATTGACACTGCGACCATCGCGAACCGCCGCCAATGAACAACCGTTGCCGAGATGACAGGTAACAAGCCGCAATTCATTCAGGTCGCGATCAAGGATCTCGGCAGCACGAGCCGCACAGTATTGATGGCTAATGCCGTGAAAACCATATCGTCGGATCCCTTCTTCAAACCATTCGTATGGACCCGGATAAATCGCCGCCACCTCCGGCATTTGCGCGTGAAAAGCGGTATCGAAGACGGCTACCTGAGGAACGGCACCTAGGATTTGCTCGATCGCGACTATGCCTTCCAAATTGGCCGGATTGTGAGCAGGAGCTAGCTCGGCCAAGCGGGCTATTGCGGCCTTCACTTCAGCCGTAACAAATGTACTACGCTCAAATTCTAGTCCACCATGCACCACTCGATGACCGACGAGATCAATGTCGCTTTGCTGGGCGATGATCTTCGTTTTTCCGCTCCAAAGAGTCCTTAGCATGTGGTCAGTTGCCTCAGACCTTGATTCTGATTTCAACGTTTCCTCAACTGAAACTCCGTTCGCAGTTGCTACTTTTAACTCCGCCAAGCCCTGGTGATGCGTCCAATCAATCTCGGCCTCCCAAAGCGGCCGAGAAGGAGCCGCGAGCGTTTCCGGCTTGAACTCATAAAGACAACTTTTTTGGCTGCTCGAGCCCGCGTTAAGTACCAAGATTTTCATAACGACATCACAAAGGAAGTGTGCAACGGACATCTAGAACTCGTTCCGAAATGAGTTTCCCGCGGCGGAAGAGCCAAAAACAGAATAACCCGGTACTTGAGCCCTGGGGCTGGACTTTGCACGTTTTGAAGCACTTTTCGGGAGGCCATAGCAATGGCCATGAAATGGCCTGATAGAATCGCCCAGGCCTTCAGGCCTGGGGACGTTCGTCGTGGCGTCCGGCCTGAAAGGCCGACCGAAACGCGTGGGTTTTGGCGTAAATGTATCGTTTATCGATCTCGTGCGACGCTGC
>Ga0210410_10004029_pt1 | contig 12928 bp, 13 predicted proteins | sample IncBWC4MmetaG_FD_161058 | JGI IMG/M metagenome (GOLD analysis project Ga0210410, IMG submission 161058) | Forest soil microbial communities from Barre Woods Harvard Forest LTER site, Petersham, Massachusetts, United States - Inc-BW-C-4-M | ecosystem: Environmental > Terrestrial > Soil >... | reverse complement strand
GCTAGCGATTCCCATCCGCAAAATTTACGGCCTCGAAGATTTCATCACCGAGCGCCACCTGCAGAACTCCGCGAAAGTCATGCTCGCCACCGGGTTGATCGTGGCCTACGGCTATGCCATAGAAGCGTTTATGGGATGGTACAGCGGCAACCGCTACGATGCGTTCACCCTGTGGAACCGCGTCCACGGGCCCTACGCCCCGTGGTATCTGGCTTTGCTGGCTTGCAATATCTTTGTCCCGCAAGTGCTGTGGATTCGCAAATTGCGAACAAGTCCGGCTGCGTTGTTTGTGATTTCGGGAGTCATCCTGGTCGGAATGTGGCTCGAGCGATTCATCATCGTGGTGGTCAGCCTGCACCGAGATTTCCTGACTTCTTCCTGGGGCATGTACTATCCGACGCGCTGGGACTGGATGACTTACATTGGCACCATCGGCATGTTCCTGGCGGCGATGTTCCTGTTCGTGCGCATCCTGCCCATGATTTCAATTTTTGAAATGCGCACTTTGCTGCCGGAGGCGGAGGTGAAGGAATGAAGCAGACTCCAGCGTACGGCATGATGGCCGAGTTCGATTCCGCGCAAGGATTGGTGGACGCGGCTCATCACACTCACCAAGCCGGTTATCTGAAGATCGACGCCTACAGTCCGTTTCCGATCGAAGGGTTGGCCGAGGCGATGGGTTTTCACAAGAACAATGTCCCGCTGGTCGTGCTGATCGGGGGATTGATCGGCGGCCTGTCCGGGTACCTTATGCAGTACTGGATTTCCGCGGTGAGTTATCCGGTCAACGTCGGCGGCAAACCTTATCATTCGTGGCCGGCATTTATCGTGGTGACCTTCGAGATGACGATTCTCTTTGCCGGAATTTCGTGCGTGTTTGGAATGCTGGCGCTGAACGGCCTTCCCATGCCGTACCATCCGGTGTTCAATGTGCCACGCTTTGCTTTCGCAACCAAAGACCGGTTTTTTCTGATCGTGTTCTCCACCGATCCGAAATACAGTCAGGGCGAAACCCGCCGATTTCTGGAAAGCCTCGGACCGCGATCGATTTCGGAGGTGCCCAGCTAAAGCCATGTCGCGTCTCCGCAACATCTCGTCGCTGGGAACGGAGGCCGTTCGTCCTCGCCCGGCGAAACGGCCGAGACGCCTGTACTCCATTATTCTGGCGGCGCTCGCTCTAACCGGATGCCGTCAGGATATGCACGACCAACCACGGTTCAAGCCTCTGGCTGCGAGTGATTTCTATTCGGACCTGCGCTCCGCGCGCACTCCGGTCGAAGGCACGGTCGCACGTGGGCAGTTGCATGAGGATTCGTATTTCTACACCGGAAAAGTCGGAACCAATCCCGGCGACTATTTGCCCTTCGCTGTGACCGACGCTGTGCTGGCGCGCGGCCGCGAGCGCTTCAATATTTACTGCGCTCCCTGCCATTCCCGCCTCGGCGACGGGAACGGGATGATCGTGCAGCGCGGCTTTCGCGTTCCGCCTTCTTTTCACATTGACCGTCTGCGCAAAGCTCCGCTCGGATACTTTTTTGACACAATCACCAACGGATTTGGCGCGATGCCAGACTATGCATCACAAATTTCGGCAAGCGATCGCTGGTGCATCGTGGCTTACATCCGAGCCTTGCAATTGAGTCAGAGCGCGACCATGGGCGATGTTCCCCCGGGGCAAAAAGTGCCGTCGCCGGCGCCCGTGTTCCGCGGCGATCCGGGTTCCGGCGCAACTCTCCCCGAACTCCAGACCGATTCACGTGACGAAAAAGCGGAGGAGCCGAAATGAGCGCGGCGCGTTCGAACAACCTGGGCCTGATGTCGCCGCCAGTGGTCAAGACCATCGGACGGCGCTCGCTGGTCATTGGCCTGGTCTTCGCCGTGATCTCGTTGGTGCTCGCATTCCTGCGTCCAGACGAGTTCTACCGCGCCTACCTCCTCGGCTACATGGCCTGGCTCGGAGTGACTCTAGGATCGATGGCCATTCTCATGATTCGCCATCTGACCGGCGGTGGATGGGGCATGGTAATCCGCAGAATTCTGGGCGCGGCCATGCGGTGTTTGCCGCTGATGGCTGTTCTGTTTGTTCCGATTCTGTTCGGACTTCCGAAGCTCTACGTGTGGGCGCGGCCTCTGGATTCCATCGCGGACAAGCATCTTCGCGAACACCTACAGGAGCTCACGAAGACCTATCTTACGGTCCAGGGATTCATCATCCGCGCCGCGATCTATCTGGCAATCTGGAACCTTCTGTCGTTCTTACTCACCAAGTGGTCGAGAGAGCAGGACAACCCTCCATCGCGAGATAACAGCAACCGCTTCAAGGCGGTGAGCGGGCCGGGCTTGATTCTTTACGCTTTCACGATTTCGTTCGCGGCCATCGACTGGGTGATGTCCATCGATCCCAGCTGGATTTCGACGATCTACGGATTGCTGATCCTGATCGGGGAGCTGCTGTCGGCGATGTGCTTTGCCGTCGTGGTAGAGCGGATTCTAGTGAACTACAAACCGATGTCAGAATTGTTGAAGCCTGACTTCGTGCACGACCACGGCAAGTGGATGCTGACTTTCACCATGGTGTGGGCCTATTTCTCGTTCTCCCAGTGGCTCATTATCTGGGCGGGAAATTTGCCCGAAGAGATCACCTGGTACATGAGGCGTTTGAACGGTGGCTGGGGATCTATCGGGCTGTTCCTGGTCGTGTTTCATTTCGTTGTGCCTTTCGTGCTTCTACTTTCGCGCCCGTTCAAGCGTGATATTCGCCGCCTGGTCGGGTTAGCGGTTTGGTTGATGTTGATGCGATACCTCGATCTTTTCTGGATCATCGAGCCCAATTTTTCAAAAAGATTGAGCCTGACCCTGTCGGACATAGTCGTGCCGGTTGCCATCGGCGGTATTTGGCTGGCCTACTTCTTCCGCAATCTGGATTCGATGCCGCTTCTGCCTGCGTATGACGTATTCGCAAACGAAGTACTGGAACCAGCGCATGAGTGAAGAGACACAACACGGGCGAGAGGAATTCGAGCGGCAAGACTTGACCGCCCGGGGAGTATTCGCGTTCCTGATAAGCCTGGCTGTGGGCGTAGTGCTGGTCTGTTTTGTGGTTTGGGGTTTGTATGACTTCATGGACGCGCGGCAGAGATCGCACCAGCCTCAGCAGAGCCCGCTGGTGAAACAGTCTGAAGCGGACTCGCGCATCGTCTCGCCGGACGAGATCAAGAAGTTTTCCCAGCCGCGTCTGGAGCGGAGCGAGCGAGTTGAGATTAACGATTTCCGGCTGAAGGAAGAACAGACGCTAAACAGCTACGGCTGGGTCGACGAACAATCGGGGACCGTCCGCATTCCGATTGAACGGGCGATGCAACTAGTCTCCCAACGTGGATTGCCGACTATCCCGAAGGCTGGCGTTGCGCCGAAGTAAATGGAAAGGACGTAGCAGTGCGCAGTTCGACCAGATCGACAGTTCGGTGGCTGATTACGGCCGCAGTCTCGGCTGCGTGTTTTCTGAGCCTGCCCTCGTGGGGCCAGGGAATGACGCAAGGCATCCTGTCGCCACCTGCGAATGTGCGGCCTCCAGGACTAAAGAATGTCGGCATTGAGCAGCATCTGAGCGAACAGATTCCGCCCACTCTTTCGTTTCGCGACGAAACCGGGAAAGCAGTTCGATTGGGAGACTATTTCGGCAAGAAGCCCATGATCCTGAATTTGGTTTACTACCAGTGCCCGATGTTGTGCGGAGAAGTCTTGAGCGGACTGGAGAGCGCGTTACGCGTGCTGAAGTTCGACGTGGGAAAAGAGTTTGATGTGCTCACGATAAGTTTTGATCCCAAAGAAACGCCAGAGATGGCGGCCGACAAGAAAGCGCAATACCTGAAACGTTACGGACGGCCCAGTGCGCAACAAGGCTGGCATTTTCTCACCGGCCCGGCGGCTTCGATTGATGCGCTCACTAAGGCGGCCGGTTTTCAGTATCAGTACGATCCGAGGACTGCGCAGTTCTCCCATGCCACCGCAATCATGGTGCTGACCCCCGAGGGAAAAATCGCGCAATACTATTACGGAGTCGAATTCGCTCCCAAAGACTTACGTCTGGGATTGATTCAGGCGTCGGAGAACAAGATTGGTACGGTAGTAGATCAGGTATTGCTGTATTGCTACCACTATGATCCGGACACGGGGAAATACGGAGCAATCGTCAGTAGGATTCTGCAACTGGCTGCCGGCGCGACCGTGCTGATTCTCGGAACGTTCCTGGTGGTGATGTTCCGAATGGGCCCGGCCAAGGTGACACAACAGCGAGAGATGCCCAACCACCAACGACCAACGACCAACGACTAATTTATGTTTGACAACTTTCCACTTTGGCCGGTGCGCGCCTCCTCCGGGGCGGGCAACGTCGACGCGCTCTATATTTTCCTGCTGGCGCTGTCAGCGTTCATGTGTCTGGCCATCTTCACCATGATTCTGGTGTTTGCGACCATGTATCGCCGCCGCCGCGGAATCGAAGCCGAGCAGATCGAGGGCTCAACCCCGCTGGAAATAACCTGGTCGCTGATTCCACTCGCCATCTTTATGGTGATTTTCGCCTGGGGCGCGGTTATTTACTTCCACGAGCGGACTCCACCCCGGGGTGCGTCCGAAGTGTACGTCGTAGCGAAGCAGTGGATGTGGAAGCTCCAGCATCAGGAAGGACAGCGCGAGATTAACGAACTGCACGTGCCGGTCGGCCGCGATGTCAAATTGATCATGACCTCGCAGGACGCGATCCACAGCTTCTACATTCCCGCCTTCCGTATCAAGCAGGACGTATTGCCGGGGCGCTATACCACGGTGTGGTTCCGGGCGACGAGGCCGGGCGTCTATCATCTGTTTTGCGGGCAATATTGCGGCACCATGCACTCCGGCATGATCGGACAGATAGTGGTCATGGAGCCGGCGCAATACCAAGCCTGGCTCTCTGGCGGCGGTACCACCGGGTCGCTCGCCGCCAGTGGCGAAAATATTTTCCAGCAACTAGGGTGCCCCACCTGCCACCGGTCCGATACTCAAGGCCGTGGACCCAATCTGGTTGGGATCTTCGGCAAGCCGGTGCAACTGGAGGACGGGCGCACAGTTGTGGCCGATGAGGACTACGTCCGCGAATCGATCTTGAGTCCAAGTGCGAAGGTCATGAAGGGATTCAAGCCCATCATGCCAGTCTTCCAGGGGTTGGTGGGTGAAGAACAGCTCAATGCGCTGGTGGCATACGTCAAGTCGTTGACCCCGTCTCCGTCGGGAACAGCAGGCGGGCCGGGTTCTGCTCCGGCCGGCACGAAATCGCAAGACCCCAAGGAATAGCAATGGCGACCGCAGCAATTACTGCCGAACGCGAACATTATCTGAACAATGAATACGGCATCCGCTCGTGGCTGCTGACCACGGACCACAAGCGCATCGCGCTGCTGTATCTGATATCGATTACCTTCTTCTTCTTTGTCGGAGGATTTTTTGCCCTGCTGATCCGGCTGGAGTTGTTGACCCCGGCAGGCGATATGGTCCAGGCCGATACCTACAACAAGCTCTTCACCATGCACGGCCAGGTGATGATCTTCTTTTTTTTGATCCCTTCGATTCCTGCGGTGCTGGGGAATTTTCTCGTGCCCTTGATGATCGGGGCTAAAGACCTGGCGTTTCCGCGGATCAATCTGTTGAGCTGGTATCTTTACATTATTGCGGGCGCGATCTACGTTCACTGCATCCTCACTGGCGGCGTGGACACCGGCTGGACTTTCTACACGCCCTTCAGCACGGCGTTCAGCAATACCAAAGTAATTGAGGCTGGAATTGCGATCTTCATCGCCGGATTCTCCTCCATCCTCACCGGCCTCAATTTTGTCGTAACTATTCACCGCATGCGAGCGCCGGGCATGACGTGGTCTCGACTGCCGCTGTTCATCTGGGCGCACTACGCCACCAGCATCATCCAGTTGCTCGGAACGCCGGTGCTGGCAATAACTCTGTTGCTGGTGGTGTTCGAACGCGCTTTTAACCTGGGCATCTTCGATCCCACCCGCGGTGGCGACCCGTTATTGTTTCAACATTTGTTCTGGTTCTACTCGCATCCTGCGGTTTACATCATGATTCTGCCGGCGATGGCGGTGGAGAGCGAAGTGGTCGCATGCTTCACGCGCAAACGCATCTTCGGCTACAACTTCGTAGCGATGTCAAGCATTTTGATTGCGGTGTTCGGATTCCTGGTCTGGGCGCACCACATGTTCGTGGCCGGCATTTCGCTTTATTCGGCGCTCATTTTCTCGATGCTCAGCTACCTGGTTGCGGTTCCTTCGGCGATCAAAGTGTTCAACTGGACCGCGACCATGTACAAGGGCTCGATTTCCTTCACGACTCCCATGCTGTACGCCTTCGGCTTTATCGGACTGTTCACCATGGGGGGACTCACTGGACTATTCCTGGCCTGCCTGGGAATTGACGTGCACGTGCACGACACCTATTTCGTCATCGCCCATTTCCACTACATCATGGTGGGCGGCGCGGTTATGGGCTATCTCGGTGGAATGCATTTCTGGTGGCCGAAAATCTCCGGGCGCATGTATCCGGAAGGGTGGGGCAGGCTGGCGGCGCTGCTTGTGTTCGTTGGCTTCAACCTTACGTTCTTCCCGCAGTTCATTCTCGGATACATGGGAATGCCGCGGCGCTACTGGCAATATCCTCCGGAATTCCAGGTGTTGAACGTGCTCTCAACGGCGGGATCGACCGTTCTGGCGGTCGGATACCTCCTGCCCATGGTGTACTTCCTGTGGTCCATGCGTTACGGGAAAATTGCCGAGGATAATCCGTGGGGCGCAGCTGGTCTGGAGTGGCAGACGACTTCGCCTCCGCCCACTTTCAATTTTGAGGAGCCTCCAGAAGTAACTTGGGAAGCCTATAACTACGAACAGATTCCGGCCCCGGCGGAGGTGCAGGTTGAGCGATAGCCAGATCGCGGTCGAGCAGCACGGCCCGGAACTGCTTCACCATTTCGTCGACGCGGAGCAGCAGCGCGATGCTGCCTCTCTCGGCATGTGGCTGTTCCTCGCGACCGAGATTATGTTTTTCGGCGGTATGTTTTGCGCTTACTTGATCTATCGTTACTGGTACTACAACGAATTTGCTGCTGGCAGCCGCAGCATCGACCTGAAGTGGGGAACGATCAATACTGCGGTGCTGATTTGCAGCAGTCTGACCGTCGCGCTTGGCGTCCGCGCCGCCCAAATGGGCAAGCGCAAGTTGCTGGTCGTCCTTTTGTTGCTCACGATTGTGTTCGGTCTGACTTTCCTCGGAATCAAGGGCCTTGAATGGTATACCAAGTTCGAGGAGCACCACATTCCGGGCCATTCATTCAACGCGAGTGATCTTGAGAAGCCTCCTTATTCAAACGGAGGCATCGACCAGCAGCACGAGCAGATTTTCTTCTCGCTGTACTTCGCCATGACCGGGTTGCACGCCCTGCATATGATCATTGGCGTGGGCATGTTCATCTTTCTGACCTACTACGCGTGGAAGGGACGTTACTCGCCCAAATATTACACGCCCATTGAGATGGGTGGTCTGTACTGGCACTTCGTGGACATTGTGTGGATCTATCTTTTTCCACTGCTGTATTTGATTGATCGAAAACCGCTGGGGTGAAGCACTCATGTCAGAGCACATTCTTTCAAGCAAACTTTACTACGCAATCTGGATTATGCTGCTGGTGCTCACAGTGGTCACCGCGCTGGTGGCCAGGGTCGACCTCGGACCGTTTAACACGATCGTGGCGCTGGTCATCGCCACTTTCAAGGCTCTGCTCGTCGTTCTGTTCTTCATGCACGTTAAGTACACCAGCGAAAAACTTACCAAGATGGTAATCGTTGCGGCGGTTTTTTGGCTCTTGCTCTTGCTGGCGCTCAGCATGGCCGACTACACCACGCGTCTCCTGAGTTAAGTCGGACTGAGCCCTTAGCGTGAGTTGAGATATACTCCGCTCTGCGCGCCTTCTACATCAGAATAAATGGGGCGAGGTGATTCATGGCTTTCTGCAACTCTTGTGGAGCAACTCAGGAAGTGGGCGCAAGATTCTGTGCTAAATGCGGCGCCGCCGCACCCGCGGGCGCGGCTATTCCGGTGGCCGGCAGCTCTCTTCCCACTGCGCAACCTCAGAATAATAACTCTGTGAAGATCGGGCTCATGGTAGTAGCAGCGATCGTGATTCTGGGCGTGATTGGTGCGGGTTTTGCTACCTTCATTGGTTTGCGCATCGCCCACCACGCCCACATCGAGAACAAAAACGGCAATGTTCGGGTGCAAACTCCCTTCGGTACGGTCCAGAGCACAAATGATTCCGATGAAGCTTCCCGTAACCTTGGTATTGACCTCTATCCCGGTGCGCAGGTGTTGAAGGGCAATACAGCGACAATAGGAGGAATGCACACCGTCGAAGCGGAATTTGAGAGTGAGGATTCAGCCGAAAAAGTCATGGCGTTCTACGCGTCGAAACTCCCCAATGCCAACGTCACGGTGGCCGACCAGAATCACTACACCCTTGTATCCACGGACAAGAAAAACCTGATCACGATCAACATCGTACCGGAAGACGGCAAGACCCGGATCAGTATCGCGAATTTGAGTGGTAAGAACGTAACCAGCAACAATTCGCCCGACTAGCCGCCACCGCCTCCATGCAGAACAATTTCGCCGAGCTCGCTCGCGCAGCCAAATCCGCCGCTGTGGATGCGAGTGGCCTTGCGTCTGCGCTGGGCCGCCACGTGCGCGGTGACGTGCGCTTCGACAAGGGAAGCCGCGCTTTGTACGCAACCGACGGATCCAACTATCGCCAGGTTCCCATCGGCGTAGTTCTTCCTCGCGATGTCAACGATGTGATTGCGACCATCTCGCTGGCTCGTGAATTTGGCGCACCCATTCTTTGCCGGGGCGGTGGGACGTCGCTTGCCGGACAGTGCTGCAACGTTGCCGTGGTGCTCGATTTCAGCAAGTACATGGCCGAGATCGTCGAGATCGATTCGGCGCGGCGGACTGCGCGAGTTCAGCCCGGAGTCGTCCTCGATCGTCTGCGCAACGCTGCGGAGAATCACCATCTGACCTTCGGTCCGGATCCAGCAACCCACGACCGCTGCACGCTGGGCGGAATGATTGGAAACAACTCCTGCGGCGTGCACTCAGTCATGGCGGGTAAGACCGACGACAATATCGAGGAGTTGGAGATCCTCACCTACGATGGCCTGCGCATGAGAGTGGGCCAGACCAGCGATGCGGAACTTGAGAAGATTATCGGCGGAGGTGGCCGTCGTGGCGAAATTTATGCCGGGCTGAGGAAGCTGCGGGACACATACTCCGATCTCATCCGAAAGCGCTACCCTGATATTCCACGGCGGGTTTCGGGATACAACCTGAACTACCTGCTCCCGGAAAACGGCTTCAACGTAGCACGCACGTTGGTGGGTTCGGAAGGCACGTGCGTTACCGTGCTCGAAGCTTCGTGCCGGCTGGTGGATAGTCCGCCCGAGCGCGTGCTTTTAGTCATCGCCTATTCCGATATTTTTCAATGTGCGGATCGCGTGCCGGAGATCATGGCTCACCGCCCCATCGGACTCGAGGGCGTTGACGATCTGCTGGTCGAATTCACCCGGCGCAAGAGTTTGAATTTGGAAGGACTCGCTCTCTTGCCTGCTGGCAATGGCTGGCTGTTCGCTGAGTTCGGTGCTGAGACCGCCGCACAAGCAGAGTCACAAGCCCTAGAACTGATGCAGTCTCTGAGCCGCAGTTCCAATCCACCTGAGATGCGCCTGTTCACCGACAAGCAGCAGGCCAAGCGGGTCTGGGAGGTGCGGGAATCAGCTCTGGGAGCCACTTCCCACGTACCCGGCGAACCACCGGGATGGGAAGGATGGGAAGATTCCGCCGTCACTCCGGATAAGCTCGGCAGCTATCTGCGCGATCTTCACAAGATGATGAAGGCCTACGGCTACCGCAGCGCTCTCTATGGACACTTCGGACACGCCTGCGTCCACATGCGCATCAACTTCGATCTGGAATCCAGGCAAGGCATCGCCGACTATCGCAAGTTCGCAGAAGAGGCAGCCGATCTGGTCATTAGCTATGGCGGGTCACTTTCTGGTGAGCACGGCGACGGGCAGTCGCGCGCGGAGTTTCTACCGAAAATGTTTGGTCCGGAACTGGTGCAGGCTTTCCGGGAATTCAAGGCGCTCTGGGATCCGGGCTGGAAAATGAATCCGGGCAAAGTGGTCGAGCCCTACAAGTTGGATGAGAATCTGCGTCTGGGTGCCGACTATAAGCCGTGGGAGCCGGAGACCCACTTTCAGTTTCCCGAAGACCAAGGCAGTTTAGCGCACGCTACATTGCGGTGCGTCGGAGTAGGGAAATGCCGCCGCGATGAAGGCGGGGTGATGTGCCCCAGTTTCCGCGTGACTCGCGACGAGGAACATTCAACCCGCGGCCGAGCGCATCTGCTCTGGGAGATGACCAAGGGCGATGTAATTCAGGACGGATGGCGCGACCAGCACGTAAAGGACTCGCTCGACTTGTGCCTGGCCTGCAAAGGTTGCAAGAGCGATTGCCCCGTCGGCGTCGATGTCGCCACTTACAAGGCAGAGTTTCTGGCGCATTACTACGAAGGACGCCTTCGTCCGCGCGGTGCATATGCCTTTGGAAATATCGACATCTGGGCGCGGCTGGCTTCGAAGGCGCCAGGGTTGATCAATCTGACCACGCAATTGCCTCTTCTGCGCGATATTTTAAAGATGATGGCAGGCATTCCCCGGGCACGCAGCATTCCTCCCTTCGCGCCGCAGACCTTTCGCGATTGGTTCAGTCACCGACAGCATCGCAATACCGAGGGCCCGCCTGTCCTTCTCTGGCCCGACACGTTCAATAATTACTTTCTTCCCGACACCGCCAAGGCAGCAGTGGAGGTACTGGAATCCGCTGGTTGGCGCGTCATGTTGCCCACAGCAAATCTGTGCTGCGGGCGTCCTCTGTACGATTGGGGGATATTAGATCGCGCCAAGAATCTGCTTCGCCAGATTCTCCAAACATTGAAGTCAGAAATCGAACAAGAGATTCCGCTGGTTGTCCTGGAACCGAGCTGTGCCGCCGTGTTTCGCGACGAACTGCTGAATCTGTTTCCCAAGGATGAACAAGCCCGTCAACTGTCACGGCAGACATTCTTGCTGAGCGAGTTTCTGGAAAAAAAAGCAACCCATTTCCAATTGCCGAAATTGGCAGGTAAAGCCCTGGTACACGGACACTGTCACCACAAGTCGGTGATGAAGATGACCGACGAAGAGTCCGTTCTTCGTAAGATGGGAATTGGTTTTCAAACACCAGCGCCGGGTTGCTGTGGCATGGCCGGATCGTTTGGCTTCGAATCGGATAAATACGAGATCTCGCTCGCGATCGGCGAATTGGAACTTTTGCCCGCGGTGCGGAAAGCCTCGCCAGATTGTCTGATCATCGCGGACGGCTTCAGTTGCCGCGAGCAGATCGCGCAGTGTACCGATCGGCACGCCCTCCACCTGGCAGAAGTTATTCAGATGGCGCTGAGGCCAAGCTTGAAATGAGGCTCCCTGCTTGACGGCGTGGTCGGGGCGCACGTTTTCGGTCGGCGTTTGAGAAATGAGGTTTGTGTGTTCGTCTTATATTCGCCTTTGCTAAAATTCATTGACAACTTCGCATATTGCGAACATACTATGGAAGTTCGCGAATTGCGAATGCCGCGCAGATGCACGTCATCAGTCGCAAAACGTTGCGAAAGGCGGAAGAGAAACACGCTGATTTAGTTGGGCCTCTAGGCACGTGGTTCAAGATTGCGAAGGCGGCCCGATGGAAGAACATCGAGGACGTGAGAAAGACGTACCGTGATACCGATCCTGTCGGACCCTACACCGTATTTAACATTAAGGGAAACTCGTATCGGTTGATCGTGAAGATCGAATATGAATTTGACCTCATTTTCATAAAGGCCGTTCAGACACACGCTGAATACGACAAGGGAAACTGGAAAAAATGACCGCGACCGCTGCCAGAGAGTACAAAGCACTGCTTATGGAGACGGTACCAGGAGCCATCCATACCGAGGCAGAAAACGAAGCTGCTATTCGGAAGATCGAGGAACTGGCACATAAGAAGGGACTCAGTGTCGCTGAAAGAAAGTTGTTGGAGCTTCTGACGGTGCTGGTTGAGGCTTTTGAGGAAGATCGTTATGCGTCGTCGCGGAAAGCGACTCCGCTTGAAGTCCTCAAAGAGTTGATTCAAGCCAACGGTCTGAAGCAGAAAGACCTGACGGATATATTCGGTACGCCCAGCATCATTTCGGAGGTTCTTCACGGTAAGCGCAATTTAACCACCGCGCACATAAAGAAACTGTCCGAACGCTTCCATGTCTCCACAGACTTGTTCTTCTAGAGGAGTTCTCGGACTACGCACGTGGCCCAGGACACCTCCTCTGTGCATGTGCAAGGCTCTAAGCTGTTGATAACAGAGGCTTCCTCCCCACATACCTCGCCAGACCGGCGCAATTCTGGGAGAATAACGAGATACCCCAGAGGCTCGCTCAGCCTCAGCGGTCCGTTCGCCGCACGGGTGCCAACTATGATCCGGGATAGTGAATCCTCCCTCAAAATCGCCGACGCCTCGGGGCAGACCAAAATCTCTCCCAAGGTGGATCCATGCCTCCACGGCTCGGTCCTGGTGCTGATTCAATTCGATGTCTGCGAGGAAATCCGTCTCGACAAGCTGCGTGAGATTTTTGGAGCACGCACCTTGCAGCAACCTCCCCTGAAGCATCCTGCCCCAGGGTATATCCGGTATCAGCGGCCGCCCGTGGTCGAACCGATCGAACCGTTGGTTCTGGAGAGTGGCGAGCGCCTGGAAGGTC
>Ga0210410_10004028_pt1 | contig 12929 bp, 12 predicted proteins | sample IncBWC4MmetaG_FD_161058 | JGI IMG/M metagenome (GOLD analysis project Ga0210410, IMG submission 161058) | Forest soil microbial communities from Barre Woods Harvard Forest LTER site, Petersham, Massachusetts, United States - Inc-BW-C-4-M | ecosystem: Environmental > Terrestrial > Soil >... | reverse complement strand
AACGCAGACCTTCTCGATCTGGCGCGTGAACGCCTGGACCGCACCGAAGCGCTGAAAGCTCGGATCATGGCGAAAATAGAGCGCCTCGAAGACACCATGCTGGGCCGGGATTGACAACAGAGAGGTAAGGACATGGTCAACCGCTACATGGATGGTGATGCCGCAGCCAATTTGCTCGAGCGCCGCTGGTTCGCGGCCTTCAAGGCTGCCTCCGGTGTTAGAGCCGAATGCGAGGCGCTGCTCGAATCGATGTCGCTTGCCCAGGTCGCTTGGAGCCGTGCCCGCGCACGGTTGGCCGAGTTCGAGGCGATGCGCGATGCGCTGGGAGAAGAGCTCGAGGCAATGGATGAACGCGAAGAGCAGATCGCCGCGGAGGAACCCGAGACGGTGATGTCGGCGGCGTAACGCCGGCGTGAGTCGCGGTACACAGTGCGGCTTCAGGCGGGTGAGAGACACAATGTGGTGGAATCCGGAGCAGACTGGCGCTTCTATGCAACGGCGTCCGTGGCTCCTGTTCGCCTTTCTTGCCGCGGCCGCACTGCCGGTTATCCTCAACGCGGCGCCAATATCCGCGGCTGGCCGCGCGCGCCTGGCCGCGGGAAAAGACCTCTATGTCGTCGTTGAATTCGACAGCGCGGCGGCCGATGCAACGGCAAATGCCGAGCGTAGCCGCCGCGGAATGATACGCGACGATTCGGCGATTCTGGCACAGCGTGCGAAGGGCTACGCGGCGTCCAAGGCTCGCGTGGAATCCGAAGCAGGCGGCGCCGATGCCGCCCGCGTACTCGATTATTCCCACTTTCCGCTCGCCGTCTGGCGTCTTTCCTCGCTCGCCGCGCTCAATCGCCTCGAATCAAACCCAGCCGTGCGCAGGGTGCACGAAAACATCGTCTTGCATCCCGTGTCGGTGAGCGATCTGGGTTTCATCAACCAACCGCAAACGGCAGCGCAAGGTGCCACGGGCGCGGGCACGACCATTGCCGTCATCGACGGTGGGCTCGGCAGCAACTATACGATGTATTCGGACTTCGGAACCTGTACCGGAGTTGGAACCCCGGCCAGTACCTGCCGCGTGGTGTTCAACCAGGACGTTTATCCGGGCGCCTCCGGCGAGACGGTGCATGGAACCAATGTTTCCGCGATCGCGCTCGGAGTCGCGCCGGGCGCGAAGCTGGCGATGTTCGATGTCTTCAATGGATCTTCCGCGTCATCCGTCGATGTGCTGAACGCCATGAATACCGCGATCTCAGACCAAGCGACCTACAATATCGTCGCCATCAACCTGAGCTTGGGAGACGGCACGAGCAATTCGGCCCAATGCACGAATAGCGTATTCACGTCGGCGGTGAGCAGCGCCGGCAACGCGGGCATCACCACGGTCGCCGCGGCCGGCAACAGCGGCTCCAAATCGGGTTTGGGGAATCCGGCGTGTACGCCGGGAGTGGTGTCGGTCGGAGCGGTCTACGATGCCGCTTATGGAACGGTTGGATGGGTCGCCCCGGCGGACACCAACGGGCAGTGCACGGACTCGAGCGCGGCGGATCACGTCACCTGTTTCTCGCAAAGCGCCGGGTATCTCGCCATGCTGGCACCCGGATCCTTCGTCAATGCGCCGAACTCCTCGTTCCAGGAGTCAGGCACGTCACAGGCCACTCCACATATTTCCGGCGCAGTGGCCGTGCTGCGCACCCGATACCCGGCGGAGGCCTTGAGCGAGACCTTGCAACGCCTGCAGCTATCCGACATCAGAGACACCGATTCCGCCAACGGCATCACCACGCCGCGGCTCGACTTACTGGCGGCCGTCAATCAAGGGACGGCTATTTCCTTGTCGGGCAGCGGCCCGACGCAGGCGATGTCGGGGAATTCGGCAACTTACAGCATCAAGGTTACCGACAATGGTCCGCTCGCCGCGACCGATGTCGTAGTGACCGATACGCTGCCTGCCGGCGCCACTCTGGTGTCGAGTTCCGCGGGCTGCACGCTGACGGGTTCCTCGCTGAGCTGCAAGGTGGGCACTCTTTCGGCTGGCGGCACTACCACGGTCACGATCAACGTCAAGTGGAGCCTATCCGGCGCGGTGTACGACAGCGCGTCAGTCAGCAGCGATCAGGTCAATACGGCAGCGGCAGGTCAGCAGACCTTGGCGTTCGGCACGCCGCCGGAGAGCACGAGCGACGGACCGTTGCCGCTGTGGGCCTACGCACTGCTGGCGATGTCGATCGGATTCATCGCGCGGCGGCGGCTTGACAAGCGCAGACGCGCGCACGCCGGTGAGTAGGTCAGGCGGCGCACTCCGCCTGCGGATGGCGACCGCCGCGCACTCTCGCGGTCCCTAAAACCAGCCCCAAAGTTCATCTGCCGATCGCGGCGCAACCCAAGGGCCTGCGCTAACCGATCCGCGAAGATCGGCAAGACTCGACGGCGGAACGATCCACTCAAGCGCGAGCGGATCTTGGCTCAAACATCTCGTTCATGGCCGCCCGGTCTGCGCACGGCTGCGGGTGGATTGCGCGCAAATCCACTCAATCTCGGAACGGACGAGCGCCGTCCATTCCGCACACCCCATCGGCGGAATCTACAGCGCTGACATCCTCGCAGCTGCGGCTCGCCCGAAACGCCGACATCTGTCTGCATTCCACTCCGCTCGCGCCCGCATTATGACCGCTCATTACGTTCAAATCGTCATGGAACTGCCATTCACACGACATACTTTTTCCATACTATGCGGTGCGCATCGTGTTGCGGGACAGAACAAAGGGGAAGGATTCGTGCTCGATCAGCGGAAACAAGCAGTCTCGATACGGCTCGGAGAGAGCGACCTAAGAAACATCAAGCGCATGGCCCGGCGATTGGGCGTGCGGGACTCGGACATCATCCGATTCGCCATCAAATCGATGCTGCACCGGATTTCTCCGCTATGCGACGACGGCATCACGGGCAGAAACCTGGTGCCGGTACTGGTCGAATCAGGCGATGAATTGATCCGGCACTTTGAGTTCGATACCTATCGGCTCGAACGCATCATCAATGAGCGGGCTCAAGAAGATGCCCGCGTACACCACGACGATATCGCGCTTCTCGCGATGAACGGTCTCCGGGAACACTACCTGCTGATGCGAATGAACGACAACAACGGCGCACCGACCGACGCCGGTCAGGGGCACTCACTACGCGCGTATCTCTACGACAAGTACGTCTACCGGAACGACGAGGGGAAACAGGCGGAATCGAGACCGGCTGCCGACGCGGAAATTCGCGTCGGTGCGCAGCGCCCGGCGTCTGTGGCACAGATTTCTAAAATTGCGGGGTAACCAGTAATGAACATTCGGAAGATGGTGATGATGGGTGTATTCGGCGCCGGAGCCTTGGCCGCCGGGTCGGCAGGCGCCGCGGAAGTGATGTATGACGGTGCCGGCTTCATTCGGGGTCAACAGGCGGGTATGGAGTCCTTCAACCTCTCGGGTCCGGGTACGCTGACGGTCCAGCTGACTAACGTGGCCTGGCCCGTGCCGCTCGGCAGTCTCGATGCCGTGATCAGCTCGGCGTCCGGTCTCGCGGGGCCGGAAATGGGCGAGGGAACCCAGAGCTATAAGCTGACGAGCGGGGGGGAGATCTTCGCGCAGTGGTTCGGTACCGCACAGGGCCCGCTCGATGTGGGTGTGTATGCATTGAAGATCGAATTTACGCCGAATGCCTTGCCGGTACCCTTGCCGACTTCGATCGGGTTGTTGGTGTCCGGACTCGCGTTGTTGGGCTGGCAGCGGCGCAGCCGCGAAACCCCCCACTTGCAAGAGCAAATGACCTCCTGATCCTTCGCCAGAGTGGCGTTCCGCCCGGCGGCCGTGGGCAGGCGCTGACATATGTATGTTATGTGTCAGTGCCTGCAATGAAACTCTCACATAGGCCTACTACACTCACCGGTTCTCTAGGCAAGAGGCCGGTATTCATGGCTTTTCCGGGATGCGAGCGCATGTTGAAGCACGTAGGTCACATATTTGTCATATTCCTATTGGCATCCGGGGGTTCGCGCGCGGAAGACTCTAAGCTCCCCGCCGGCTACCATCTTCAGCCCGGCGACATACTGCAGGTGGTCGTCTGGAAGGAGACGGATCTGCAAAGCGAGGTATTGATTCGACCCGATGGGGGCATCTCTTTTCCGTTGGCGGGGGATCTCCAGGCGGCGGGCCTGACCACGGCCGACCTTAGAACTGAGCTCGAGACGCGGGTCCGTAAACTCATTCCCGATGCGGTGGTCACGGTTTCCGTGAAAGCGCCGAACGGCAATCGCGTCTTCGTGATCGGCAAAGTCAACCGTCCGGGTGACTTTCCTCTGCTTCGGCCCACTGATGTGATGCAGGCATTGAGTTTGGCCGGCGGCGCGACCCCCTACGCGAGCACCGACAAGATTCGCGTGCTCCATCGGGATGGGTCGCATCAATCGTCGATTCGCTTCCGCTATAGCCAGGTGGCCCGCGGGCGTAACCTCGAGCAGAACGTCCTATTACAAAGCGGGGACACGGTAATCGTGCCGTGAGGGCACGGTTGCTCCTCTGCATGATCGGTACCGGCCTCCACTGCGCGAGCGGTAGTCGAGCGTTCGCCGGGCCCTGGAGTACGCAGCCGCTGGTGGGCGTCGCGGCGGAGTACGCGTCGAATCCGGCGCTCTTCGCCGTCGATCCGAAGTCGGAAACGCACGCGGCCCTGTTTTTGGACTTGCCCTTCAACTACGACCTTGACACCGTGCACTACGCTGTGATCCCGCGCGTGCGCTATAGCGACACCACGGGATATTCTTCGGTGACCTCGAATTATTGGCACCTGGATGCGAGCGCGAAATTCGCGGGCGAACTGGACACGGCGACCCTCACCGGCCTGCTGTACCAGGACTCCTCTCTTCTGTACGCCGGCGAAGTCGCCAATGGCATCGGGGTTCGCCGTGATACGGCATCGGTCGACCTCAATTGGCAGCACGCACTGACCGAACGTGTGCAATTCCAACTGGATACGAATGCGGTGCGCACGCGCTATGCGCAAAGCGCCCAGTTAAACAGCCTCGTCGACTACAGCGACGCCGGCGTCTCGCCCGCCGTGAGTTATGCCGTGGACGAGCTCAATATAGTGCACCTGCTCGGGGGTGTCAGCCGATACAAGTCCCTGAACGGCTTTACCAGTAGCGACAGCTCCAACCTCCAACTGGGCTGGGATCATCACATCGACGAACTGTGGACGGTGTCCGCCACTGCCGGATATTCGAAGTCCGCCAACCAGTATCACTTCGCTTTTTTAACCATCGATACCTCGCAAAAGGGTGCGGTGTATTCGGTCAATCTGATCCGCCAATCGGAGACTTTGACCGCAACGGCCACCGCCACGCGAGCGCTCACGCCCACGGGATTCGCCTACTTGACGCGCCAGGATACGGTCAACGCAATGATCAATTACAGCTATTCGGAACGCCTGTCGTTCGCGGCCGGTATGACTTGGGCGAACATCGCCCAGCCATTGATCACGGGAGGCTACTCCACACGCCGCTTTTACGACGGCGACGTCTCGGCGAATTGGCACTGGACCGAACAATGGGTCCTTTCGCTGCATGTGAACAAAATCGGGCAGCAATTCGGCGCGCAGCCGGGCCAGCACTCGGTGAGTCCTACGTCCAACGGCGTCAGCTTTGAAATCTCGCGACAGTTTTATCGGACCAACCAATAAATGAGCGCGACCGCCCAATCGATCGAGTCTATTGCGTCAACCGATCTGCGGGAGAAATTGCGGGCCTATTCGCGCCTGCGGCCGGCCTTTTTTCTCGTCTCCGGGATATTGATGGCATTGACGATGGTCGTGGCGGTGATGTGGCCGCCCACTTATCGGGCGGGTGCGACCATCTTGATCGAACAGCAGGAAATCCCACAGGAACTGGTGCGCTCCGCAATCAGTTCCTTTGCCGACCAGCGAGTTCAAGTCATCAGCCAGCGTGTCATGACGACTCAAAATCTGATGTCGCTGATCGAACGGTACAATTTGTATCCGGACATCCGCGAAACGAAGCCGCGCGAAGTGCTGCTGCAAAAGATGCGCAGCGATATTTCGATGAAGATGATCAGTGCTGACGTGATCGACCCGCGCAGCGGGAGGCCGACTCAGGCGACGATCGCGTTCGCGGTTTCCTATCAAAACCACTCTCCGGATCTCACATTGAAGGTTGCGAACGAGCTGACGACGTTGTATTTGAACGAAAACCTCACCTCGCGCACCCAAATGGCGGAACAAACGACCGCGTTCTTCTTGGAACAAGCCGAGGCTCAACAAGCCCACATCGTCGAACTCGACAAGAAGCTCGCCGATTACAAACAGAAACATCAGGACAGCCTCCCTGACCTAGCTCAAGTCAATGTGCAGGTCAGCGATCGCACCGAGCTCGAGTTGCACGATGCTGAAAATCGCATCGCCGCCCTCGACTCGCAGCAGATCTTGTTGCGCGCACAACTGGCGCAATTGAATCCGACGTCGCAGGTATATTCGGACACCGGGCAGCGGGTGATGGGCGTAGAGGATCGGCTGAAATCGCTGCGATCGGAGCTAGCCGGCTATAAGGCGCGCTATGCGCCGGGCCATCCGGACATTATCATCACCGAACGCGAAATTGCCGGCCTGGAAAAGCAGTCGAAGGCCCAGGATGTCACGAGCGATATCGCGCGCCAGCTCAGCGATGCCCAGGCGCAGCTGTCGCGAGCGCAGGAGAAATACACCGCGGATCATCCGGACGTCATCCGGCTTCAGCATCTCGTCGGCGAACTGCAGAAAGAGTTGGCGGCGCAGCCGTCGGCCGGCGCCGCGCAGAAGTCCCAGGACCACGCGGACAATCCCGTGTACGTACAGGTGAAGGGTCAGCTCGATGCCTTGGCCGTGGAGCGCCAGAGCGCCGAAGTGAAGCGGGACGAATTGCGAGCGAAGCTCGACGACTACGAGCGTCGCCTGGCCCAGGCCCCGGCCGTGGAACGCGACTACCGGGAATTGGCGCGGGACTTGGAGAATGCTCAACTCAAGTACCAGCAAATTCGCGCCAAGCAGGGCGAAGTGCAGGTTTCCGAGAACCTGGAGGCGGAGCGTAAGGGTGAGAGGTTCACGATGATCGAGCCGCCGTTACCGCCGGAGAAGCCGGTCACTCCCAATCGCTTCCTCATCATCGCCGCCGGCTTCGTGTTCAGCGTAGGTTTGGGGCTGGGAACGGCGCTGCTCAAAGACATGGCGGACCCCTCGATCCGCGGTTTCAATGACGTCAGAATGTTGCTCACGGTGCCGCCGCTGGTCGCCATTCCGACGATCGTCACTGCCGCAGAGGTGCGGCGGCGGCGCTTCACCGTCCGGCTGTATTGGACGGTAGCGTTCGTCACCGCGATCATTGCGGCCAGCCTCGAGCATTTATTCGTGCGGCCGCTGGATGTACTGTGGATCGCGTTACTGCATCGCTTCGGAATGTAAACCACATGGATCGAATCCGCAAAGCCCTCGACCTGGCGCGGCTGGAGCGTGATCGCGGCCCTGATCCTGCGACGACGGTGCTCCCGTCGATGGAATCCGGGCCGGCCGCAGCGCCGCTTCCGAGGTCGATCGCCTATACTCACACCCGGGTCTTTACCGCAAATCCGGCGCTGCTCGAATCGCATCGCATCGTCGATCCGTCCGGTAACAATCCGGCCGCCGCGGCGTTTCGCATGCTGCGCACCCAGGTTTTGCAGCGGCTGGACGAGAATGATTGGCGCTCGATGGCCATCTTGAGCCCGTGCGCCGACGACGGAAAGACAACCACGGCCATTAATCTAGCCGTGAGCTTGGCGAACGATAGCAGGCACACCGTACTCCTCATCGACAGTGATCTTAGGCGTCCGGCGATCGGGGCAATCCTGGGCATCGAACCCGAATTCGGACTGGATGACATATTGCGCGGCGAAGCTCGGATCGCGCAGTGTCTGTACCATCCGGAAGGGTTCGAACGCCTCGTCGTGCTGCCTGCACGCACGACGCTCGCGAATTCGTCCGAAACGCTGGCAGGTCCGCAAGGTCGTGCGCTGGTCGCCGAGCTGCGCGCCCGGTACCCTGAACGGATCTTGTTATTCGATCTGCCTCCCATACTCGGCGCGGACGACGCCTTGGCCTTCTTGCCGATGCTCGAGTGCGGGCTGATGGTGGTTGCCGAACGCGCGACTCGGCGCGCGGATTTGTTGCGCAGTATGGAGTTGCTCCGCAGGACTCCCATCATCGGCACCGTGGTCAACCGGGCGACCAACGTAAATTCCGGCTACGGGTAGCCGCCGCCATGTACGAACGCCATTTTCACTTCAGTTGCAAACCGTTTGCCATGAGTCCGGATCCTGCGTTTCTGTACCAGTCGAGTCAGCACTCGGCGGCGGCAACGATGTTGGAATATGCCATCGAGTCGCAGGCGCCGTTTTGTTTGCTGACCGGCGCGATCGGATCCGGAAAGACGACGCTGCTCCGGCATTTTTTGCGCAAACTTGGCGAGAATACGACCGTGGGCTTGATCAGCAACTCGCACGGTGGCTTTAGCTCGATTCACCCGTGGGCGCTCTCGGCGCTGGGAATTGCACCGGCCGATGACTCGGACATTGCGCAGTACGAGGCATTGATCGATTTTTTCGTGCGTGAGTACGGCAAGGGACGGCGCACCCTTTTGGTCTTCGACGAGGCCCATAATCTCTCCCCGACGATTCTCGAAGAGCTTCGTCTACTGTCCAACGTCAATTCCGAGAACGACCTGGCGCTCCAAGTGTTTTTAATCGGCCAGCCCGAGCTGCGCACCAAGCTGGAAAGCCCGGAACTCGAACAGTTCGCGCAGCGCGTATCGGTCGATTTTCACCTGGGGCCCCTGACGCTCGATGACACGCGGTCGTACATTCAACACCGACTGACGGTTGCACGCGGCGACCCGTCGCTGTTTCACGCTGGAGCGATCGAACTCATTCATGCCCGAACGCGAGGCATTCCGCGTCTCATCAATCAACTGTGTGATCTGGCGCTGGTCTACGCGTACGCCGAGCGGCACTCGACCATCGATTCCAACCTGTTGCAGCACGTGCTGCGGGATCGCCATCAGCGGGGCGCCATGCCTCTGTTCGGTGGTCTGTCCGCCGCATCGGGGGTCCCGGCAGCTCCTTCCAGCGGCGCGACGTCAGAGCATCGCTGACTCTCGATGCGGCGATTCCTGGCGGTTCTTGCCGTGTTCGCGTTCATTTGCTCCGCGAATGCCGAGGGCTTGGACCCGGAACGATTGGGTGTCTTGTTCAATCTGGACGATCCTTCGAGTCCGGACATCGCGCGCTTTTATGCTGCACGGCGCTCGATTCCACCGGCGAACGTCTTGGGGCTTCACTTAGGTCATGCGAACGTCCTCGCATCCGAATTGTTGGCGCCCGTTCGCAAGCATGCCTTGGACGCGATGCCTGGTGTAGTGCAATCGCTGGCGCTGGTCTGGTCTCGGCCCTACGCAGTGGGGTGTATGTCGATCACGACGGCGTTTGCGGCGGGGTACCGGCCGGAATTCTGCGAGCCTGGATGTGAAGCCACCGCTCCGAATCCGCTGTTCGACTCAGAGGGCTGGTTACCGGCCGATACCGTCGGTTGGTGGCCGGCAATGCTGATCCCAACCGACGATCCAACGCGGGCGCGGGCACTGATCGAACGCGGCATCGCGGCCGACGCACCCGCTCCCGCGGGAACGGTGTATCTCGTCAGGACCCCGGACGCGTCGCGCAATGTGCGCGCCGCAACTTACCGCGATGTGCGGCAGATGCAGGCCAATCGGTTTTATATCGTCGAGCTGTCTACACCGGTCACGCAGGACGTGCCGGCAGCGATCGCGTATTTCACCGGCGCCGCGCACGTCGAGGAACTGTCCCGCATCCGCTTTCTTCCCGGAGCTGTCGCCGATCATTTGACGTCCACAGGAGGAGTACTGGCCGGGGGCAGTCAAATGTCGGTTATCGCCTGGCTCGATCAAGGTGCGACGGCTTCCTACGGCTCAGTCTCCGAGCCGTGCAATCACCTATCCAAGTTTCCGAATATCGGTGTGTTTCTACGGCACTATGCACGCGGCGAAACCGTCCTCGAGGCCTATTGGAAGAGCGTCGAGATGCCGGGGCAGGGACTCTTCATCGGCGAGCCGCTGGCCCGGCCCTACGCAACTCGTCGTCAATGATCTGAGACAGTTCAGCAGCATCGTCGACACCGGCCACGCCGCGCAATCCGAGGAGGAACACAGCCGCGATTCCGGCGGGTAATGCCTGAACAAATTTCATGGTGTCGTCTGTTTGTCATGAGGGGCTAGGAGAATCCTTCACTCTACAGAACGATTATGAATACATGAATTCGACCACTCCGGCCCGCTTCAAGCTGATTTTCGTCAATCGCTATTTTGCCCCCGACCAATCGGCAACGAGTCAGATATTGACGGACCTGGCGGGCGGCTTGACGCGGCGCGGTTTCAACGTGCATGTCGTCTGTTCAGCGCAACTGTACGACAACCCGGACGCCAGACTGGAGCGGACCGAGCAATTGGCGGGAGTCACGGTACATCGCATTGCAACGACCCGATTCGGACGCCATCGGCTGGCCGGACGGGCCATCGATTACGCCTCATTCTATCTCTCGTGTGCGCTCAAGTTGCTGAAATTACTCACACGCGGCGATATCGTGGTGGCCAAAACCGATCCGCCGCTGGTGTCGCTGGTCTGTGCGCTGGCGGTGAAAATGCGGGGCGCCGCACTGATCAACTGGCAGCAAGACGTATTTCCGGAAATCGCCTCGCTGTTGGGATCGAACCCATTGCCGCGATGGCTGGATGCGCTGTTGCGCCGCTGGCGCGACGCGTCGTTGCGGGCCGCCAAGATGAACGTGGTCATCGGCAGCCGCATGCTGCAGTACTTCGTACGCGCCGGAATTCCGGCGGCGCAGCTATGCGTCATCGAGAATTGGGCCGATGCTCGGCAAGTCGTGCCAAAGCTGCCGTCGGCGAGCGCGCTGCGCGCCCGGCTCGGGCTCCTCGATCGATTCGTCGTCGGCTATTCCGGAAATCTCGGCAGAGCGCATGAGTTCGAGACGATTCTCGGTGCCGCGAAGGCGCTCGAATCCGAACCGGTATTTGCTTTCTTGATCATCGGGGGCGGCGCGAAAATACCAGCGTTCAAGCGAGCGGTTGCCGAGTGTGGACTCAATAACGTCCGCTTTCTGCCATATCAACCCCGCGACGCGCTCGACGACAGTCTCGCCGCCGCGGACGTTCATATGGCCAGCCTGCTGCCGTCGCTCGAAGGATTCATCGTTCCGAGCAAGTTCTACGGCATCCTTGCCGCGGGCAGGCCCGTCGTGTTCGTCGGCGATCCGGACGGCGAGTTGTCGCGGATCATCCTTGCTGCGCAGTGCGGCCTGGTCGTCAACGTTGCCGCCTGCGATGAACTAGCAACGCAGCTATGTCGTTTGCGGGCGACGCCCAATGCCTGTGCTGCCATGGGCAGGCGAGCGCGCGAATTGCTCAGCGAAAAATACGATACGAGGGCCGCCATTGAAAAATGGTCCGCGATGCTGCTCGGTCTCAAGGAACAGAGCGCCTGACGGCGCCGAAGGTCGAACCGCAATGGATGGAATCTTGAGAATCAAGCACGTCGTGCTCGACCGGGACGGAGTCCTGAACGAGGAGGCAGCGAATCGCGGCTTCATCAGTTCGCCCAAGGATTTTCGGTGGCTGCCGGGAGCCTTGGAAGCGCTCAAGGGCCTGCACCGTGCCGGTCTTCGGTTATCGGTCGCAACGAATCAATCGGGCGTGGGCCGCGGCGCGATGACCGCCGAGCAGGTGGAGAGCGTCAATGCCGCGATGCGCCGCGAGGCGCTCGAGCACGGCGCGTCCGTCGATGCAGTATTTTTCTGCCCCCATGCGCCCGAAGCCGGCTGCGGCTGCCGCAAACCTCAGCCGGGGCTCATCGAGGAGGCGATTGCAACGGCGCGGATCCCAGCCAATCAGACGCTGGTAGTCGGCGATGATCTTCGCGACATCGAGGCGGGCCAACGGGCGGGCGTCGCGGTCGCACTGGTGCTGACGGGCAAGGGCCGTTCGAACGAGTCGGCGGCGCGCGAGCGCGGCGTCGGCATTTATGAGGATCTGCCTGCGGTGATGCAGGCCATATTGAACCACAAGATTATGTCGCCGGAGAAAAGCATGATGAGGATCAATCAAGTATTTGCCGACCATAGTGCTGTGATTGGGCGCGCGGCGGCCGAACTTCCGCCGCTGATCGAGCAAATCGTCACCCTGATCGATCGATGCCTGAGAGAGGGGCACAAGGTGATTGCATGCGGCAACGGCGGCAGCGCGGCGGATGCCCAACATCTTGTGGCCGAATTAGTGGGTCGCTTTTGCGACGAACGGCGTGCGCTCGCGGCCATCACGCTGATGGCGGATACCCCGACGCTGACTGCGCTCGCCAACGATTACGGCTATGAGCGGGTTTTCGCGCGCCAGATCGAGGCTCTCGCCGCGCCCGGAGATGTATTGATCGCCATCAGCACCAGCGGCAACTCGGCGAATGTGGTCCGCGCCGCCGAGGCGGCGCGCTTGGCCGGGTGCGCGGTGGTGGGGTTCACCGGCGCCAGCGGCGGTAAACTCGTCGAGTATGCGGCCCCGGTATTGCGGGCGCCCTCCAGCGTGGTGGCGCGAATCCAGGAAGTTCATGCGCTGTGCATTCATGCGATCGCGGATGCGCTAGATGCGCGGATTCTAGCGGCGAGCGGATCATGAACGACATCGGGGAATTCTCACCGCCGGCCTCGCTGGTATCGATTCTTGATCGCTATGCGGGACTGCGCGCGCTGGTCATCGGCGATTTGATGCTCGATGAGTATATCGCTGGGACTGTTGA
>Ga0210410_10004027_pt1 | contig 12931 bp, 9 predicted proteins | sample IncBWC4MmetaG_FD_161058 | JGI IMG/M metagenome (GOLD analysis project Ga0210410, IMG submission 161058) | Forest soil microbial communities from Barre Woods Harvard Forest LTER site, Petersham, Massachusetts, United States - Inc-BW-C-4-M | ecosystem: Environmental > Terrestrial > Soil >... | reverse complement strand
GATTCCCTGCCTCACTGCCGCGAGGTGATGGAAACCGAGGTTAACTCGGCCGTGGATAATCCCCTGGTTTTTGTGAAGGACTCGAAACAGGCGCACGGCGAAGGGGATGTTATCTCGGGAGGAAATTTTCACGGCGAGCCCGTGGCATTCGCCCTGGATTTTATGGGGATTGCTCTGAGCGCGCTGGCCGGCATCTCTGAACGAAGGCTGGAACGGCTGGTGAATCCGTCGCTGAATGAAGGTCTGCCGCCGTTTCTTGCCGCGGGCGCAGGACTGAATTCTGGATTCATGATGCCGCAAGTGACGGCTGCGGCACTGGTGAGTGAGAACAAAATCCTGGCCCATCCCGCGTCGGTGGATTCGATCACCACCTCCGGCAACAAGGAAGATTACGTTTCCATGGGGATGACGGCGTCGCTGAAGCTGAAGCGGATTGTCGAGAACACCCGCAATGCGATGGCGATCGAGGCGATGGCTGCCGCGCAGGCGCTGGATTTCGTTGCGCCCCTTAAAACCGGCAAGCGCGGGCTGGCGGCCTATGCAGCGATTCGGTCGGTGTGTGCGACGATGGATAAAGATCGGGTGATGTATCAGGATTTTGCGCGGATCGCGGAGCTGATTGCCAGCGGGAAAGTAGCGGAGGCGCTGCGGTAGAAACGATTTGTGCTACGCTTTTGCTGCGTTTAAGGCAAAATGTCTTTCCTACGAAAACCCGTCTTACTTGTCGCCCTTCTGCTCGGGCTGACTTCATTCTCGCAGTGCCAGCAGGCATACGAGTGTGAAAAGCCGCTTGTAGCTGTGAATGTACGGGACCATGAGGGAAATCTCGTTGCAGGATTGTCACTACCCTCATTCCGGGCGAAGATGCACGGCCAAACAGTAACGGTTTCGTCGGCGAACGTCGGCAAGCCCCCCCGGATCGTGCTTCTGCTGGATGCTAGTGGAAGTATGACTTCTCCCAAACTGAAATGGGAGGTGGCGAGGCTAGCCATTGAAAACATGGTCACTTCCACGCGGGGAAATACGAGCCTGGCGTTGGTATTCTTTGCTAACGATGTTCTGGATACCTTGGATTTCAGGCGTTCTCCAGAGGAGATTCTTCGGAAGATTGAGCAGTCGGGGGATGCTGAGAAGTTGGTGCCCCACGGAAAGGGGGGGGACAGCGCTGCTGGACGCCGTTCTTCGGGCCTTGAGTTTATTCAGGACACCTGAACCGGGGGATGCAGTATACGTGATAAGCGATGGAGGGGATAATGCAAGTCGCACTGATTCCAATGAGGTCGAGCACGCATTACTAGCAAAAGGTGTGAGGTTCTACATGTTGCTGCTCCATGATCACTATCTCCGCACCGAGGAAAGTGAGCGAGCGGTGCCACTGCTCACGCGGCTTGCTGACGAAACAGGTGGCGGGATTGTTGACCTTGACGACCCGCCTGTCGGCCAAAGAAATCCGCGACTGGAAGCTTCTCTCTCGAAAGTCTACAGCCAGATGACGCAGTTCTACGAGCTAGGGCTGGGTCCGCTGAAAGCTATCGACAAAGAAGAGCGATGGGATCTCGAAGTTGTGGATAGCCAGGGGAAAAAGCGAAAAGACATAAAGGTGACGTATCCGCGGAAGGTGCCTGCTTGTGGTATATCGAATGCGGAGAAAGAAGCTCCTGTTAAGTAGGTCGGGGATTTCTTGCGGGTTAGACTCGGTGCTCCATAGCACTCGTACCCACACCCTAGCCAAGCTTTGCTAGGCCGGACAGCCGGGGGCGGCCCCACGCGATTGTTGGTTAGGCTGATTTTGCGGCGCTTCCGTCTAATCCCAGCTTGTCCGCGATTGGCTGCAGCGCTTCTATACAGAATGTGATGTGCTCGTCCAGATCGACGCCGAGGTCCGCAGCGCCGTTCACGATGTCGTCGCGATTCACTTTGCGGGCAAAGGCTTTGTCTTTCATCCTCTTTCGCACGGACTTGGCGTCTACCTCGGCGAGTGACTTCCCTGGCTTGATGAGCGCGACTGCGGTGATGAATCCGGCCAGTTCGTCGCAGGCGAAGAGCGCTTTCTCCATCGGAGTATCGCGGGTCACGCCGGTGTATTCGGCGTGAGACATGATCGCTTTGCGGACTTCGTCCGGGTAGCCGCGTTCTTTCAGAATCTCGTTGCCTTTGTAAGGATGATCTTCGAGGCTTGGGTATTTCTCGTAGTCGAAGTCGTGGAGGAGACCGACAATGCCCCAAAGGCTTTCATCGCCGCCGAATTTTCGAGCGTAGGCACGCATGCACGCCTCGACCGACAAGGCATGTTTGTGCAAACTTTCTGATTGGGTGAACTCAGTTAGTAAATACCAGGCTGACTCGCGATCAATCGTCATCTTGCTCCTTAGCGCACAACTCATCGGTGAAAGTCATGCCATTCGCCACTCGCAACCTCAGGGGCCAAAACCCAGTCCCTGGCGGGTTTTAGTGGCACGGCTGAAGCCGTGCCCTTCCCAACACTCCACGCAGTATGCCCACGAACCTGCATCGATCAGGGTTTCATTTTGCTTCCCCAAATATGATACTTCGAGTTTGGCCCTCAGATAGTGCTTGACATCCACAGGGGTTGTGCATCAGATTACGCTGCAGGTTGGGAACCGTATCTAGTTTGGTTCACTCGGTTCCAGGAGAAGCCCGCTCTGGCCCTCCCACACCTTAGATGGCTACAAATCTTGCCCCGGTAGATTCAAGGGAAGTGGTTCGCTGTGATCGCTGCCTGCTGGTTCAATTCCGTACCATCAATGACCTTTGCCGCCGCTGCCACGCCTCGTTAGATGAAGACGAGCCCGAAGTAGTCGCAGCTCCGCCCCCGCCGCCGATCATGCCAACCAATGGGCACGGTCGCGGGCATTTGCACCTGGCGGCGTCGATCCGCTCCATGCGTCTGCGCAATGGACTCAGCCAGCGTCAACTGGCGGCGCGCATGTCCGTGCCGCGAACCTATGTTTCCAAGATCGAGAACGAGAAGGCGACTCCGACTCTTTCCTCGCTGGAAAGACTCGCGCGCGCCCTGGAGGTCACGGTGCCTGATCTGCTCAGCGGCGGCGAGCGCAATCGGCAGGAAGAGGTGCGCGAACTGGTGCAGGATCTTTTCATCGCGGAGATGCTGCCGTTCGTGAACCAACTGAATGGGATGCAGATGTCGAGCATCCTTACCCAGGTGCGGGATCTGACCGTGCGGCCGCGGAGAAGCGCGTAGGGCGAGTTTCGCGCCCGCGATTCATAGGCACTGGGACAGGCGGTGAAGCCCGTCCTGCATTCACATAGAATTTTTCCGGGCGACCAGCCAACTGCAGCCGGGATCGAAAGATCCCGGCTTTTCTTGTCTGGTACTCCCTTCGAAAATGGGATGTCATGCTGAGCGAAGCGAAGCATCCCTATCGCCACTACGTTCGTGGCGGGAATAGGGATTCCTCGCTCCGCTCGGAATGACAACTTTAGGATTTATGAGATGGCGTGATGGCATTTAACTTTCCAGCCGGAAGCGGGTTTCGCCGAGCGTATAAAGGCGCCGCCAAAGCAGGCGATTCACGGTGACGACCATGGCCGCCATGACGATTGTAGCGGCGATCAGCAAGTCGAAATTTCCGCTGTCGGTAGCCCGGCTAATCGTCGAGCCCAAGCCGATGGTAGAAAACGTCTGCCCCTTGAAATGAAAATATTCGGCGACGATGCTGGCATTCCAGGCACCGCCCGATGCCGTGACCATGCCGGTCAAGAGATAAGGAAAAATTCCAGGGAGGATGAGCTTTCGCCAGCGTTCCATCCCACTGATGCGGCATATCGAGCAGACTTCTTTCAGGTCGGTGGGAATCGCCATCGCCCCGGCGATCACGTTGAACAGAATGTACCACTGGGTTCCGAGCAGAAGCAGCAGGATGGAACCAATGCCGAGTCCTCCGCCCAGACGAATCAGGATTAGAAGAATGACAGGGAAAAACGCGTTCGCTGGAACCGAGGCTGCAATCTGGGCCAGCGGTTGCGCCACGCGAGCCAGGCGTGGACTGAATCCAATCTTCACGCCTACCGGGATGGTCCACGCAGCGCCGATCAATAGCGCCGCGATGACGCGAAGAAATGTCGCGCCCAGTCCTCGTCCCAACTCAGCCACCTCGGAATGATTGAGTCCGGTGAGCAGGATCGCAACTCGAATCACGGCATACCCCGTGAGGCCCAAGGCGGCAACACCCAGGATGCCGAGCAGCCAGGTCTTCCAGCGGGTACCGGATTCGGCGACGGGCTCGGCCCTGTGCCGCCGAGAGAAGTACAACATCAGAGACTCGCGCAGTGGGAAGACGGCCTTTCTTCGCAGCAGTGCCAGGCTATGCGAATGCTGTAGCCGGTCGAGCACCCAGGAATGCGGGACATCAGCGCTTTCCACTTGCTCGACTTTGAACTTCTCCGCCCACGCGATCACGGGCCTCCAAACGAATTGATCGAGCAGCACGATCACCGCGATCATGGTGAGAACGCCCAACAAAATCGACCGCGTGTCTCCGGCGCTGGCGGCGGTTTGCAGATAGGAGCCGAGACCGGGCAAGCGGAAGTCGCGCGAGCCCAGCACGAACATTTCACAAGCCATCAGTGCGAACCATCCGCCGGCCACCGACATCATGGAATTCCACACCAGCCCAATCGCGGCGAAGGGCAATTCCATCTCGGTGAAACGCTGCCACCAGCTGAATCCGTAAATCTTGGCGGCTTCGCGCATCTCGCGTGGAATGCTTTTCAGCGAGGCGTAAAAACTGAAAGCCATGTTCCAAACTTGCCCGGTGAAAATCAGGAGGATTGCCCCCAATTCGACGCCCAACTGGCGGCTTGGGAATAGGGCGACCATGGCCAGCATCACTCCGGGCAGGAAACTAAGCACAGGGATGGATTGCAGAACATCCAACAGCGGAATCATGAAACGCTCAGCCTTGGCGCTGTAAGCTGCAATGTAGCCATACACGAGCGCGAACGCCAGGCTCAGCCCATAGGCCAGCGTTATGCGCAACAGCGACAAACCGGCATAGGCAGGAAGCGCCAGCGGGCTTTGTGAAATCTCAACTGATGGCGTAAACGGGCCGAGCCAGGTTCGCCCGACCACCAGAACGCCGTAGAACACCGCGATGGCCGCGGAGAACATAAGCAAGTCGGGCAAGCGCGACGTCTCGACCGTCGGCAATAGTGCCCACAGGCGGTACGGAGAGAATGCCCTGAGCCCGGCGTTTTTCTTCATGGCTTTGCCGCGGATAGATCGTGATTGGGTTCCAACACAGGTTCGGTCAGGACGAGGCGTCCGCTCTGCGGATCATGATCGAAAATCTCGGCGTAGCGTCCCCAGTTCATCGCGGTTTCAAACTGTCGCTCGACTTCGTCCTGACTGAAATGCTCGTCCAGAATATCGTGGAAAAATTCGTCGGGAATGGAATGATCGGACTTCGCCTTGAGAACGCTGTGGATGCATTGCAGAATGGCCACGTGCTTGAGTGCGGCTTCGCGAAAAAGAACTTTTCGATTGAGAATGTCGGCCTCGGCGAAGGCTACTCCTTCGGGCGTGATATGAACATCGCCCTCTTTCAGCGTGGCAAACCCGAGAAGGGTTGCGGACTCTACGATAGGCAAGAGATCATCCACATCCAAAGCTAGCTTTTCGGCGAGACGGTAAAGGTCGGCTTGGCCCCCGCCGTCATGCAGGAGTTCCAGCAAACCCGCGATTCCTCCGGTACGGGCGTGCGGCAACATCTGATACTTTTGTCTGGGCGTACGGGCTACGGCTGTGGGAGCCTGCCCTGGGACCGGCGATGCCGGCTCCACGTCCGGTTGTGTCATGATTTTGTAGATATAGTCCACGAACTCCACAAAACCAGTGGCCTTGCGGTCGCGCGGGTAGGCCAGTCCAATTTCGAAATCGGAGCGAATGTGCCCGGGATTTTTTCCCAGAACGATCACGCGGTCAGCGAGCAAAACCGCCTCTTCGATGTTGTGGGTAACGACGAAGATCGCGGTGGTCGGCATCTTCTTGCCCAGCCACAGTTCGAGCAATTCACCGCGCAGAGTCTCCGCAGTAAGAACATCGAGAGCGGAAAAAGGCTCGTCCATGAACAGCACTTCCGGTTCGACCACCAGCGCGCGGGCAAAACCTACACGCTGTTTCATGCCGCCGGAAAGCTCTTTGGGGTAAGCGGTTTCGAAGCCGTCCAGGCCGACCGTATCCAACATCTTCAGCGCACGCTTGCGCCGTTCGATGGCGCCGACTCCGCGCGCCTCCAGAGGCGCTTCGACATTTTCGAGCACGTTGAGCCAGGGAAACAGGGCAAAGCTCTGGAAGACGATGGCGACATTAGGCGGATGGTGACTGATCGGTTCGCCGTGCCAGAACACTTCACCGGAGGAAGGAACGGAGAGACCGGTCAGCATTCGCAGCAGTGTGGATTTTCCAGAACCTGATGGGCCGAGGAGAGCAACGATCTTGCCAGGAAAAATGTCCAGGTCGGTGGGCGCGATGACCTCAATGCGGTTCGCGTCCGCCTGGACGTAGAACTTCTCGACCGCGCGTGCCTGGATGATCGGACTCTCCACTGGGCTTCACTCCAACCTCGTTTACATCTATACACGATTCCGTAGCGCCGCTCCAAACTCTCGACGCTTTGTTAACCTGAAGTTCACAATCGGCGGTGCGACCCCTGCGAATCAGGCGACGAAGTCTTCGCCTGGCGGTACTGGAACCGGCTGCGCCTGCCGGTCGGTCACTTCGGCGAGGCTCGCCAGCCGCTCCGCCAAGTCGCGGGTCAGCGACCCCGGCTGATAACGCCAATGATAGTTGCCGGTCTTTACGCTCGGAGTGTTCAAGCGCGCTTCGCTGCCCAGTCCGAGCACGTCCTGGAGAGGAACGATGGAGAAGCTGGCTACGGAAGCTTGCGCGGCCCGGATGAGAGCCCAGTTGATACCATCCTCGCAATGTCCAACATAGCTCTCCACGGCGCGGCGTTCGTGGTCGCTCGCCCCCGACTTCCACCAGCCCAGACTGGTGTCATTGTCGTGCGTGCCGGTGTAGAGCACACGATCCGGAGTGAGGCGATGCGGCAGATACATATGCGCGCCGGGGTCGCTGAACCCAAACTGCAACACGGCCGTGCCGGGAATCTGATGACGCTCGCGCAGTTCGTGCACGTCCGGGGTAATGTAGCCCAAATCCTCGGCAAAGAATGGCAGCCCGCCTAGTTCCTCGCGCAGCTTGTCGAACAGCTCGTCCCTGGGACCATCCACCCAACGGCCGTGGATGGCGGTGGGTTCGCTGGCAGGAATCTCCCAGAACTGCGCGAAACCGCGAAAATGATCGAGCCGGATAAAGTCACAATTCTGCGTCGCCCAACGCAACCTTTGCACCCACCATTTGTAGCTCTGCGAACGCATCGCGTTCCAGTCATAAAGCGGATTGCCCCAGCGCTGGCCGGTGGCGCTGTAGGCGTCCGGAGGCACCCCGGAAACTGCTTCGGGCTCGAGATCGTCGCGTAGACGAAACAATTCTCGATTTGCCCACACGTCGGCGCTATCGTAGTCCACAAAGATGGCAATATCTCCGACCACCCGGATGGATTTTTGGGCGCAGTAGAAACGCAAGGCACGCCACTGCTCGTAGAAAAAGAACTGGACGACCCTGCGAACCGCCATCTCTGAAGCTAGTTCCGCGCGGGCTGTTTGCAGCGCCCCTGCCTCCCGGCGCGCCAGTTCGGGCGGCCAATGGTTCCAGCTCTGCTTCCCGTAGCGTTCTCGCAAGGCGTCGTAGAGGACAAAGTCCTCCAGCCACCACTGATTCCCAGCGCGAAATCGCTCAAAGCGGGAACGCGTGGCTCCGGGAGCGGAGTCCAGAAACTTGCGCGCCCCTTGCATCAGCAAGGGCAGCTTGTGTTCATCAACGTGATCGTAATCGATCAGCCCGGAGGAGTCGGGAAGCGCATTCACCTGCGAAGCTTCGATCCAACCGCGCTGCGCCAGGCGCTCCAGGCTTATCAGCAACGGATTGCCGGCAAAGGCCGAGGTCGAAGAGTAAGGGGAATTTCCATTCGCGGGCGGACCCAGCGGCAATACCTGCCAGAGTCCCTGGCGCGCGGATGCAAGGAAATCGAGAAATTCATGCGCAGCCGGACCGAAGTCACCGATGCCGCCGCGCGATGGCAGCGAGGTGGGATGAAGCAGAATTCCGGTCAAGCGAGGGAATGACATGTGACTACTGTTCCATCCAAATTATGAGGCTATGATCAAGGACCGAAGCGAGATTGGCGTCCCGAGTGTTTCTCGCTTAGAAATTTATCCACGACGTGGTATCTACCAGGTGCAGCGTGCGACGCTACTCGCCCTCGTCCCCCTCGGCCTGCTGCTTGGTCAAGGTTTTCATCTCTTGTTCGTTGATCTTGATCTTTCCTGACTTTTCCATTTGCTCACGCAAATTGGCCATGAACAGACCGAACAGTTCGGACTGCTTGCTCTGCACCAGCGTATCGCGGATCTGATCCTTCTTGGCGGTGAAGTCCTGATCGGTAGGCGATTGCTTGTCGAGAATCGCCAACACAGCACCTGTACTGCCACTGTCAACCGGGCCGCTGATCTCGCCCGGTTTGAGGCTGAAGGCGACGGACGCGGCTCCGGACATCGGCCCGATATCGGGAACCTGGCCATCGGGCAGTACGAAGTCACTGGTCTTCATGGTGGCTCCGAGCTCTTTGGCAGCCTTCTTCAAATCGTGACTGGCCTTGGCGCGATCGGCAAGTTCGTGGGTCTTCTGGCTCAACAGAATTCCGGCACGCTCGTTCTTGAACTCCGTCTCCACGCGGCTGCGGATCTCCTCGAACGTAGGTGTCGCAGGCGGTTTGATGGCCACTAACTCAAATATCGCGAAGCCCTGCGCGACCTGCACCTGATCGGGCGGTGACTTTTCGGCTGCGCTGAACACCGCCTCCGTGAACTGCGGCGAACTGCCAATCCCGGGGAGCGAATCCGTGCGGCTGATAAAGTCCGTGGCCACCACCTGCATGCCTTTCGCCGCGGCCGCCTTGTCGAGGCCACCGGTGTGCGCCTGGGAAAGCAGCGCGCTGGCCGCGGAGTCGGCGGCCTGCTGCGCTTTCTGTTGCTTGATCGGGGGCTCGATCTGATCCTTAACCTCGCTCAACGTTTTCAGGTGAGCGTCCTGCTTATCGTCAATTCTAAGAATCACGAAAGCGTAACCCGCATTGATCACGTCGCTGGTGCCACCTTTTGCCAACGAAAAAGCAGCTTTGTCCACCTCGGGGACGGGGAAGCCGCCCCGCTTGATCCAACCTACCGAGCCTCCGTTCTTGCTGCTCGGGTCCTCGGAATACTTCTTGGCCAGATCTTCGAACTTCGCGCCAGCCTTCAACTGCTTGAGCGCGTCGTCCGCTTTCTTGCGGGCCTCGTCGACACCCTTCTGATCAACCTTGCCGTTGGAGCCCGGCAAGGGAGTCTTGATCAGGATCTGGCGAACATTGACCTGTTCCGGTGCTCGAAACTCATCCCGGTGCTGATCGTAATAAGCCTGCAGATCCTGCGGGCTGACTTGCGTCTCGCCCTGAAGTTTCGCGGTATCAATGAGCACGTACTTGATTTTGCGCTTCTCCGGAATCGAGTTGTTGTAAGTAGCTTTGTTGCGATCGTAGAAGGCCTTCAATTCCGTATCCGTGGGATGCAGCCCTTTGAGAATGTCGTCCTTACGCAAAACCGCATAGTCGAACTTGATCTTGGTGTTCTCTTTCTCGAACTTCTGCCGAATTTCGGCGTCGGTGACCATCGCGCTCCCGGCGATCAGGCTGCGCAGTTTGTCAATCAGGACGTCTTCCTTTACTCCCCGCTCGAACTGGGTCATCGTGAGATCGTGCTGCTGCAACAAATCCTCATACGCAGCCTGCCCGATGAAGTTGCCCTCAGGGAAAAAGGTCGCCGAATAGCGGCCATGCTGCAATTCGTCGCGCACGTCTTCTTCGGTCGCACGCAAGCCGAGGTGCTCAGCTTCTGCAATCAGGGCCTGCCGCTGGATCAACTGTTGAGCCGCCTGCGACGCAAAGAATGGCAACAACATCGAGGCCTGAGATCCGCCGCGCGGGAACTGCTGTCGCACCATCTCCCGAGCCTGGCGCTGAACTTCCTGGGTGGTGATATCGGTTCCGGCCACTTTGGCCACCACGCCGCGAGTGGGTGCGCTGCCAAAAAAGTCGGTGCTGCCAAAACCAGGGACCAACGTGATCACCATGAAGACAGAAATAATAGTCAGCAATCCGCCAAGAACAATCTTCTTGATCGGGCCAGGGGTTTGCAAAAATCGAATCATCGTCTTATCACTCCAGAGTACAAGGGCGAATTGAATATTATAAACCAGGGTGGGTCATTGGACGGCTCGGAACACTCAGCGCACTCTGCGGCCGTTCTCAGCGGTCTCCGCGTTTTAAGGTTTTGATGAGACTTCGGCAAATAAAGTCTTAGATCGCGGAGGTCGCGGAGACCTGCCGCAGAGTGCGCTGAGAACCCTGACGGCGCGGCGCATTGGGCGAGAAAGCGCTCAACTCTCTTCCGGCGGGAGCTCGAAATCCACCAGGTTGCTGCGGAAGCCCTTCGTCTTCCACGCTCCGAAGGCAATGCCGACCACCATCCAGACCGTGCCCGCGATCTTCGCGGGGCGGCTCAGGTTCAGCCAGAGCAGCAAACAGATTAAGAATCCCAAAACCGGCGGGATCAGATTCGTCATTTTCTTTTCTTCGCTGCGGAGATAGTAGCGCACAAACGCCGCCGCATTGACGCCCATGAAAGCGATCAGAGCTCCGAAGTTCAGCATCTCCGCGCCCAAGCCGTAACTGAACAGCCCATAATTGACCAAGAGAGCAGCGCCCAGCGCCATCACTCCCACAAAAACCACATTATTGCGAGGCACGTGGTGCTTGGGATCGACCGCTCCGAAGAAAGAGCGGGGCAATGCGTTGCTGCGTCCCATGCCGTAAAGCAAGCGGGCCGCACCCAATTGCGATCCCATGCCGGATCCGAAATTCGCCACCAGCAGCGTGAATCCGACGATCGCGAGCAGGGGCGGCCAGGCCTGCGCGGCCACAAAGGTAAACGCCGCGTCAACATTCGGAAATGGCCGCGAGGCCGGCCATATCAACTGCCCGGCATACACTTCGATCGCGGAAAGAATACCGATCACCAGGCAGGTCAGCACGGTGGCGAGCAAAATGTTGCGTCGCGGGTTCTCGGCTTCCTCCGAAAGAGTGGAGATCCCGTCAAAACCAATGTAGGTGAGCACGGCGATGGACGTGCCGCCCAGCACGGCTTTCGTATTCCACATCTGCGGATCGTAGAAAGGGCGAGTGAAGAAACCAGGGTCGCCGTGGGGATGTCCAAAGACGTACCGCGCCGCGGCCACGAAGAAAATTACGATCACCACACCCATCGCCGCGGCCAGCCCGGTGTTCACCCGCGCGGAAGTTTTTACTCCCCGAATATTGAGGCCGGTGAAAACCAGCGCAAAGAAGACGGCCCAGACACCGTACGAAACGCCGGGAGCAAACACATGCGCCTGCTGGCTGCACCAGACGGTGCAGATCATCGGATTCAGCATGTAATCCATCACCATGCTCCACCCGGTCACGTAACCCAGCGCCGGATTAATCTCCTGACCCACGTAAGTAAAAGCGGACCCGGCGCTGGGATAAGCCCGCGCCATGCGGCCGTAGCTGATCGCGGTAAACAGCATGGCCACCATAGCAATCAGAACGGTGGTGACGACGTGCCCCCGCCCGCGATCGCTGAGCACGCCGAACACGGACAGCGGCGCGACCGGCTGAATCACGATGACGCCGTAAAGAATCAGGTCCCAAAGAGTGAGGGTTCGCCGGAGACGCGCAGGAGTGCCGGTGGAAGCGGATGCCATGTCCGGGTATTGGATTATGCCACCGCGAAACTGTCAACCATTAAAACGATTTCGCGCGTGTGGAGCGGACACTCCTGTCCGCCGCCTTTGATCTTGGATGATGTTTTCATATTTCGAGAATCAATTTCAAAAAACGGACAAGAGTGTCCGCTCTACACTCTTACTGGTTGTAAAACTTGCCGCCTAAAGCTTTGTCGCAACCGCCGCCGCGGCTGTTCTCCCAGTTCAACTGGACCAGCCAATTGTAGGCGCCGAAGGTCTGGTTGTAGCCGCCGTGGCCGAGCACGCCGGTGACCGGGCCAAACTTCCAGGCGCATTTGTCCGCGTTCTCGTTGCCGGTGGAGTCGTACCAGGCGTTCAAGTCGGGATCGCTAACTGCTTCCTCGGCCTCATGTGCCATGACTGAAGCCATGCCATCCGCACCGCTGTCGCCGTTCGGACCGACCGACTGCATTTCGCAGGGACCTGGGCAGCGGTCGGGATTGCCCACAAATGCGAACTTGATGTCCGTTCCACCGATGGCACTGCTGGTGTGCCAGCCGCAATACTTGCTGCAGAAACCTGAGGTCTCAGCAACGTCGGACGCGGTGAGCACAAAGTACAGACCGTTGGCATCTTTCGGCAAAGCCCGGCTGCTGATGGCGCTGCTCACGATTTTCTGAATGTCACTGTCAGAAAGCTGCTTCCCCCGGCTGTAGTTGTTGGTGGTAGACGCCAACAGAGAAATGTTTCCCGTGGGATGGCCAGCGGTATCACTGTAGGTCGTGTCGATCTTGAAGTAGCCGGAGCCGCCGATGCCGCGGGCCGGATCAAACAACGCACCCAGAAGGTTCACCGTAGTCTGGCTGTCCGAAGGGTTGGGGCCGCCCGTCCAGTTGCCGTACCAGATGAAATATACATTCACCGAGTTGGCGCGCATCACCGGACCGCCGTGGTAGCTGATGCCATTCGCCGTCGCCGGCTTGTTGGCTGAAGTTCCGGCTCCCCGGG
>Ga0210410_10004026_pt1 | contig 12931 bp, 9 predicted proteins | sample IncBWC4MmetaG_FD_161058 | JGI IMG/M metagenome (GOLD analysis project Ga0210410, IMG submission 161058) | Forest soil microbial communities from Barre Woods Harvard Forest LTER site, Petersham, Massachusetts, United States - Inc-BW-C-4-M | ecosystem: Environmental > Terrestrial > Soil >... | reverse complement strand
TCAGCGATCGCAAACTGCAACCTTTCCTCCAAACGCCATTTAACGAGAGCGTGCCCCGTTTTTCCCCCGACGGACGCTGGCTGGCCTATATCTCGGATGAATCGGGACGCTATGAAGTCTACGTGCAGCCCTTTCCCGGGCCTGGCGGGAAGTGGCAAATCTCGACCGAAGGCGGTACAGAGCCGGTCTGGAACCCCAATGGACGCGAACTTTTCTATCGCAGCGGCGACAAAATGATGGCCGTGGACATTGCCACGCAGTCTGGCTTTGTTGCCGGCAAGCCCCGCATGTTGTTTGAAGGACGGTACCAGCGCACCCCGGCCACGTCTCCCGACTATGATGTGTCTCGGGACGGCCAGCGCTTCTTGATGCTCAAATCCGACGAACAAGATGCGTCGGCGCCGACGCAAATCAACGTCGTGCTGAACTGGTTTGAGGAGCTGAAGCGGCGCGTGCCTACAGAGAAGAAGTGAAGAAGTTTTTTAGTGGATCGCTTCTGATCCTGCATGATAAGCCGCGCCTCCGAATCGTAGTTCCTGCTACTCATGTTCATTTTCTCATCAGAAATTTATCCAACAAGAATCACTCTCGGCATTCGTCCACGGACACTCCTTGATGGCAAAATGAATGCATGGGGATTTTGCTCGGCCTGCTGACCGCGCTTTCCTGGGGTGGAGGCGATTTTCTCGCGCGTTTTGCCACCCGGCGCATCGGGACGTTGCGCACCGTGCTGTACATGCAGGCGTTTGGATTTCTTCTTCTCACTTTTTTTCTCTACGAATTCAACGCATGGGGACATCTTTTTGACGGATCGGGCTGGCGGCCCTGGGCTTGGGGCTTGCTTGCTGGATTGCTGAATGCTTTTGGGACGTTTTCCCTCTACCGTTCGTTTGAAATTGGGAAGATGTCGGTTGTGGCTCCACTGTCGGCGAGCTATCCGGCGCTGACGGTGGTGTTGTCGTTTTTGACGGGTGAACGCCTCACGCTCGCCCGGGCTGCGGGAATTGCGCTGACGCTTGCCGGAGCGATCCTGGTTGTGCGGGGCGAAAAAACTCCGGAAAAAAACGGCGCGGAATCGCCGCAAGCAAAAAGCAAGGGATTGGGCTGGGCGCTGTGCGCGGCGCTCGGATTCGGCGTTTTGTTCTGGCTCCTTGGAACTCGCATTGTGCCTGCCACCGGACCCTTTGCCACAGTTTGGATCATCCGCATGTTCGGGACGTTTGCCGCGCTGGTTATTTTGAGCGTAAAGCAATTGCCGATATCGCCGCCGGAAGCGAAAGCCGGCTGGCAAGTCGCGGGCATCGGCGTTCTGGATACCGGGGCGTTCGTGCTGAACAACCGTGGGATGCAGCTCGACCAAGTGGCGGTGGTGAGTGTGCTGGCGTCGTTGTATGGAGCGGTGACGGTCGCGCTGGCGGCGATTTTCTTGAAAGAGCACATTTCGCGCTGGCAATGGGGCGGAATTGTAGCTATCTTCGCGGGCATCACTTTAATCAGTCGCTAGATGGCTCACTGCTCGGCGGTAGGGGCGCAGCACGCTGCGCCCCTACAACCGACACTTCTTGCCGCGGGCATGATTGTGTTTTGTCTTACAGCAAAGTCAAAGGATCCATATCTACGAGCACTGCCGTTTGCGGAATTTCTTTCGCGTCGCAATAGTTTATGGCGCCGCTTAGGAGTTTGGTTAGCACGGAGCGCTTTGGGGATTTAAGCAAGAACTGGAAGCGGTGCTCTTTTTTCAGGCGCGCTAGAGGGGCGGTGGCGGGGCCGAGGATGCGGACGCCTTTGCCATCGTGTGGTAAGAAATACTCGGAGAGCCTGCGGGCCATGAGGATGGCTTTCTCTAGGCTGGTGTGGCGCACAATCACATTGGCGAGCGAGGTAAACGGTGGATAGGTCATCATGCGGCGGAAATGCATTTCGCGCTCGAAGAACGCGGCGTAGTCCTGTTTGATGGCGTCCTGAATGGCGTAGTGTTCGGGATAGTAAGTCTGGATCAACACACGGCCGGGGAATTCGCCGCGACCGGCGCGTCCTGCAACCTGCGTCAGCAATTGGAAGGTGCGCTCCGCGGCGCGAAAATCGGGGAGGCTCAGCGAAGAATCCGCGGAGATGACTCCGACCAGCGTCACGCGCTGAAAATCGTGGCCTTTGGCGAGCATCTGCGTTCCCACCAGGATGTCCAGCGCTCCGCCGGCAAACGCTCCCAGCGTTTCCTGGTATTGGCGTTTTGTCCGCGCAGTGTCGCGGTCGAGCCGCGCGATGCGCGCTCCGGGGAATTCCTTGCGGAGGCGTTCCTCGAGATGCTCGGAGCCTTCGCCAAAGAAATAGACATATTGCGACTGGCATTTGGGGCATTGTTTGGGCACCGATTGAATCGAACCGCAATAGTGGCATTCGAGGCGATTGCGGCTCTTGTGATAAGTCATGGAAATACTGCAGTTGGCGCACTGTACCGAAGCACCGCAACTGCGGCAGAGAACGGACCAGGAATAGCCGCGGCGGTTGATGAGGATAAGCGCCTGCGTCCCGGCCCCCAGGCATTCCTGAATTCCTGCGTGCAGCACCGTGGAAATCGGGCTCGTCTTGTGCGTTTGCTGAAAGTCTTCGCGCAGGTCGACGATCTCGACATTTGCGAGAGAGCGGTTTTGGACGCGCGAGGCCAGCGTCAGCAGTTCGTATTTTCCATTGCGCGCATGATAATAGGTTTCGAGCGAAGGCGTTGCGGAGCCGAGCAGCGCAAGGGCACCTTCCATCTTGGCGCGGACAATGGCTACGTCGCGACCGTGGTAGCGTGGGGTTTCTTCCTGCTTGAAGCTGTTCTCCTGCTCTTCATCGACGATGATGAGGCCGAGATTCTGGAGTGGGGCGAAGACTGCGGAACGCGTCCCCACAACGACGCGCGCTTCGCCGTTGCGGACGCGCCACCATTCGCGAGCACGCTCCGTGTCGCTGAGCGCGGAATGCAGGACCGCCACGCCCTCGAACTTGGCGCCAAACCAGGCACGGCATTGACGGCCAATCCACAGCGTGAGCGCAATTTCCGGCACGAGGACGAGCGCGGTCTTTCCTCGCGCCAGCGTGTCCTGCACGCTGCGCAAATAGACTTCCGTTTTGCCGCTTCCGGTCACGCCGTGGAGCAACTGCACGCCAAATTCGCCCAGTTCAAACCGCGCGCGAATGCCTTGCATGGCGCGCTCTTGTTCTTCGTTGAGTTCGTGCGCTGGCGGCGCGTATCCGGTGTCGAACGGATCTTCCGCCGGATCGATCTGCTCTTCCCAGCTTTCCAGCAAAGCGTCGTGCAACATGCGCTCGATCAAGGCACGCGAAACTTGTGCAAGCTTCAGCAACTGTGACAACGGTAGCGGGCCGCGTTCGGTTTCGAGCAGGGTGCGAACTCTTTCGTCTTTCTCGGCGAGTTTTTCATTGCTTCCAGCAGCCAAGCCCTTCCAGGCCACGACAGTCTGCGATTTTCTCTTCTTGCCGAGCAGGCTCTCGCGAATTTCGATGAGCTCTCGCTGTTGCAGCCGTCGCAAAGCTGCGGCGTCAATGCCGAGCCTTACCGCGAGACTGAACGGAGATGGGCCGTTTTTCGCCCTCACTTTTTCGAGGAAGGCCCGCTCCGCGGCTGTCAATCCGTGAGAGATCTCCCCGCCGCCGAGACTTTCGACGGCGTCCCGCCCAGATGGGGTAAGAATAATCTCGCGTTGCGTTTTGAGTTCCGTGAGCGGGGGCAGCATGGCGCGGAACACTTCGCCGATAGGCGCGAGGTAGTAACCGGCAATCCATTGGGCGAGTTCGATGAGCTTGGGGGTAAGCGCTGGGGCCGGCTCCATCACTTCGGCAATATCGCGGGTCTTGGCGCCCGCGGATGCGCGCTCGGCCCCTTCCACCACCACGCCTACCAGCGACTTATTGCGAAATGGCACCAACACGCGGCTGCCTGGCTGGAGTGAATCGCGCAGTACCTCCGGCACGGCGTAAGTAAAGGTCGTGCGCAGAGGCACTGGCAGGGCCACATTGCAAAATGGGAAAGTCATCCGAGCACGTAGTGTATCAGCAGCGCCAGATACAGATGCCGAGGCTTGTCAGGAGAAGCCGACACTTATCGCCATCTTTAGACGGCAACGTCTGGTCAGGGGACAAATGGATTCGCGATGGCGCGTTTATTTCTTCTCTTCTTTTTCGCCCGGAAGTACACTTTGCCGCGGGAGAAATCGATCAGCTCCCAAGGGGATCGCCGAGCGGAGGGAGCGGCCTCGCGGGTACTCATAGCCATGATGAATCTGCGCGAACTCGTGCAACGCTACTTGGCCATTGCCGGCAAGTTCGGCGTACCGGTTGCGCTTTCGTCATTTTCGCTTTCGCCCGCGGAGACGGAGCGCCTCTTCTCCGGGTACGACGAGGACTATCACATCAGCCGCTTCCTTCATTTCTCCGAAGTGGACGGGACGCGCTTCTCGATCGACGGCATCGCTGCCACGCACATCTCGATCGACGCGGAAATCGAAACCATTCTGTAAGTGGGCGTTGGAATTTCGCGGGACGCACTAATAGAGCGATGGTCTGGTTGACCCGCCTAACAGGGAAGTGTTGACGCTGGCGCTGGTGTGGGTGCCTTCGCTGCCGCCCCAGGAAAATAATAAATAAACTTGGGGGAAGCCTCCGGCGCGAAGGGTTAGGCCGGTGGAGAAGCTGTGCAGCCAGGGATTGGGGCCCAGGTCGCCGCGATTGAGGGCGACTTTTCCCTGGTCGGCCATCAACGCAAAACCCAGCGGCAAGCTGAAGATGGAGTGTTCGAAACTTTCGCGCAGTAGCAGTACGTTAGGTGCGCGGAAGCGGAAGTCTTGATAGCTGGGCAGGTAGGCATTGCCGTCGATGTCGGAGCCACCGAGCGTAGGCTGGTAGTAGAACGGGACGATGTTTCCGCCGGGGGTCATCGATAGGGCGGAATACACCAGGAAGCCGATGGTGCCTTCGCGGTTGCGGACGTAGGCTTTGGGACAATCGGGATGACTCGAAGAGGGGTCCAGGGAGCAATCGTCCGGACCATTGGAGTCGCGCGGCAGCAAATTGCGAGTCGTGTCGCTATAGAGCGCGAATTCGTGGGACAAGTGGACGGTCAGGCGCTGAAAAGAAAAGGATGAGTTTCCGGGCGCGAAGTATTGCTTGTAGTTCAAGTCGTAGTTGAGGCGCAGATAGTCGTCGAAAAACAGCGGACGCATGCGGATGCCTTCGCCCAACTGGATCGTTGAAGGCTGATCGATAAGGCCGGGCGCGGTTGCTTCGGTGTATAGGGTTTGGATGGAAGGGATGTCCTGGCTGGGGCTGGGGCGCAGAGCGACAAAGCGTCCGTTGATTTCGCCGTAGAACGAGGCGTGAAGCTTTTCGTAGAAGGGTTTCACGGCGCTGACGCCGACGATTGTTTCTCGCATGCCGTAGAAGGTGCGGCCCGCGCGGGCGGTGTTGGGGCCCAGGCCGAAGAACGTCAATTTATTAAGAGAGATGGCTTGCGCGTAGATGTTGATGACCGAGTGTTCGGGGAGTTCGGTGAGATTCGTTTTGATGGGGGGCGGCGTGCCGAAGGAAACTCCAACAGGGTTGTTGGGAGTGTGGACCAAAGTTAAATACGCGCCGGCGCGCCAGGAGCCGTTGATGGAACCGACGGCGTCGATGTCCCAGCTATCGCGCCAATTGTCGGTGGTTTTGTGCCCGACATAGGCGATTCCGGCGCCGAAACCGTTTTGCGGGGCGATGCTTCCCGCGGCGATGTGCACGGGTTTTCCGGTGAAGAGTTCCTCCGCGCAATCCGGGATGTTGAACGCGCCGCAGCTTTCCTTGAGTTTGTCGATCTCGGCGGGCGAGTCAATCCTGGCTGGGGAAGGAGTTGACGTTGGAGCGGGAGCTGGCTGCTGGGCCTGCGCCGCTCCCGCCGCAATCATAAGAACAACTATGAGTATGAGCCGCACGAGTTCACCTTTACTTTCTGGGAGGCTTGGTGGAGTGGGTGTGCAGAAGCGCCGTGGCCCTGTGGATGTAGGCGCTAACTTCGCCTTCGGTGTTCAAAGACTTGGGGTCGATGGCGATAACCGCCGCCAATTCCTCCAAGTGTTTGAGAAGAGCTTCACGCAGATGCAGGGTTTGCGCTTTTAGGAGCGCACCGGCGGCCCGGTTTGGATTGTAAGACCCGCGCTCTGTTTGAGGCACAAAGATGGCGTTGGATGGCGTAGCCATTATTTCCCTCCCAGGTTGAAGAACGGGATGTCGGAATCGGGGCGCATGGGGCCGGAAAGCAAATCGAGAAAAGTGCCGGCTTGCTGCTCGCGGACAGTGCGCTTGGCGTCGCCATTCAAAAAATGATTGGTTACGGTTGCGGGAATGGAAGCGTGTTCGAAGATGCGTGCGTTGGCAGGATCTTCCGGACCCGGGACGACCGTTCCGCTGGGGATGTAGGGGGAGACGAGAATTGCGGGGACGCGAATGCCAAGACGGTCGAAATTAAATTGTGCACCGGTTCCGGTGTCCGTCGCTTTTGCAAAATAGCCGTCCGGAGTGCAGGCCGGCGGGACGACGTGATCGTAGATGCCGCCGTGTTCGTCGTAGACGATTAAGAGGGCGGTGGTGTTCCAGAGGGCGGGATTGTTGCGAATGGCGTTGTAGGTGTTGGCGATGAAGCGCTCGCCTTCCTGGACATTGTGATCGGGATGTTGATCGGAGGCGAGGATTTCACCGCCGCCGGGGCCTGGATGATCGTTGTAGCAGGGTTCGATGAAACTGTACTCGGGGAGTTGGTTGGAGGCGCAGTCGGCGATGAATTGATCGTAGGTCGCGAAGAGTTGCGGCTGATTCTTGAGAAGATTGACGATTTCCATCGTGGAGCTTTGCTGGTCGTAGTAGTAGATCTTGGCGGTGTGTTTGGCTTGCAGCATGCGCTCGTAGACGCTCGCAATGGTGTTGTCGAGGATGTAGAAGATGTCCATGCCCACCTGGCCGAAAGAAGTGCCGTAGTGTGCGAAAGCGCGATTGCAGATGGTGGGGCCCGGGATGGAGGAAAACCAGCCGTTGAATAAGGCGAATTTCGTCGCAAGAGTGGAGAGTACCGGCAATTTGTCCGGCGTGAAGTAGTACATGATGTTGTGGGAGCGATTTACGTCGTTGGTTTGGGTGAAGTAGTCCTTGACGAAGCCTTGCATGTTGGCGACACGGTTGGGGCCTTGAGGCGCGCCGCCGAAAATTTGGAGATCGACGCCGGGAAAATGGTGATCGGGATCGGGATCGAGCTGGCCCTGGAATTTTGCATTGGGCTGAACCTTGACGATGGCGCCCTTCGTGTCGGGATTGGATTCGCTACCCGTTAGGCCGTTGATGAGGGGATATTTCTTTTTGCCATTTTCCATGACCAGGCTCAGGCCGCCAAGCATGTGGTCGAAGGAGCGGTTTTCCATCATCAGGACGACGATGTGTTTTAAGTTGTCCAGACCTTCCGACATGCACGCCTCCCAAGAATGGCTGGTGCGAGACAGGTATTTACCGGTAGTGATTCCAGGCGTGGAAATCGTTTCAAGGTATTTGCACGATGCGCGGCGAAGTTTGGGGAGGTGCTGGAGTGTGCGAATTTGAGTGGCGGAGTGAGCGTTTGATTCTTAACACAGAGCACAGAGAACACAGAGAAGAGGGGCACGATGTATCGTTATCGTGCCCCTACGGATGCGTGAGTTTGGTTATTGCTAGGCGGGGACGGCGCGTTGGAAGCGCTTGCTTAGCTTTTCGTGTTCCTGGCGGATGGCTTGGGGGAGGCGGTCGCCGAATTTGGTGAAGAAATCCTTGGTGTCGTCCATTTCGGCTTCCCAATCTTCGGGATTGACCTGCAGCAATTCCTGGAGTGCTTCGTCGGAAATTTTCAGGCCGTCGAGAGTCAGACCATTTCTCGCTGGAACGTAACCGATAGGGGTTTCCTGCGCCGCGCCGCGGCCATCCACGCGTTCGAGGATCCATTTCAGGACGCGAACGTTTTCGCCGTAGCCGGGCCAGAGAAATTTGCCATCGGCGCCGCGGCGGAACCAATTCACGTGAAAAATTTTGGGCGGCTTGGGGATTTTCTTGCCCATCTCGAGCCAGTGGGCGAAATAGTCGGCCATGTTGTAACCGCAAAAGGGCAGCATGGCCATGGGATCGCGGCGGACGACGCCAACGTCTCCGGTGATGGCGGCGGTGGTCTCCGAAGCCATGGTGGCGCCGACAAAGACGCCGTGCTGCCAGTCAAAGGATTCGTAGACGAGCGGAGCGGTGCGTGCGCGGCGGCCACCAAAAATAAACGCGGAGATGGGCACACCTTCCGGGGCTTCCCACTTGGGCGAAATGCTGGGCGACTGGCTCGCGGGCACGGTGTAGCGCGAATTGGGATGGGCGGCGGGGCCTTTCGAGGAATCCCACAGCTCGCCTTTCCAGTTGATGAGGCCTGCAGGTGGATCGTCGCCGATGCCTTCCCACCAAGGTTCTCTGCCGGGGGTCATGGCTACGTTGGTGAAGAGCGTGTTCTTGGTGACAGCGCCCATGACGTTGGGATTGGTGTGCAAGCCGGTGCCAGGGGCGACGCCGAAAAAGCCAGCTTCGGGATTGATAGCGTGCAGATAGCCGTCTTCGCCGATTTTCATCCAGGCGATGTCGTCGCCAACGGTCCACACGCGGTAGCCCTGGCTCTCGAGCGTGGAGACCATCATGGCCAGGTTGGTTTTGCCGCAGGCGCTGGGGAAGGCCGCGCCCATGTAAGTGACTTTGCCGCCTGGCGATTCGAGGCCAAGAATGAGCATATGTTCGGCCATCCAACCTTGTTCGCGGGCCATGACGCTAGCGATGCGCAGAGCAAAACATTTCTTGCCGAGCAAGGCGTTGCCGCCGTAGCCGGAGCCCACGCTCCAGATCAATTTTTCCTGGGGGAAGTGGACGATGTAGCGGCGGAGCGGGTCGAGATCGCCTAAGGAATGCAGGCCGGGAACAAATTCGCTGGAGGCGCCGAGGCGTTCAGTGGCGACTTTGCCCATGCGGGACATGATGCGCATGCTGGCGACGACGTAGGGGCTATCAGTGGCTTCGACGCCTACCTTGCTGAGAGGCGAATTGGCCGGGCCCATGATGTAGGGGACGACATACATGGTGCGGCCGCGCATGGCGCCATCGAGAAGCGCGCCAACTTTGTGCTTGGCCCCTTCGGGGTCCATCCAATTGTTGGTCGGTCCGGCTTCGTCCTTGGTGGCGGAGCAGATGAAGGTGAGGTGCTCGGTGCGGGCGACGTCGTTGGGGCTGCTGCGGTGGAGGTGGCAATTCGGATAGGACTTTTCGTTCAGGGTGAAGGAGTCACCGGCACGGAGCATTTCTCCAACCATGCGCTGGTATTCGGCTTCCGAGCCGTCGCAATAGACGACGCGGTCGGGCTTGGTAAGGCGCGCCGATTCGTCAACCCAGTTTTCCAGTGGACTTGCCACGCTCTTCCCCCTGTAATCGCTCGTTCGTATTTGCGCCGGGCAGCCGGTCGTTGATTGTGCGGGGACGCCGGGCCGGGCTGGCGGCAGCAGCCGGTATTCGGCCGCGCCAGAAACGTCAGAAATCGACCGACACAGTTTATGTTACCGCTCGGTGGACGTGCAAGTTGAGTGGGCGTGGGAATGGCAGAGTGCTGCTACCGTTGCGGAAGGGTGCGCGTCCAACCAAACAGACTAGGGTGTGAGGTTCTTCCATTAGCGAGTGGCCGACCAGGGACGAAAAACGTGCCGGGGAGGCTAAGAATGTCGCGTAACAAATTCGTTTTGTTGGTATTGGTCCTTGCAGCCGCGGGCGTTGCGCCCATCCTGGCTGGAACATATTCCGCATCGGCGTTCAAGAAGCTGCAAACCCTTGGCGGGGAGTGGGAAGGCAAGGACGACCACGGGATGCCCGCGAAAACGACCTTCAAGGTGGTAGCCGCGGAGACGGCGGTGATCGAAACCATCGCGCCTTCGGGGATGGAGGAGATGGTCACGCTTTACAGCGTGGACGGAGATGGGATCGCGCTGGTGCATTATTGTCCGACGAACAACCAGCCGCGCATGCGCGCGGTGCCGACGGCGGCTGATGTGAAGGAGCTGACGTTTGCGTTTCAGTCGGCGACGAATCTGCCGTCGCCGACGATGGGGCACCAGCATCAGTTAGTGCTGCGCTTTGACGATGCCGACCACATCACGGAAACATGGACCTGGCGGAAGGATGGGAAAGACACGCCGATGGTGTTCCACTTCGCGCGCAAGAAAATATAATCGACATCGCTGGCAGATAGCCTCCACTCGATTACCCGTGTTTGCAGGAATTTCAGCATAATGGCAACTCTAGGCCCGGGGTGTAGCGGAGTCCAATCGAAAAAGTCGACACATGAATGATATTTCTGGCAGATGAGGGAGGCTGCCGGAAGAACGCCATGGCTCCCCCTATCCTGAGTCCCCGCATCGTGTAAGAATCAGGCTGCAAGCTTGGGGAAGACCTTGAGCTATAAGCCAAAGCCTAAAGACACCTCAAAGATAGAACTCACTCCGGGGCTGAAAGAACTCGTCGAGCAGCTGGCCGAGAACACCCACGACGTTTGGGCCCAGCAACGAATTCTCTCCGGCTGGACTTATGGACCGCACCGCGACGATTCCTCGAAACAACATCCGGGGCTGGTGCCGTATGGCGAGCTGGCCGACTCTGAAAAGGAATACGACCGCAACAGCGCGGTGGAAACGATCAAGGTGCTTTCTTCCCTGGGCTACACGATTGAACGAGCCGGCGAGCAACGCGCCGAGTCCAAAGAGATTTCCGCAGTCGAGGCGGAACCGTTAGCTGCTTTGCGGAAGATGCTGGACGCCTCGCCTCCGCAAAAGCTTGGCGAACTTGCGGCATTTTGGGATGCGTGCGATCGCACGGTGCGGCCAGAAACGCCGGAGATTTTCAAGCTGCTCAGTGAGCGGTTCCTGAAGATGGGTGAACCGCTGTTTGCCCACGACGTTCTCGACGAGGGACTGAAATCATTTCCGGCCGATGTCCGGCTGCGCCAGCTTCACGCGCTGACGCTCGCGCGCAGCGGCGCGAGCGGCCAGGCGAACTTGCTCTTGAAGCAGCTTTACGGCGAGGGACACACCGATGAAGAAACACTCTCTCTGTTAGCTCGCACGCACAAGGACCTGGCGGAGAGAGCTGGGGAACCGCAACAGCGGCAAGAACATTTGCGCCGCGCCCAACAGCTCTACGCTCAGGCTCACGATTTCCACGGCGGCTACTACAGCGGAATCAATGCCGCTACACTGGCGCTCCTTCTTGGCGATCACGCGAACGCGAAAAGGCTAGCGCAGGATGTGCGCGAGGCTTGCAAGCAGGAGATTGAAAAGCTGAAGCAGACCGAAAGCGATGCGTATTGGCCAACCGCAACGCTCGGCGAAGCGGCGCTGCTTCTTGGGGAGTGGTCCGAAGCGGAGGAATGGTATTGCCGGGCGGCCCTCCTTGGGGGGAAGCGTTTTGGCGATCTGTGCTCGACGCGGCGGAATGCGCGCCTTCTGGTTGCCTATCTGCATGCCGATGCGGCGCGCTTCGAGCGCTGCTTTCAGATCCCTTCCGTCGTTTTGTTCGCCGGACACATGATCGATCAGCCGGGCCGTGCAGTTCCGCGGTTTCCGCCGCAAATTGAAACGGCGGTGGGCGAAGCCATCCGCGATCAGCTCGAGAAATTGAACGCTGGTTTTGGGTTCGCCTCGGTGGCATGTGGCGCGGATATTTTATTTCTTGAAAGCATGCTGGAACGCGATGGGGAAGCGCGTGTGGTGCTCCCTTACGACAAGAGTCAATTCATCAAGGACAGCGTCGAGATCGTCCCGGGAAGCAACTGGGGCGCGCGGTGCGAAGCGGTCCTGAAGCGCGCCGCAAGCATTTCCGTGTCTTGCGACCACCGGCTGACCGGCGCTTCCGTCGTGGAGTTTCAGTATGCCAATCTGTTGCTCCAGGGTTTGGCGGCGGTGCTTGCGAAACAATTGGATACTTCCTTGAAGCCCCTCGCCGTTTGGGACGGCAAACGCGGGGATGGTCTGGGTGGCACGAGTTGGAATGTCCAGCGCTGGCAAGAGGCCGGTTTTGACGTGGACGTTATCCGGCTGGATGAAATTCTTCGGAAGAATTCGCCGATTACTGCGGTCCCTGCAAAGCAGCAAACGTCCGCTGCGCCGACGGCTGTGGCCGTGCCGTCCGAATTTGTTCCCGATATCTGCGGATTGCTTTTTGCCGACGCGGTCGGCTTCAGCAAACTAACTGAGAATGAAGTGCACCTCTTTGTGCGGTATTTCCTTGGATTGGTTGGAAAAGTCATCGAGAAATCGGAGCACGCACCACTGGTCAAAAATACCTGGGGCGATGGCCTGCATTTTGTGTTTAAGAGTGCGAGAGATACCGGCGTGTTCGCGCTGGAAGTTTGCAACGCCATCTGCTGCGAGGACTGGAAGAGCAAAGGGATCTGCGACTTGACGGTGCGCATCGGTCTGCACGCCGGTCCGGCCTATGCGTGTTTGGATCCTGTCACCGAGCGGCATACGTATATCGGTGCGAGCCTCAGCCGCGCGGCGCGCATTGAACCTATTACGCCGCCGGGGCACGTGTACGCCAGTCAGGGTTTTGCAGCCATGGCCGCCGTCGAAGGTGTAAGCGAGTTCACGTGCGATTATGTCGGGCGCATCCCGCAGGCAAAGAACTACGGCACGTTTCCCACCTATGTTGTTCGCAAGAGCTGAAAAAGCTGGCTCTCTGCCGGAGCAAAAGCCAACCCAGCAGGGAACAGAACGAAGAGACTCCCAATCGCTGCACGTGGTAGATGCGACTATTTCGCGGTCGGGCCGGCCTGCGGGACGCGGGTCCATTCGACGATTTGTTCGCGCAGGGTGTT
>Ga0210410_10004025_pt1 | contig 12932 bp, 12 predicted proteins | sample IncBWC4MmetaG_FD_161058 | JGI IMG/M metagenome (GOLD analysis project Ga0210410, IMG submission 161058) | Forest soil microbial communities from Barre Woods Harvard Forest LTER site, Petersham, Massachusetts, United States - Inc-BW-C-4-M | ecosystem: Environmental > Terrestrial > Soil >... | reverse complement strand
ATGGCGAAGGCCCCGCCGCGGGCCAGAAGTTTCCTCGCGAAGCCAAGCTGGTGCGGAAAAGCGAGTTTGATCTGGTGTACCGCGCCGGCAAGCGCCGCTCGAGTTCCCACTTCACTGTTTTCGTTCGCGCCAGTGGACAGCCGATCAGCCGCTTCGGGTTCAGCATCAAGAAAGCTTTGGGCGGAGCGGTGGTGCGCAACCGCATGCGGCGGCGCCTGCGGGAAATCGTCCGCTGCCACCGGCAGGAGATAACCTCGGGATGGGACATCGTCATTCATCCGAAACAGTCTGTAGCCACGGCGCCGCTTCCGGCGCTGACGGCGGATTTTCTGCGGCTGCTGAAGGGTCTGTGAATTTTTCCTCTGCCACAGAGCGGGAGGAGCAAGCTCCTCCCCTACAAGGGCTTGGTGCCGCTTGCGAGCAGGGGTTTGGGGTTCGAGCGGCGCTTTTCGCGCTGAGTTTTTACAAAGCCTACCTTTCGGTTCTGTTTGCGGGCACTTGCAGGTATGAGCCGACTTGCTCGCGTTATGCGTACGAGGCAATCGATCGATTTGGAGTGCTGCGCGGCGGCTGGCTGGGATTGAAGCGGTTGCTGCGGTGCCATCCGTTGTCAGGAAGATTCGGATACGACCCGGTTCCGGAGAAATGGGAAGAGATGCGAGCGAATTCCGACGTAGTGGGTAAAACGGGCGAGGTGCAGCCGTGAGCACTCCGCCGATGAATCAATTGCCGCCGCTGGGGAAATCGAAGGACAAGTTCACGCCGGAGTTGCGCATCCTTGTGGCTTCGCTTTTGTCCATGGCGGTGATTTTGCTCTGGGCCAAGTTTTTTGGGCCGAAGCCGCCGATCAATCCGCCACAGGAAAACAAACCGGCCCAAGTTTCGACGGCAACTCCCGGAAACCCAGCGCCTGCAAACATTCCGAGCGCGCCCGCAGTGCCTGCAAAGATTTCCGCGGCAACTGCGCCGGTTGTCCTTCCAACGGCAGACTCGCAAGAGCGCACCATTGTGGTGGAAAACGCGCTGTATCGCGTGGAATTTTCCAATCGCGGCGCGGTGGTGAAAAGCTGGCAGTTGAAGAATTACAAGGACGATTCGAAACCGCAGAAGACGCTGGACCTGGTACACCCGCAGGCCGCGACAGAGACCGGCGGCTGGCCCTTCGCGCTGGTTTTCGATGATCCGCAACTCGGAACCCTGGCCAATACCGGACTGTATAAAATTTCGAGCGATGCAAATTCTCTGGAAGCGCCGGCGGACCTGACATTTACCTGGAGCGACGGCCATTTGCAGGTCACCAAGAAATTTCACTTTGATCATTCCTACACCGTGAGCGTCGAAACGACCGTGGCCAACAATGGCAACCACATCATGGCCGGGTTGGGTTGGCTTGGCGGTTTTGGCGATTTGACGGTGACGAATCCCATCCCCGTGGAGACAGTTTTCGTTTTCTACAGTGAGGGCGGAAAGCTCACGACTATTGCCCACAAGAAACTCGACGGCCCGGAAAAATGGGGCAACGTCTGGCAAGGCGGTAAGGAGTTTACGGGTATTGAAGACCGGTATTTCACGGCGGCGTTCCTGCCATCGCTGACCGATCCGACGCCTCTGCAGACTCGCTATTGGAAGGTGTTTCACAACATTAAGGTCGACGGGAAAGACCAGTCCGAACCGGTGCCGGAGCTTGCGACAGTTACGTCGGCACAGAACATGGCTCTGCGCGTTTTTGTCGGCCCCAAAGATTACGACGATTTGAAGGCCATGCACCCGCCGCTGCATTCGCTGGTGCAATTCGGCTATCTGGAATTCATCGCGGACCCGTTGTTCCATGGATTGAAATGGCTGCACAAATACATTCCGAACTATGGCTGGGCGATTGTGGTGCTCACCCTGGTCATCAATATGGTGCTGTTCCCGCTGCGCATTTCCAGCTACAAAACCACGCTGAAAATGCAGCGCGTGGCGCCGGAGATCAAGCAGATCCAGGAGCGCTACAAGAAGTACAAGATGAACGACCCGCGCAAGGCCGAAATGAACAAGGAAGTGATGGCCATTTACTCGCGCGAAGGGATCAATCCGATTGGTGGCTGCTTTCAGATGTTTTTGCAGATGCCGATCTGGTTTGGGCTGAACCGGGCGTTGAGCTACGCGATCGAACTCCGGCACACACAGTGGTTGTGGATTACGGATCTGGCGTCCAAGGATCCTTACTACGTTCTTCCGGTGCTGGTTGGCATCACGATGTACCTGGTGTCGAAGATGACCCCGATGACGACCACCGACCCGCAGCAGGCCCAGATGATGAAAATCATGCCGCTCACGTTTTCGGTGATGTTTGTAGTTTTCCCTTTTTCTAGCGGCCTGGCGTTGTATATTTTGACCAGCAGCCTGGTGGGTATCGTGCAGCAGTTGTACCTGAACAGGACGCATCCTCTTCCCGCCCCGGCGAAGCCAACGCGCGCCAAGAACTAAGACGTTTGCCGCGAGGAATTGTTCCCGTCCTGACGAGTGTGTTGAGACCACGATGACGAAAGAACTGGTTCACGAGGGGAAACTCGACCGCACTGCTACCGCGGATGCCCTGCGGGACTTTTTACAAAACATGCTGCGCGTCGGCGGCCTGGAGTTGAAGGTTGCGGTGCGTGCCGCGGAGCCATCCGCGGGTGGAGAAGAGGGCGAAGCGGAAGTGTTCGCTGATCTCGACGGCAAGGACAAGGAAATTCTGCTGGCTCGCGGCGGCGAAGTGCTGAAGGCGCTGGAGCACCTGGCGTTTCGGGCGCTGCGGCTGGAGCCTGCGTTCCACGAAAAGATTCATCTGGATTGCGCGGGCTATCGGGCGCTGCGATTTGAAGAGTTGCGGATGACCGCACGCGTCGCGGCGGAACGCGTGCAGTCCTCCCGGCAACCGTTTCAGTTGAATCCGATGTCGTCGCGCGAACGGCGCATCGTGCATCTGGCGTTGAAAGACTTTCCGGGAGTGCGTACCGAAAGCGTTGGCACCGGCGAGGAACGCCAGGTGGTGATTCACCCAGCAAAGAAATAGGCGCAAAACTTTTTGAGTGCGGAGGCGAAGCCTCCGCTTTACGGATTAAGATTTTCCTTAAGCATTCGATTTGCGGTGGAATTGAAGCCGTAAAAGCGAGAGCTTCGCTCTCGCACTCAAAATAAGACCTGCTTATTTCTTCACCCAACCTTGCGATAGGACTTCTCCATCGGCGGAGAGCCGCACGCGATATTCGAAGGATGGAGGCCTGTCGCGGCGTATCTGCGGAAAGCGCACGTCGAGAAACTCGACAACCGCTTCGGAGCCTTCTTTGTGAAAACGCGTAACCGGAAAACGCGCGAACCAGAAAAACTCTTGAACTTCGGGCAAGGTTCGCGCTTTCTCGATAAAAGAATTCGTTGGCGCCTCCGGGTAGTATGTGTGCACGATCGCCGAACTTGAAGAAGGATCGCCGCTCGTGGCGGAGTTGGAAAAGAGCGATTCGCTGAGATCCATGCGCACTTCGTAGACGCCGCGCGGTGCGCGGATGAGGCCGTCCCAGTGCCAGAGCGAGGGCGGGAATGGAAGCGCGGCGATGGATTGCACCTCGATATTTTCTGCCGCCGCAATTTTCTGAATGCGCTCGAGCGCTTGATGATGGGCGTAGGCCGCCGCAACCAGATAGACAGTGGCCAGTGCGAGACCCGCGCCATTCCAGCTTACGTACTGGAGGCGGTGTCCCCAGCCGCGAGCGGCCGGAAGCAAAAACAGCGCTGCGAAGAGCACGGTAGCAAGCACGATGGCGTTGTTGGAAACCGGGGCGCCGATAAGTTCCGCGATGCGGGAAATGACGAACGGTGCGGGTGTGAAGACGAGCCACATGATTAAGGCGCGGCGGCGACTGTGTTCAGGATCCTCATACGCCCAAGCAAGCAACTGCGGGATAAGTAGAATCGCGGTGAAGCTGAAATCGAGAATGAAGAGGATATCCCAGGCCGGGCGTGACCATTTGTAAGGAGACCAGATCATGGTTCCGAAGGCGGTGACCAGATCGAGAAAAATATGGCTCAGAATGCCTATAGCCCAGAGGCCGCATAGTGCGGCGTAGGAAGGCGATTCCCACTTGCGCCAGCGGCAAATGGCGAGCGTGAGAGCGGCGAGCAACACGCTCCAGATTGGCAAACACAACAACGAATGCGTGATGCTGCGGTGCCAGGTAACTATCAGCATCGGATTGCTCGAAATGAAATCGCGGAGGACGTCGGAGTCGGGGAACATGGCGCCCAACGTGAGCGACCAGGTGATGACTCGGCGCTTGTTTACGGGTTCGGGAGGAAAGAGGTCCGCTCCGCTGAATGCTGCTTTTGCAAGGAGCGCGCCGGCGATGCCGTGGGTGATCGTGTCCATGAAATAGAATATGCCCTAGATCAGGTGACGGAGAGCAGCGAGGCTCCCTTTGGCAGGACTCGGCCAATTTTAGCCGCTGTGACCTGGTGCCGCTGCAGTATTTCGAGGGCAGCGTCGGCGGCATCTGGTGAAATAGCGACCAGGAGGCCACCCGAGGTCTGTGGGTCAAACAGCAGCGCACGATTTTCTTCGGGAACACTTGCGGCGAAGGTCACGCAGTCGCGGAGGAAATCGAGATTATTGTTCAGGCCGCCAGCGATCATGCCCTGGCGAGCCGCGTCAAAGGCGCCCTGGAGAACTGGGACCGCCTTGTACTGAATTTCAATGGTAACCGTTGCAATTCCCTTCTCCGGGTCGCCGAGCGCCATTTCGCGGGAGTGACCAAGTACGCCAAATCCGGTGACATCCGTGACCGCATGAATTGCCTTGGAATTTATTTTTGCCGCGACTTCATGGAGCGCTTCGGCGGCGGCGCGATTCAATTGAGACATCGAAGCGATTACGGCTTCGATGCTTGCTTTCCCGGCGCGTTCCCTTTTGAGCGCGGTCGAAATCAGGCCCGTACCGACTGGCTTGGTTAGCAGAATTACGTCATTTGCCTGCGCGCCGACATTCCTCCAGATTTTCTTCGGGTGGATAGTGCCCGTCACTGCATACCCGAACTGGATGTCGTCGTTGCGGATGGAGTGGCCGCCGATGACCGTGCAGTTCGCCTCTTTCATTTTGTCGAGGCCGCCGCGGATAATCTGCTCGAGGATTGCGGGATCACCTTTTTCGGGAAAGCCAACGATGGAAAGGGCGGAGACGGGCTTGCCGCCCATGGCGTAGATATCGCTGAGAGAATTGGCGGCGGCAATCTGGCCGAACGTGAAGGGATCGTCGACGACTGGAGTGAAAAAATCCACCGTCTGCACCAGCGCAAGATCGTCGTTGATCAGATACACCCCGGCGTCGTCGTTGGTGCTGAAGCCAACGAGCACGTTCGGATCAGTTGGCAGTGGTAGGCGCCGTAGTATTGAGTCCAGCGTCCCGGGACTCAGCTTGGCCGCTCAACCAGCTGCCTTGACCATGGCCGTGAGTTTCACGGAGTCGGTCAAGCCACACCTCACTATGCTGCAATTTGATTATAGCGAGGGCGCGGAATTTCTGCTGACAAGCAGGGTGGAAACTTGGTTTTTAGCCCGACTTGCGCAGAAGGGTTGGAAAGTGTTCTTATCGCGGGATGCCGTGGGACTTCTGGCTGATCTTTCTTTTTCTCAGTGTTGTGATTCCGTGGCGAGGTTATACCCGGCTTAGGAAGCTGCTGGCCCTGCCGTCGGTTGACACCAAGGCGAAGGTGACGCTCTATGCGGTCACGATTGCCTTTCAATGGCTGCTGGTCGGATTGGTGGCTTGGCGGTCGCTGGTACGAGGACTGACGATCGAAGAGCTTGGGCTCGGTTTCCATGGCTGGATAGAGATCGTCGCGAGCGGTCTGCTCGGTGCAGTTTTCATTGGAGGGTTGCAGTGGCTGAATTTGAGGCGCATCGGGAAAATGGAGGGCGAAGCTCCTGAACTGCTGCGAAAACTGGCAAGTCGGCTTTTACCGGTTAATCTTTTGGAGTATTTGCCGTACGCAGCGTTGGCAATAACGGCAGGTGCTTGCGAGGAGTTTGTGTACAGAGGTTTCGCAATCGCTGCATTTTCCAAAGCAGGATTGCCCCTCTGGATGGTCGTAATCGTTTCTTCTGTGCTCTTTGGCTTGGCTCATGCGTATCAAGGGCGTGGGGGAATTGTAAGCACGGGAATATTTGGGGTGCTGTTGGCGATCGGCAGGCTCAGCTTTGGAAGCCTGGTTCCGGTGATGATGTGGCATGCTGGCCTGGACCTTGCGGCGGGAGTTGCAGCGCCTAAGTATCTGTTGAAGCAACCGAATGTGGGTTAGTTTTTCGAACTGGAATTATCACAGGGTAGTAACAACTATGACAATAGATATCGAGAAGCCAGTTTCTGAAGGAACGGTCCGGAGAGCGCTAGGTGAATTCCAAGTTTCCGTGGATTCGCAGCAAATCATTTTAATTCAACAATATATAAAGACTTTGCTGCGTTGGAACGAGAGGTTGAATTTGACGGCGATTCGAGATCCCCTAGAGATACTATATCGTCATTTTTGCGAGTCCATGTTTGCCGCCGGTGCAATTCCTGTGGATAAGGGGAGACTCGCCGATATCGGATCTGGCCCAGGATTTCCTGGGATCCCGCTAAAAATCATTCGTCCCGAGTTAGAACTTTGCTTGGTGGAGTCGAACATTAAGAAAGGTACATTTCTCGCGGAAGTTGTCAGGGAGCTGAAACTTACGAACAGCCGAGTGCTGATCAGCCGCTATGAAGAGTTGGGAGAAGAGGTGGCGCCTTTGGATTATGTTTGCTCCCGGGCGGTGGGTGAGTTCGAGCCTTTTCTCAAGTGGGCTGGATCGAACCGAGTTGGAGCCGACCAAGTGATCTTCTGGATCGGCGGAAGAGATTTGGAAGAGGTGCGGAAAAACGGGAATTGGGAGTGGCGAGAACCGATATTGATCCCAAAATCGCTTCAGAGATATCTCTTGGTTGGAAAAAAGAAAGAAATGTCGGCGTGACGACAAAACTAGCAAACTTCTCACATTCCTCAAATCTCCCGGTCTAGATGTCGCTGCAGTTGGGATTTCCTGAGAAGGTCCCCCAAGTAGATGTTCCACGTGGAACAATTGATTGGTCTCTGTGCTCCTGACAAAAGCGCTTCGCAACATAGGAACGCCAAGAAAAGAAGGTTCTCTTGAGGAGGCGAGATTGCCACGCGAAGGACCATGCGGCATTCACTTGATTCACGCTTCATTCGGCGGCGATCTAAGTCAGGCGTCATGCTTCTCCATTTCGGGGTGCGGGAGTAATTTTACCCATTGGGATGTTCCACGTGGAACATCCCTAAGAAGTGAGTCTTGATTTCACGGCCGGTGGGTATGGGACGAGGTCGGCTAGGGACTTCACCTAGAGAAAACCCATGCGTTGGGTGTTCCACGTGGAACGTTGCCGAAATTAAGAGAAATTCTCAGTTCGAACAGTGTTCCACGTGAAACATCTTGCAACTGGAGGAGGATTTTGATACGTTCCGCACGTTTGGGGGAATAAGTTGGCCCGGATCATCGCTATTGCCAATCAAAAAGGCGGAGTAGGCAAGACCACTACAGCGGTGAATCTCGCTGCGTGCCTTGCGACAGCAGACCAACCCACTCTGCTGGTGGATTGCGATTCCCAGGCCAACGCCACGGCAGCAATCGGCTTCCAAAAAGACCCCTCTCGCAGAACCCTCTATCACGCCCTGATTTTGAATGAGCCCTTCGACAGGATCGCGCAAAAATCCCAAGTGGAGAAACTGGACGTGCTTCCAGCTGATAAGAACATGGCTGGAGCTGCTGTCGAGTTAGTTTCGGCAGAAAACCGCGAATACAAGTTGCAGGCTTACCTTCAACCATTGCGGGGAAAATATAACTTCATCATTCTGGACTGTCCACCTGCCCTCGACCTTCTGACCTTGAATGCACTTGTAGCGGCTGATGCCGTTCTCGTTCCGATCCAATGCGAGTATCTGGCCCTGGAGGGCGTCTCTGAGCTCTTGGATACGCTGATGCGGATTCGGCGCACACTGAACCCAAGTCTGGAAATTGAAGGCATACTCCTGACGATGTACGACGAACGAACCAGTCTTTCCAGACAGGTCGCCACCGATTTACGTAGCTTTTTTGGCAATCAGATCTTTCAGAGCCTGATTCCCCGAAACGTTCGGCTTGCAGAAGCACCAAGTTTCGGTAAACCTATTATTTTCTATGATATACATAGTAAGGGCGCAGAGGGTTACACGCAGCTTGCACAGGAGGTAATTGCCAATGCCGAGAAACGCCTTGGGACGGGGGCTCGGAGCGCTCATTCGGGAGCCTGAGCCACAAGCACCAGCAGCGCCCACATCAGCGAGTGCAGGAATACCTGCGTCATCGCATCCGACAGCACCAGGAGGGTCGGCTGCAGCGGCCGCACCAGCTTTAAGCGCGGCACCCGCCGGGCCACTGCAAATTGATATTGATCTAATTGAGCCCAGTCCTTATCAGCCGCGAACGCGCTTCCGCGAGGAGGCACTGGATGAACTGGCGCGCTCGATTCAGGCAAGCGGGATCATTCAGCCAATCGTGTTGCGCCCGATTGGAAATCGCTATCAATTGATCGCCGGCGAGCGCCGCTGGAGGGCTGCGCAACGAGCGGGATTGAAGAAAGTTTCTTCGATCGTGCGTCAAGTGCCCGATGAGCTGGCGTTGGAAATGACGCTGGTGGAAAACATCCAGCGCGAGGATTTGAACGCTATAGAAGCAGCGAGAGCCTTCGAACGCCTGATGGAAGAATTTCAACTGACGCAGGAATCGGTGGCGGAACGCACAGGCAAAGATCGCGCGACCGTTGCGAATGCGATTCGCCTGCTGAAGCTGGAGGATACGATCCAGGATTGGATTGAAGAAGGCCGATTGACGGCCGGGCATGGGCGCGCGTTGCTGGGAGTGGCGGAGCCGGCGTTGCGGATGCGCTACGCGAAGCGGGCGGCACGCGGCGGCTTGACGGTTCGGCAAATTGAACGGCTGGGCTCGCGGCGAGCTCGCAGCGCACGAGCAGCGACGGAAGCTGTTGTAGATCCGAATATCCGCGAAGCACTCGATGAGCTGCAGCGGCATCTGGGAACGAAAGTTCATTTGCGTGAAAGGACTCGGATACGCCCGGGCCAATTGGTGCTGGAGTTTTATGATCAGGCACAATTGATGGGAATCTACGATCGGCTGATGAAGTAAACGATTCAAGCTAAAATTCTTACTGGACGTTCGTTCAGGGATTTCATTCGACAACTCACTCGAGATGCAGCGTTGACTTCTCAACGCCTGAAGCTACATTGGAGAAGTGGACTTCCGAAGCATCGCATCGGGAGCAAAGTTTGGGGGAATGCCAATGGCGTGGAAGTGGCCCAGTTCATCGAAAACTGGCAGCAGCGAAGAGTGGACAGGATTCATCGATCAGGGTGTATCGCTTGAAGGCACCCTGACGCTTACGGGAACGTTTCGCATTGACGGCCACGTGAAGGGAAATATTATTTCCGAGCAGACCGTTATCCTGGGCGAAAATGCAAAGGTTGAGGGGCAGATTGAGGGGAACCGGGTGGTGATTTCGGGACACTTCGACGGGGTGATTTTTGCGCGGGGCCGTGTGGAGATTCAGCCCAAAGGCGTGGTCACTGGAGAGGTTCACTCGCCATGTTTGGTTATCGATCCAGGTGGAATTTTTGATGGACGCTGCCACATGCTTGCCGCTTCCGACGCCTCTACGGGAGTAACAATCCCCATCCGAGCCGTTGGACAAGGTTGAAGCAAAGCCCTCCCACTCTAGGCGTTCAGTAACCATCAATATTCTTTTTAAGGGTTAGTAGACCGCCAAGCAGTCCTATCTCCGCTAGCGTAGGTTGAGTTGACACCTTTGTTTCGCCCGACTATCTTTCCAGTGCACTGCTGGAAAGGCACTCGAAAATGAAAATCCTAGTGATTGGCGGCGGCGGGCGCGAGCATGCATTGGTGTGGAAACTGGGGCCAGGCGCCGGTGTCGAGAAAATTTGGTGCGCGCCGGGAAATGTCGGCATCGCAAGCGAAGCGGAGCGCGTAGCGGTGGATGCTGGGGACGTGGCAGGCCTGATTGCGCTGGCGGAAAAGGTTAGGCCGGATCTGACAGTGGTGGGGCCGGAGCTGCCCCTGGTGAACGGATTGGTAGATGCCTTTACCGAGCGGAAATGGGCTGTGGTGGGTCCGGACAAGAAGGCGGCGCAATTGGAGGGCAGCAAGATCTTCGCGAAGGAATTCCTGCATCGGCACAACATCCCGACAGCGGAACTGTATGGTGCACATGATTCGGCGGGCGGCGCTTATGGAGCGCTGTGCGCTGTGGATTGGCCGGTGGTGATCAAGGCGGACGGTTTGTGCGCGGGCAAGGGCGTGTTTGTGGCGCCGAATCCGGACGAGGCTACAGATTTCATTGAGCGCGTGATGGAGAAGAATGAGTTGGGAGACGGTGGGAAGCGGGTGATGCTGGAGGAAGCGCTGGAGGGCGAAGAACTTTCGTTTATTCTGCTGACGGATGGGGAGCGATACGCGCCGCTGGTGCCTACGCGCGATCACAAGCGGGCATTCGACAACAACCAGGGGCCGAACACGGGTGGAATGGGCGCGTATTCTTCCGACGAGCTCTTGCCCGCCGATTTGCGGAGCACGATTGAAAAGACGATCGTGGAGCCGACGATGAAAGGATTGGCCGCGGACGGGATTCGCTACCAGGGATTTTTATATGTGGGACTGATGCTGACGAAGAACGGGCCGAAGGTGCTGGAGTTCAATTGCCGGCTGGGCGATCCGGAAACGCAGGCGATTCTGGCGCGGGTGGATTTTGATCTGGCAGGGGTGCTTGCGGACGCGGCGGGCGGAAACCTGAAACCGGAGAAAATGAAGTGGAAGGCGGGAGCGAGCGCTTGCGTGGTGATGGCCTCGGGTGGATATCCAGGAAAGTTTGAAACAGGGAAAGAGATTCGCGGATTGGCAGAGGCGGCACGGGTTGCCGACGTCAAAGTGCTGCACGCGGGAACGAAGCGGGCGGGAGAGTCGATCGTAACGAGCGGTGGACGCGTGCTTGGCGTGACCGCTACGGGGAGTACGCTCAACGTGGCGTTGCAAAAGGCGTATGAAGCCGTGGGCAAGATTCAATTTGAAGGCATGCACTACCGGAAGGATATTGGAAAGGTTCAGCAACAGAGTTCGGCAGCGGGAGATTGAGCGATGGCCAGGGTCATTCATCTGTTTCGAGCGCCCAGGCGGCGGGAACCAATGGAGGAGTTGCAGGAAGCTCGCGCGATGGAAGACGTGGGGTTGGAAGGGTGCGCGCATGCACGGCCGCAGGGAAGGCGACAGGTTTTGTTGATGGATCGAGAAACTTTGGATGTCTTCGAGTTAGCGCCTGGAATTGTGCGGGAGAACGTGACCACAGAAGGTTTGGACGTCAATGGATTGGCGATTGGGGAGCGGCTGCAAATTGGCGAAGTGGAATTGCAGGTGAGCGCAGTGTGTGATCCCTGTGAGCAGATAGAGGCGCTGCGGCCGGAGTTGCAAGCGGCTATGCAGGGCAGGCGGGGAATGCTGTGCAAAGTGGTGCGGGGTGGGATTTTGCGGCGCGGGGATGAGATTGCGGTGATTCAGATGGTGGGGAAATAGGGTGACGTGCGTAAAAGCGGGAGCGGCCCGCCCCGCAGAACCATCCGGGGCACAAAAGGCGTGCCTCGGAAGGCGGGGCCCTACAGAAGCAATTGACTAGACTAGGGCTTGGGTTTCTGTTGGAGGGTGGGGGCGTCGGGCGGGCGGTTTTTGTCTTCGGTCGTTTTTATTTTTTCGCGGGGTTCGTCGGGCGGAACAATCCAGTCAAACCTGCCATTCTCAGTCATGGTGCCCAGGAAGAAGTGCGCGTCGCCGGCGAGGATCGGGAGAGCGGCACGGAGAAAATCACCTGCGGCGACTGGATCGGCTTTTTGTGCTTCGCCCTTCTGGATTAACTCAACCACCTTGTTGATGTGCGGGTCAGAAGAACGTATTCGGGCGATCGCGGGCGCGTTCTGCTGAATTAGTCCGAGGAGAGGGATGTCCTGCAGCTCGGACGGAACGCGGATTTCGACAATGGTTTTGGGTTGATGCTTTTCGGGCGGGTAGAGTTGCGTGAAGCGCGGCCGCAGAATATGGGTCTGCAAATAGTCTCCGCGGGCAGCGACGGAACTTTGTTCCACCTGATACTCCACGAGCCAGATTTCCGGCCCATAATCTCGCGGTGCGTAGCCGAGGATGACGATCTGGAACAGAGGTTCGCCGGGTTTGAGCTCGATGGGATGATGGAGCTGGGAAACGAGAGGGCGCAATTTTTCGAGGAAAGCAACTCCGATCTGCTCGAGATCCTGCTCGGCGGCGCCTTCAGGAACGTGGGGATCAACAGCGCCAAAGTGAGGGATGTCACGGTCGAGTCGAATGGGTCGCGGTTGCGATGTAACTTGCCATTCGGAAGCGCCAAAGAAGATGCCGATGTGGCGGCTATCAATGGCGGCCACGCGCGGGGGAACGGATTTGGATTCGAGGGGGTGGTCGATGGCCGCGAAAACAATAGCGTCGTTGGCGACGTGCATGATGGCGCGGCCACCGGCGAGGTTGGCAACGATTTCGTCTTCCTGGGCACGCGTAGAAGCGCCGGCTGAAAATACGGCCAGAAGAATCAGGGCGGCGCGAAGGGGGAAGTTGCTCACGAAGGCAGAGTAGCACAGCGGCAGATTGCGGGCTTGAGGCGGCTGGGAGAATGGTGTGCTCGTTCAGAATGATTGGTGACACTCGGTAGAGTGTCAGGATGAGAGCACCGAGATGGGATGAGCTTCCTGAGGCTCGCCAGCTGGCGAGCCTCGGGAAGCGGGTGAGCCGGGGCGCAC
>Ga0210410_10004024_pt1 | contig 12933 bp, 14 predicted proteins | sample IncBWC4MmetaG_FD_161058 | JGI IMG/M metagenome (GOLD analysis project Ga0210410, IMG submission 161058) | Forest soil microbial communities from Barre Woods Harvard Forest LTER site, Petersham, Massachusetts, United States - Inc-BW-C-4-M | ecosystem: Environmental > Terrestrial > Soil >... | reverse complement strand
TGGTTGCAAATGTCTAGACATTTGCAGCCATTAGACTTCTGGGGATGCTCCTCAGAAAAGGTGCCTAACCAAAAGGAACAACGTGTTGAAAGATCACAGGTGGCCCATCCTTGCGGGGTTGGTTTAGGCAAGGGTGGCTCTTGGGTTGAATTCTGCGGACGAAGTATCGATCGCGGGGTGGGCGGGCATGGTGCAGAATTTGCCGTTGGCGAATTTAAAGTTGCAAAGGTTGTAGGAAGCGTCTGGTCTTTTTGTCATAGTGGGTTGCTCATGGAGAATATTTAGCAACTCGGTAAAGCACTGACAAGTTACAGACGGTTACGCTTGCGTTCGAACGGATGCGTGCGGCAGGAGTTGGTGTTCGAACGGGGTGGAAAATGTGGAGCGCACGGCGGCGGGGAAAAATGGGAGAAAAACCGCACCCTTAAAAACCACGGGTGCGGCACCCGGCTGAACCAACCGCGCCCTAATTTTTGTGGGGATAAAAATGCACCTTCCCATCCGCGACGACGGCAATGTATCTTCCACCCTCCAGGAATTGCATTACTTTCTTGCCGCTCCTCGCCATTGCTGCCCAACGGGATTTCGTCTCCGGATTCTGTTCCAATCCCCGCAACTCTTTTCCCTCGTATTGAAAATTCACCTGTTTGAGTTTTCGCTTTGCCGTCACTCGAACCGGAAATCTCTTCTCTTCGAGCACTACCGTCTTCCTGTTTTCGACAACCGATTGCTGATAGACACTTAAAAGCGCCTCTTCGAGAGATAGCGGCATAAACGAATGTTAGCGCTGCTCAAGCGAGAGAGGGTAATCAGTAATCAGCGATCGGAAAGTGGAAAGAAAGAGAACCCCAAGACCCAGGTACCAAACACCGGAACCTGGGCCACCCGCCAAGCTTAAAATCAGAAAATAGCGATGGGTCGAAGCGCGATATTGCCTTGCTCGTCTGGCGGATGAAGAACTGTACCGAAGACCCTCAGTCGAACCTTGCTGCCGGGAGAAATGCGTGAAGATTGAAAGGCTAACGGGGCTACGGATTTGAAAAATATCTTCGTTGGTTTTTCAGCGAAGCTTTCTGTAAGTTCCAAATTCCCCTGCGAAGAGCGAGTAACCGTAAATAGACCATCAACAATAACCATACCTTGTAATGACTTCATCTCCGTATTCATCTGGTCCTGATATTGCTTTAACCGCAGAGTGGTCGTTGCTTGCTCTTCTTTGGATGGTGCCGGTTTGATCTCGGGGATTTTCTCAAGGGATATGGGCGTTGCGGCATACATCCCCTTTATAAGTTGGCTGTATTTCTGAATAAAATCTGTAGTCGTTCTCTCGTTCAACCATCTTTCATCGTCCGTGTAGTATTGGGTCCGGTTGGTCCGCAACAGATAGTTCATTACTTCGATGCACTGGCGTTCAGACGAAAAGGTCACCCTCTGGTATGTCGAATTGGTCGTGCTTTGCTTGTTGGCACCGATTTCAGCTTCGACGGCCTCAGCTTTTACTCCGACTTTGCCAGATATCGAGCCGACTCCACCGACAGTCCTTTGTTGCTCAACAAGCTCGGGTTCAATTTGGCTGTAGAGTGCTTTGATGCGGTCGCTGTCCAGGTAGTGAAAGTCGATAGGAGCCTCGATAGTCGGTGGGCGACCATAGACTGCGACTTGCTCCAGTGCTGAATTCATAGCAGAGATTTGTGCGGCATTGCTTCCCATGAAGAGAAATGAGCTGGCGTATCTTCCTACTGCGAGCGAAACAATGATTATTCCGAGTAAGGAAATCGCGAATATCCAGCCATCCAATCTATCGATAATTCTGAAAAGTGGAGAGCGGTAGCGGAAAGCAAGGTAAAGAACGACGAAGAAAGCGGCTGTACCAAAATAAAATAGTTCAGGGTGCTCTTGGGTCCAAAACTCCAAGCCCCCGGACCAGTATTCGGCGCTTGAATAACCCTTGTCCCACAGCAACGAATGGAACCACTCGGGGAAAACCAGTGAACCAATAGCGAGATAAGCGAAAGCAACAACGCCGATGCAGGACAATGCTCGCTTGACGGCTGTCGGAATTTTTTCGAACCATTCGAAATTCATGCCTGCCCTTAGCCTCTGACATACCATGTTTGATTAAAGCATAGAAGTTACGTAGTCTGTCTTCCCGAACCTCTGTCGGGCGCCCCGGAAATTAAACTCTTAATTTCTACAAACTCCCAGCCTATAGAACAAGAAGAACTTTTCCCTCACTCACAAATCAAAATGACACGGCGGGTGCCGGGTGCCCCATCCTTGCGGGGTTGGTTTATGCAAGGGTGGGTCTTGGGTTCTCTTCCGCTTTGCTTCCTTATTACTGATCGCTGATTACTGATATCCGCTGGGCGGATGGTCGGGTGATTTGATAACCTTTCCCGGAGAGAAAAGATGCCATTCATTAGCGTCACGCGGTTGAGGGTTCGATCGTTGCGATTCATGGCTGGATTCGCACTCTATGCCATTCAGGCTCGAAGCCAGGTCAGAAGTGCCGCTGGATTTCAAGAGGGAAGTCTTCTGGCGGATCGGAGCTTGACCTTCTGGACGATGACTGCTTGGGACAACGAGGAAAGTATGCGGCGCTATATGACCGCAGGCTCTCACAAGAAGGCAATGCCGAAGCTGATGGATTGGTGTGATGAAGCCTCAATGGTGCATTGGGAACAGAGCGAAGCTGTTCTGCCGTCCTGGGCAGAGGCTGATCGACGAATGCGCGCGGATGGAAGAGCTTCCAAAGTCCGAAAACCAAGTCCCCAGCACGCCACGCTAGGCTATCGAACCCCTCGATTGACGGGGGCCGTGCCGATTCGCTCAGCAGGCAAGTAGAGAAACCTCTGTGAATTACCCTCGCGTCCGCAAAGGGGGTGTCAACCGGCTGGCGCGTCATTCGGTGGCGGATGAAGTTGCAGGAAGGCGGCTGCGGCGTCGCGGGCACGTCCCGCGATTTCGCGGGGGTTCGGTCGCTTGGCGACGCCGAGCAGCAGGCTGACCAGCAAATCGCGCCAGAGCAGTCCGCCGAACTGCTCGGCAAGTTCGGCAGGACGCCCTGCGAGCAGTCCGGACGCCTGGGCCTCGGCCATGATTTTACGCAGGGCCGCGCGGCTTGCCTCGCGTCCTATGGAGTTGAGCGTACGCGCCACTTCGGGTGCCTGGACCGCCTCGGCGATCGCCAGCCGGAATACCGCAATGACCGTGGGATCGCCTATCTCGCGGACGAGCTTCGTCCCGAAAGAAGCCAGCACCTGCTCCAGGGTCCGGCGATCGCGCAGCACGGGCAGGTCAGCGGGCACCTCAAATCGCTTGGCGCGCTCGCTGATGCAGGCGATCAGCATCTCTTGTTTGTTGCCAACCAGCGCGTAAAGCTCTCGCTTCGAAACGCGCGCGCGCGTCGCGATCTCCAGCGTGCTGGCCATTGCGTAGCCGCTCTTCATGAACGCCGCAAAGGCCGCGTCGAGGATGCGTTCGCGCACCCCAGGTTCGTCGCCGCCTTTCTGGCGGCGTTTTGACACCGGTGCCGTAGCCATCACACTCTCCTCGCTGATACTGGTACCCTATAGTACCACTTTCTCTTACTTAGTTCCCGCGAGTTTTTTCCCGGGGCGTAACCTTTTCTCCTCGCGAGCGTCTAAACTAGTGCGTGGTACCCAGTGGTACCACGCAAGATCCAAATCCCGTGAGGAATCAAAGGAGCTGAACAATGAAGATGGAAATGTTCTACACGCTGCTGGCGTTCGCAACGGTCCTGGCACCCCTGGCGCAAGGCCAGTCCACACCACCGCAGCCCAAGATCACCGGCGTGCTGACGATCCTGACACCAAAACCGGGGGTTACGGTCGAACAAGTCATGAAAATCATGCCCGCCGAAATTCGTGCGACCGTTCCCCTGTATCTCGACGGCAAGATTCAGCAGTGGTTCACGCGCGGCGACGGCAAGGGCGTCATCTTCCTACTGAACTGCAAGGACGTGGCGGAGGCTCGGGCCCTCATCGAAAGCCTGCCTCTCTCGAAGGAAAACCTCGTGGACGAGCAGTTCATTCCGGTCGGGCCACTTTTGCCGCTCGGGATACTTTTGCGAGATAGCCCGGCCAATAAGTGAATAGGAGGCTAAATGTCACCGGAAATCATCTTCAATCTGCATCTCATTCTAGGTTATGTCGCGTGGCTGCTTTGCTTCGGGGTGTACATCCTGCCCCGGCTCAAGTCGATGGACCTGGTCGCGGCGCAACGCGCCATCGCCACGCTGCACAGCTTCCGCTTCTTCGGGCTGGTCTTTATCCTTCCAGGCGTCGTTGGCCCGAATCTGCCCGCCGCTGGCTTCGCAACGTTCGCTGCCTACTGGGACCTCGCAACCGGGGTCCTGGCCATGCTGGCGCTTCTCACGGTAAGGATACGTCCGCTCTTCTGGCTTTTCGTCGTCGCCTTCAATCTCGTTGGGACGATTGACCTCATCCTCGACTATTACCACGCCGTCCAGGTTGGCCTTCCTGCAGTGGCCGGGCAGTTGGGTGCGACGTACGCGATCCCGATCCTGTACGTGCCCGTGCTGATGATCACGCACGTCGTCGCATTCTATTTGCTGCTGCGTCCTGAGCCGAAGGCAGTTCGAGCCTTCGCCGGCGATGCGGCGGCATCTTAGAGTCTCCGCGTGTGTGTTCAGAAGCAGTTGAAGCTAGAAGAGCCGCGCCTGTATGGGAGTGTCAAAGTGACCGGCGCGGATGGTGGGGGCGGAGGGATGTGCCGCCCCTCTGGGGCTTGGGAGTTTTTGGCCTTCTGTCCCCGGGCTTACGCCCTGGGCTAATGTATGTCGCGCCTCCGGCGCTTGAGAGTCTTCGCTACTGCTTGTCGTAGACCGCGGTGGCGGTGACCTTCTTGCCGGTCGAGTCGGTGCCCTCGGTGGTGACGGTGCGGGATTTGCCGTCAGCCGAGAGGACGATGCGACCGGTGAAGAGAACCTTGTCGCCCTTTTTGACGGCAAACGTCAGCGTGTGATCGTCGATTTTCTTGACGGAGCGCGCGTCGGAAGTGGAATCGCCGGTGACCGGATAGTCTTTGCCGTCGAACTTGCCCATCCACTCGGTGTGCGCGGGCTTGCCGGCGGCGTCGGTGCCGTCGATGGTGACCATCATGTTGTCGCCCATGACCGAGTAGACAACCGTGGAGTTCTTTGCCGTCCCCGGGGTGAGTTTCGACTTGGCCTCGTTTAACTTCCAGGTGCCGAGAAAACCGTCGGCGGCGAGGCAGAGTGCCGCACCGACGAAGCCCAATGCCAGAGTCATTATGATTGCTCTTACTTTCATATCCCCTCCTGAATGTGAAATGTGGAATGGTTGTGGGCGCAACTGTTGGGGGGATTCTAGCGCCGGGAAGGTGCTGGGAGCAACTTGCAATGCTGGGTGCGCCAGCTTGCGGGGTTGATTTAGGCGGGCCAGGGCTAACGTCTGTCGCGCCTCCGGCGCTTCGGAGTGAGGAGGTTGGAGAAAACCCACACCCGGCAACGGCTACTTGGCTGCGGCGTGGTGGTCGTAGCTGATGACGCGCGTGATTTTCCAGGCGCCGTCTTTGTATTGCCAGAGGTGAATGAACTTGCCTTCGCCAACGGACTCTGTGTCTTCGTGGCCCGGGTGGTGGAAGCGATGAACTCCCATTTCGACTGCGCCGTAGCCCTTCATGTAATACACCTGCAATGACCCTGGAACGAGTTCCCGGGACACTCTGCCGCAGATATTCTTTTTTACGCTTTCGGTCAATGCTGTCCTGCCCAGGGTCACTCCACCCTGATCGTGGTAAAACTCCACATTCTCCACAAAGAAGGATGCGAACTTTTCCAAATCGCAGCGGTTATAGGCGTCGAACAGGGCGGCGTCGAGCGCGGTGATGGTCTTATCCAGTTCCGCTTGAGATTGGATGCTTTCGAGTGACTGGACTGCCTGGGCGTCCGCTCGCGGGCCACAAACGGCGAGTAGCGGGAACAGCAGCAGTGTTCGTAAGAGTTGCTTCATGAGTCTCCCTTTTTGAGTGGTGTGAAGTACACACGCATATACGACAGCAGGAGACTAAATGTTCTCGCTTCCTCCTAATGCGGTAAGAATGAAGAGAGAGAAAAGATAACGCAGAGGCGCTGAGGGCGCAGAGGAACGCTGAGAAGAGTAAAGAAAGAGAAGAGCGCTGGCAGGGAAGCCAGCGCTACATGGATTTCTCGAAATTGCACCAAAAGAAAGGGGCCGAGCAAGCTCGGCCCCTACAAAGTCGGTTGGAATGTAGCCCCGATTATTGCGAGTCGGGGCGGCGCTTTAGGGTTGGGCGATCGTCGTCGGAGCCGTCGCCACTGGTGGTGGCGTTGGGATCGCCGGATTTTTGCTTGTCGGTTTGCTCGGTCTTGGTGCGCAGAGTGGGCTTGCCGGGCTGGTTGTCCTGCACCTTCTTGGCGAACATGACGTTGCGGAGACGCGACTTCACGGAATCGAATTCGGAGGTGGTGACGATGTACTCGTCCTTATCGGGCAGGATGCGCGCGATTTCTTTTTGCGCCAACTCAATGCGCTCCGGCGTGGGCGGATGCGTGGAGAAGAATTTCGGGATGGTGCCGGGGCGGCGCTTTTCGTCGGCCTGGATGCGCTCGAAGAAGGTGACGTAGGCGTTGGGATCGTAGCCGGCTTTGTACATGTACTGGATGCCGAGGAAGTCGGCTTCGCGTTCGGCGTCGCGCGAGAATTTCAGGAAGGTCAGCGGAATGGCAAGGTTCATGCCCTGATAGATGCCGTAGCCGGCCCAGCCATAAGGCACCACAATCATGGCGGCCATGGCGCCGAGCTGGATGATTTCGCCTTTGGTGGCTTGCTTGGTGCCGTGGCGCGCGGTGACGTGCGAAATTTCGTGGGCCATCACGCCGGCGAGTTCGGACTCTTCCTGGGCGCGAAGAATCAAACCGCTGTTGACGTAGAAGAAGCCGCCGGGGAGAGCGAAGGCGTTGACTTCGTCGGAGTCGATCACCTTGATGGTGAAAGGCACCTGGGCGTCGGAATTGCGGACAAGGTTCTGGCCGACGCGATTGACGTATTCGGTGACGACGGGGTCGTCGATAAGCTTGGAGCTGCGCTCGACTTCCTGAGCGAGGGCCTTGCCGAGGGCGATTTCGCGCTCGAGCGAGTAGAAGTTGATGCCCTTGCCGACGTTGCGATTGCCGATGGCGTCGACGTCTTCCTTGGAATTTTTCGGGTGGACCGTCTTGGACTGATCGACGGGCGCGTCAGCAGTGGCAGCGGGCTGCGGCGCGGGGGCCGGAGCCGGAGTGGTCTTGTCCGGTGCGGGCGGCGGAGGCGGCGGCTGCTTGCTCAGCGGAATAGGAGAAGCCGACTGGGATTGGTCGGGAGTCTGCGATTGACCGGCCTGTGGCTGCGTTTGCGCCTGGCTCGGCGGATTGGAGGATTGGTTTTGCGCGGAGGTGAGAGCCGGCCAAGAGACGACGCTCGCGGCAAGCAGAAGGGCCAAAAGGAACTGCGAGGATTTACGCATAATGCCTACCTCCCGGGTCCAGAACAGAGTATACACCCATGCGCGGTATAGGGATTCGCTTTGTTCTAGGATGTAGAAGGGGTAGGGAAGGTTTCCTAAAGAAATGAGGAAGTTGGCGGTGGCCGAGCTGTTTTGGACAGTTGACAGTGGGGGGGCGGGGTACATAGAGTCAATAGCGAGAATATGAGCGCACGGAAAATTCAGATAGGGCAGCTTTGGAAGAAAAAGGAGACCGGCGACACGTTTTTGGTGACCCGGGTGTATAACGAGGCGCTGAGCACGTTCGTGGTGCTGAGGAAATCGGGATCGGAAGGCGAGGACCTGGTGCGGGTGAAGGTGGAGCGGACGCCGGAAGGGCAGGGGCTGCCGGGATTTGTGCCGGCGGTGGAGGATGATTCCTTGTAGAGAGGCGGCTGCGGCGCGGGATTTTGATGAGATTGCGACTGGCGAGCGGGACCCATAGGAAATGGGTCCTTTTCTTTTGCCCGGTGGCTTTTTTGAGCGACTGGCGTGGACAGTGGGCCGGCAAAATCGAGGGTGGGATCTGAGCGCATGAGGGAGAGCGTGGCAAATCCGGGCAGCGAAACGCGGGGCGTGGGCAGCGGCGGGTTTTTTTACGGGCTCAGGGTTTTTTTGTATGAGGACGGGCGATTTCATGTGCTGCTGCGCCTCGCGGCGCTGCTGACGTTTGCAATTTTTCTGGGGACGGCGTTTTACACAGGTTGGACCAAGCAGGAGACGGATTTTCCAAACTACTACACGGCGGCAGTGCTGGTGCGGCAGCGGCAGCCGCTGCGGAAATTCTACGACTGGACGTGGTTTGCGCGGCAGATGAGCACCGCGGGCGAGGGCGTGCAGTTGGGCACGTATACCGCGCAGACGCCGCTGACGATGCTGCCGATGACGCCGCTGGCGGAATTTCCAGTGCAGCGGGCGAAGCAGATCTGGCTCTTGTGCAACCTGATTTTTCTGGGAGCGGCGGTGTGGTTGATGTCCCGGATGACGCGGGTGCGGCGGGAGAGCATCTGGCTGCTGGCGTTTTGCGGATATTTTTCTTTGAGCGCGAATTTTGTGCTGGGGCAGTACTATGTGTTTTTGCTGCTCCTGCTGACGGTGGCCTTTTATTTCCTTCAACGAGGGAGATTCTGGCTGGGCGGAGCGATGAGCGGGATTGCGTTCGGGCTGAAGTTGTACGGCGGTCCGCTACTTTTGTACTTTGCGGCGCGGCGGCAGTGGAAGGCGCTGATTGGCATGATCGTGGTGGTGGCGGTGCTGGTGGGCCTGGCGATCGCGTTGTTTGGAGCGGGGGACGTACACTATTACGGGACGCAAATTTTGCCGCGATCGCTGGAGGGCGGGCCGATCGACCCGTACACTCCGTGGAATCCGACTTTTACCACGATGCTGAGGCGCGCGTTTGTGGGCGACGCCGAGTCGAATCCGCGCCCGCTTCTGGAGGCGCCGAGGGTCTACTTTTTTCTGCGCAGCTTTGTTTCGATGGCGATTGTGGTTTTTCTCGCGCTCGGAGCGGGGAGAAAACGCGCGAGCGAGCGGCATGATTTTGCGTGGTTCGTCATCGCGGCGATGCTGCTTTCGACGAGCGTGGCCTCGTATACGTTCATCATCTTATTGCTGCCTGTGGTCCTGTTGCTCGACGAGGCCGGGGCGTGGGAGAGCGCGTTTCTGGTGCTTTCTTATGTGCTTTTGAGTTTGCCGTTGCATCCGGTGGCGCTGTTTCCAAAGGTGTGGCTGCTGGCGGCACTGTTCGTGGTTGTGGGAATGGCGAGTTGGCGGGAGATGCCGCGAAAATGGGTGATCGCGGGGCTGTCGTTTGCGGCGGTGTTTGGGTTCGTTGCTGGGGAGCGGCAGATGCGCAGCTTCGCGAAAGAACCGGCGCAGCACTTGGAGCGAGTGGGCGCTCGGCAAGGGGCAATTTTTTCTTCGTATCCGGTGGTGGCTCCCGCGGGAATTTTCTACCAGTCGATGGGCACTGACCGATATGTATTGCGGTGGTTGCACGAGAATCGCGACGAGGAGTTGGTGTTTGCAGGGAATGCGTTTCTGCCGAAGCTTGCGGCGGACGGCAAGTCAGTGGAGTTTGAATTGGTTGGCGAGGGAGGGTCGAAGAAGATGCAGTTCGATCCTTTGACGAGAGGGAGAGTCGTTTTGCCGGGTGAGCCACCCCGCGATTGGTCGCATTCGGTTGTGTCGCCGGATGGAAAGTGGATGGCGTTTGAGCGGGCGCAGGACGGGCCGAGGCGGATCTGGTTGCGCGAGATGGCGAGCGGCAAGGAAAAGGAATTGACCGGGGGAAATTGCAACAATTTGGCGCCGGCGTGGGAGTTGGATTCGCGGAGCATTATCTTCGCAAGCGATTGCGGTCGGGGGTTTGGGTTGCCAGCGTTGTATCGCGCACAGATTGGGGAAAAGGGAAATTGAATGGGTAGGGTATGAGGCGCTCTACTTCAGATAGGTGCGCACGATTTGGATGATGTCTTCGGCGGCTTCTTCGGAGGACCGCGAGTTCTGTGGCATGTGGTTGAGAATGTGATCTTCCATCAGCTCTGCCATGAGGGAGTTGATGGACCCGCGTGCGGAGGCGAGGCGGCGCAGCACCTCGGAACACTGCTCGTCGCCATTGAGCCCCTTGAGCACGGACTCGAGCTGGCCAATGACTTTTTTGGTGCGGTTCACCAAATCCAATTTTTCTCGCGAAGTATGTGACATTTTTCTTGACTATCCTACCCGGCTAGGGTATCAAGGAAATGTGCCTACCCAGTAGGGGTAGGGTACAGAGGCTAAAGCTAGCATATATGGAAAGCAAACCACAAGAACCAGAACCTCCGGGTAGCAGCAACCGCCCGGAAACCCGCGATCGGCGAGCATAGCGCGACCCATTCCTGCACTGCCGCTCGCTCTCGCGGAACACAAAAACACGAGCGAGTGGGAATCTCCGCTTTAAAGATCTCCACCTGACAAATTGATTGAAATCTCGCGAGACCTCTTCCTGCGCGATCAGGACACGTGTGTCTCGCGGCAGGAGGAAACATGCGCAATTTTACCGAAACTTTATTCAACTCCACGCCGAACCCAAACCTCTACTGTGTGTGGGTGCCGGTGCAAGACGAGGGCCGCTGCAGGCTCACGGCGATCTGGATCGATCGAGCAATGACTGCCTTCACCTCGGATGGAACCGGCGCGGCTGCGACTTGTACTGCTGAACATCAGGAAGAAGATGTGGATCTGCTCACTGGAGAAGATCCGCCGTCCATTCTTTCCCGTCGCAGCTAAGGAGCCAAGAAGAACAAGGAGGGAATCATGCTTTGGCATCACTTCGCAATTCGGTTGGGACTGGCCCTGATCCTCGGGGCCTCTATCGGGGCGGAACGCCAGTGGCGGCAGCGGATGGCCGGCCTTCGCACGAACGCCCTTGTCGCAGCGGGAGCCGGGATGTTTGTCATGCTCACCGCACTCACAGCTCGACCATCTGACGATAGTTTCCGTATCGCAGGGCAGGTTGTTTCGGGGATCGGCTTCCTGGGAGCGGGCGTAATCCTGCGCAACGGGCTGAATATCACGGGGCTGAATACCGCGGCGACGCTATGGTGCTCGGCCGCCATCGGGACGTTGGCAGGGTACGGCATGTACGGATCTGCGGTCACGGGCGCCGTCGCGGTTGTCGCAACCAACATTTGTTTGCGGCCCATCGGGAAGGCCTTAAACCGGGGAAAGGGCGCCGTGGATGCGGACATTACTTATCTGTTTCGGATCACCGCGCGAACGGAGCAGGAAGCTCACATGCGGGCTCTTCTGCTTCACTCTATTGGCGGGCAGCCGCTGCTCCTCAAGTCTTTGAAGAGTGACGATGTTGAGCACACCGACAAGGTCGAGGTGAACGCCGTTCTGACCAGCACGGGCAGGCAGAACGTGCTCCTCGAGCAGATTGTCAGCCGATTGAGCCTTGAACCCGGCGTCAGCGGAGTCAGTTGGGAAATCGTAGCGGAGCAGGAATAAAGGGAGGAGGAAAAACTTTGGAGATGCATTTGAGTAATGACGACAAGCCTGGTCCCAGACAAAGGAAGCCAAATGTCGTCCGCAAGCATTGGTCGTTACCAATTCGAGAGTAAATCATCAAGGGAGAGAATCATGCAGCGCGTAAAAGCGGGAATCCTATTTTTGTTGATTGCAGGTTTAATGAGTGGCTTCGTTGCGCGCGCCGAAGTCGGAGGGAAGATCACCGGCGTCGTGAAGGATCAGACGGGGGCAGTGATACCGGGAGCGGCGGTGGAGGTCACGAATACGCAAACGGGCGCGAAGCTGAGCGCCACCACGGATGAGGAAGGCGCGTTCACGTTTCCGGTTTTGGCCGTTGGTCAATACCAGCTTGATGTTGCGATCGATGGATTTCAGCCCTACCGGAAGACGGGCTTGGCCATCGATATCAACAGCGCGCTGGTGCTGGACGTCACGCTGCAGGTGAAGGCGCAAGATCAATCAGTCGTAGTTACCGAGGGTGCCGCGCAGGTCGAAACCACGGACACCCAACTGGGACAAGTGCTGGGCAGCACGAAAGTGACCGAGATTCCGTTGAACGGGAGGAGTTACACCGACCTCTTCGCCACGCAGGTTGGCGTTACGCCCCTGACAACGAGCGGCGCGGGGAATAGCACCTCTGGCGGCGGTTTCGGGACTGTTCCAGTGGCTGGCGCCACGAATACCGGGCAATTTTCGATCAACGGGCAGCGCGAGGACGCCAACGGGTTTTCCATCAATGGGGCGAGCGTGCAGGAAGGAATCGGCCAGCAGGCGGGGATTATTCCGAACCTGGATTCGATCGCGGAGTTCCGCATCCTGACCAGCAATGCCGATGCGGAATACGGCAATTACAGCGGCGGCTTGATCAATGTGGTAACCAAGTCCGGCGGAAATGCCTTCCACGGATCGGTGTTCGAGTTTTTTCGGAATACCAATCTGGATGCAAAAAACTATTTCTCCACGCAACGCTCGATTTTTCAGCAAAACCAGTATGGCGGAACGCTGGGCGGACCGATCAAGCGTAACAAGCTCTTCTTCTTCGGCGACTATCAGGGTCAGCACACCAAGCAGGGCCAGGATACTGGCGTTGTGGCTGTGCCTTCGCTGGCCAATCGCACGGGTAACTTTTCCGATTCCCCTGCGTTCACGGGCAGCGTGAACGGCCCGTATCTGGCGCAGACCCTGTCGCGCCTTCTGGGATACCAGGTGACGCCGGGCGAGCCCTTCTCCAGCGTTTTTCCCGGGAATGTGATTCCGCAATCGGCGTTCGCCCTGCCCGCGACAAAGATGCTGCAATACATTCCTTCTCCGAATCTAGGCACCGGCGATTTTGAATCGGCGAGCGAAGTACTGACCATTCACGATGAA
>Ga0210410_10004023_pt1 | contig 12936 bp, 9 predicted proteins | sample IncBWC4MmetaG_FD_161058 | JGI IMG/M metagenome (GOLD analysis project Ga0210410, IMG submission 161058) | Forest soil microbial communities from Barre Woods Harvard Forest LTER site, Petersham, Massachusetts, United States - Inc-BW-C-4-M | ecosystem: Environmental > Terrestrial > Soil >... | reverse complement strand
TCAACAATCGGGAGATTCCGGACATCTGCGTCCAGCACATGATGGCCGTTGCGCTGCTGGACAAGACGGTCAGCTTCGCCTCGGCGCATGACCCCTCAAAAATGAAGGACCCGGCAGTGCTGCGGGGACGCGCCAAAGTTAATTTGATCCCAGACGCCGATCTTGAGCGCCTGATGCCGCTGCGCGTCGCCGTTGTGGAAGTGACTTTAGTGGACGGAACGCGACTCCGTCAACGCGTAGACAACGTGCGCGGCACTCCCGAAAATCCGATGACCCGTGACGAGATTCTCGCCAAAGCCCGCGACCTGATTACACCCGTTCTCGGCGCAGAGAAATGCGCAGCGCTCCTTCACAAGATTTTCGATCTTGAAAGTGTTTCAGACATTCGCACGCTGCGGCCCCTGCTGCAACTTTCATGACCCGGCACCGCCGCAAGCGATAGGTGAACTCGTGAAAATAGTCGACATCCGCGAAACGGTTGCGTCGATCAAGTCACCGATCCGCAACGCATTCATCGATTTTAGCCAGATGACGGTCAGTGTTCTCGCCCTGATCACCGACGTGATTCGCGACGGTAAGCCGGTGGTCGGATTTGGTTTTAACTCCAACGGGCGTTACGCGCCGAGTGGTCTCCTTCGCGACCGTTTCATCCCCCGCCTTCGTGCGGTGGATGCTCAATCGCTTCTGGACGACACTGGCGATAACTTCGATCCGGCCCGTATCTGGGATGTCGTCATGCGGAACGAAAAGCCCGGCGGCCACGGAGAGCGTTCCGTTGCTGTAGGAGTGCTGGACATGGCGGTCTGGGACGCAACCGCGAAAATTGCGGGTGTCCCTCTGTTCCGGCTTCTTGCTGACCGGTATCGCGGCGGAATCACAGAGAGCAAGGTTTTCGTTTATGCGGCCGGCGGCTATTACTATCCCGGCAAAGATTTGAACGGGCTCCGCGATGAAATGGCGGGTTACCTTGACCTCGGCTACTCCGTCGTGAAGATGAAGATTGGCGGGGCTTCGCTTGCCGAGGACATCAAGCGCATTGAAGCCGTCCTGAAAATTCTGAGAACTCCCGATCAACTCGCGGTGGACGCCAATGGCCGCTTCGACGTGCAGACAGCGATAGCCTACGCACACGCCCTCGCTCCACTTGGCCTGCGCTGGTATGAGGAGCCGGGTGATCCCCTTGATTACGAACTTCTGTCTAGCCTTGCCCCGTTCTACGCCGAGCCGCTGGCAACGGGCGAGAACCTCTTTTCGGTGCAGGACGCGCGCAATCTCATCCGATACGGAGGGCTCCGGGCCGATCGAGATGTCTTGCAGTTCGACTGCGCGCTCAGCTACGGCCTGGTGGAGTATCTGCGCATTCTGGAGATGCTGCGCGAACACGGATGGTCGGCCAAGCGCTGCATTCCCCATGGTGGCCACCAAATGTCGCTGAACATCGCCGCAGGATTGGGGCTGGGCGGAAACGAATCCTATCCGGGAATCTTCCAGCCCTTTGGTGGATTCGCCGATGGAATTCCCGTGGAAGACAGCTATGTGCGGCTTCCGGAGATTCCTGGAATCGGCTTTGAAGCGAAGAACGAATTGTTCCGAGTGATGAAGGCAATGGTTGAGTAACAACGCGATGTTTTTTTGAGAGAGGACAGGAATGAGTGAATCGCCTGAAACTGAAAAATTAAAGAATAGCCCAGTAGGATTTTCTCGCCGCCGGTTGATCAAGTTGGGCGGATTGACCGGCGTTGTCGCGATGTTTTCTCCAGGTTTCTTAAAAGCAGCCGCGTTTTCTGGCCCAGATCAGCCAGCGAACGTGGTGAGCCCCATCATGCAGCAGCTCAGTGCCTATATGAGCACGGCGAGCACGCGCGCATTACCCGAAGAAGTGGCCGAGAAGGCCAAGCAACACATTTTGGACACCTTTGCCGCGATGATTTCTGGTTCCGGACTGCCCCCGGGTCGAGCAGCACTCGAATTTGCTCGCGCCTATGGCGGAAAAGAGATCGCAACGGTTGTGGCCTCCAAGATTGTCTGCGGTCCGATTGAGGCCGCGTTCGCGAACGGAGTCCTCGCGCATTCAGACGAAACCGACGACTCGCATGGCCCTTCGCGCTCCCATCCAGGCGTTTCCACAGTTCCCGCCGGGTTCGCTTCCGGTGAACAGTACGCCATCAGCGGGGCGCATTTTATCCGGGCGGTCACTCTCGGCTACGACGTCGGCACGCGAGTTTCCATGAGTCTCGGCGGTCCCGGCTACCAGGCGGTGACGCACCGAAGCACGCACGGAACGGCGGCGTGTTTCTGCGCGGGAGCCGCTGCGGGATGCACGGCAGGATTGAGCGCGGAGCAGATGCGCCTGCTGCTCGACTACACAGCGCAGCAAACATCAGGAATCGGGGCGTGGTCGCGTGACGCGGAACACATGGAGAAGGCATTTCTCTTCGCGGGAAAACCGGCGGGCGTTGCGGTTCTGACGGCTTCATTAATCCGCTCCGGCTGGAGCGGCGTCGAGGATATTTTCTCCGGTTCCGACAATTTTTACGAAGCTCTCGCCCCGCGCGAAAACGGTGCTATTAAGGCCGATCCCTCGCTCCTGGTGGACAAACTGGGAGAGCGCTACGAAATCGCACGCACCAATATCAAGAAATGGACTGTAGGCTCGCCAATCCAGGCGCCGCTGGACGCGATGGTGACTTTCTTCAAGCAGCGATCGTTTACGGCCGACGACGTTCAGAAAGTGGTGGTCCGCGTCGCCACCGACGAAGCCAATACCGTCAGCAACCGCGATATCCCGGACATTTGCATGGAACACATGATCGCGATCATGCTCCTCGACAAGACGGTCACGTTTCAGTCGGTCCACGACAAAGCCCGCATGAAAGATCCCGCTGTTCTGCGAGTTCGCGCCAAGGTAGAAGTGGTCGCCGATCCGCGCATCGACGCTCGCCGCCCGCGACGCGAGGCCATCGTGGAGCTGACATTGAAGGATGGAACGCAACTCTCCGAATGGGTTCGCGACGTTCGCGGGACAGCGGATAATCCCATGACTCGCGAGGAAGTCGTGGAGAAAGCCCGCGACCTCATCGCTCCTGTCCTTGGTTCCGCCCCCTGCGCGGCTCTCCTCGATAAATTAGTTTCGCTCGAAAACTTGAAGGACGTCCGCGAACTGAGGCCCTTGCTTCAAAGGAGCTAGTCCAATCGATGCTGGTCGAATCCGCCACCACAAGTGAAGCAGCTTCACCGCCGCGCAAGAAGCCCTTCTACACGGGCCTCTCCTTTCAAGTGCTGGCTGGCGTCGCCATTGCGGTCATCCTCGGTTATGTGAATCCCGCCATGGCCGTTTCCATGAAGCCCCTGGGCGACGTGTTTATCCGGATGATCACGATGATCATCACGCTGGTCATCTTCTGTACGTTGGTGACAGGCATCGCCGGCATGGAGGACATGAAAAAGGTGGGGCGTGTCGGCGGCAAGGCCCTTCTGTACTTCGAAATCGTCTCCACGATGGCCCTGCTGATCGGACTTCTCGTCGGCAATCTCGTCCATCCCGGTAGCGGGTTCAATGTCGACCCCAAAACGCTGGACGCCCGGGCCGTGGCCGAATACGCGGGGCAAGCGAAAGCGCAGAACATCACCGACTTTCTTGTCCATATCATTCCCAACACCATTGTGGATGCCTTCAGCCGTGGAGACATTCTGCAGGTCCTGCTGGTGTCGGTGCTCTTCGGCTTCGCGCTGTCAATCGCCGGGCCGAAGTGCAAGCCTCTTCTCGACGTAATGGACAGTCTCACACGTGCGGTCTTCGGCGTGGTGGCGATCCTGATGCGCTTCGCGCCGATTGGCGCATTTGGTGCGATGGCCTTCACCATCGGAAAGTACGGACTGGCCTCGTTGGGCCCGCTCGTGAAACTGATTACCACGCTCTACCTCACGTCCGTCTTTTTCGTGCTTGTTGTGCTCGGACTCATCGCGCGCGTTGCGGGCTTCGGGATTCTGAAATTCCTCTGGTTTATACGAGAAGAAATTCTGCTGGTGCTGGCCACCAGTTCTTCGGAGCCTGCCCTGCCGAATCTTATGGCCAAGCTCCAAAGGTTGGGCTGCTCGAAAGCCCTCGTCGGCCTGGTGGTGCCCACCGGTTACACGTTCAACGCGGACGGCACGAGTCTCTATATGACACTCGCCGCGCTATTCGTTGCCCAGGCGACCGGCACCCATTTGACGCTGGTGCAGCAGTTCACAATCCTCGGCGTCGCGCTTCTCACGTCCAAGGGCGCCAGCGGCGTGCAAGGAGCCGCATTTATCGCCTTGGTTGCCACGATGATGGTGATCCCGACCATCCCCGTCGCCGGAATGGCGCTGATTCTCGGAATCGACCGTTTCCTCAGCATGTGCCGAGCAGCCGTGAACATGATTGGAAACGCGGTCGCCACCGTCGTCGTGGCCCGGTGGGAAAACGAACTGGATCGTGGCACCCTTGAGCAGGAACTAGCGGGACTTAGCGACGCACCAGCAACCTCTCAACCAATCTGAAATCTCCGCGTGTAGTCAGCCCGCCTCGAATGGCGGGTTTGGCATTTAGCTTTGTGGGCATGAAAGGGTGGACTCTTGGTGAGTGAGCCTCTGCAGTCAACCAACTTTGCCTTGAATCGATTACGGTTGGTGGGAGCTTCTGCGGAGAGTCTTGAGGTTCGACCAGAAGAGTTACCCACTCCCATCTTCCGCGCAGTTGATAAAGATTAGGCGGCCCTTCTGGTCGAGTGCTTACTCTACGGTGAAGCGAATTTTGAATTGTCACAACCAAGTCATCGCCGAGCAAACTTTTTGTCGCGAAGGGAGCATGGCCGAAAGGACAGCAGAACCGGTTCAGTACGCGTTTTTGTTGGAAAACCCGCGAAAAAACGTCATCAGCACGATCCAGAGGTCGAACGCGAGCGTCCAGTGACGCACGTAGTAAAGGTCGTATTCCACCCGCTTTTCGATGGAAGTATCTCCCCTCCAGCCGTTCACCTGCGCCCACCCCGTGATTCCCACTTTCAGGTAGTGGCGCGTGTTGTAGTTGCCAACTGACTGCATGAATCCCTGGACGAGAACCGGGCGTTCGGGCCGGGGGCCGACCACGCTCATGTCTCCCTTGAGCACATTGAAAAACTGCGGCAACTCATCGAGGCCGGTGCGCCGCAGTATTCTGCCGAACGGCGTGCAACGCGGATCGTTCTTCACGGTCCAGCGCGAGTCGCTCTCTTTCGCCGGGGTTAAGCGCATAGTCCGAAATTTATACATGCGGAACAGCGCCCCGTTCAGGCCAACGCGATCCTGCGCGAAGATAACCGGCCCAGGAGAGGTGACGCGTACCACCAAGGCGATCAGCAGGAAAACGGGGGCGGTTGCCACGAGCACAAAAGTTGAGAACGCCAAGTCGAAGGCACGTTTGAGAATCACATAGATCGCCGATTCCGCGCGTGTAGTCTGCAGGTCGAGCATCAAGAGGTCGCCGAGCCGAAACAGGTTCTGACCCGGTTCCACAAGATCGCCGAAGTTGAGCACCAACCGCATCGGCGCGCAAAGCGGAGCGAGCTGCCGGCGAAGGGCGGGCAAGTCCGCAAGGCGATCTGGCGGGAGGGCCAGAATCAAGTCCGTGAACCCATTTCCGACGGCCAACTTCTCCACTTCGGCGAGTTCAAATACGGGCCGGTTCTTGATGGCTACGGTTTGACCGGGAAGCCGGATATGCCCTTTGATGCCACACGAAGCGACGCTGCTCGAGAGCAGCGAGGCCGCAATGCGGGCCGCAAATTCATCCGTGCCGACGATCAGAAAGTGCACGGAAGAAGCTGGAGAAGAAGCGCTCTGGTTCAGGAATTTCCGGAAGAGTTTTGGGACCAGCACCGCCAACAGCGCGATATTCATGCCGCTGATCCAGATGAACAGGCGCGAAAAGGTAGTTTCCCGATAAAAAAATGTCACGGAGAGGACGGCAAGATAAGTGGAGAGGCATGCAAGGATAACCCGGCGCGCTGTCGATTGCGTCCGGAGATGATCTTCAAGAAGCGTTAACCCATAATGCTCCGAACTCACCGCCCAAAATACGGTAGTTAACAGGAGCAGGCCGAAATAAGTGCGAGGATCCACATCGCTCGAATAGCGGGGGAGAAGATGCGTGCCAAAGCGCAGAAATGCCGCCGCGGAGAAGGCAACTAGCGGAACGCAGAATACCAGCATCGTAAGGACAAATTGCGCGCGCTTGAGTTGGCCGTAAATCATGCGGGCTTCTCATTCGCTTGGAACTCCCGCACTTTCTCGACGAGAAACTTTTCAAGGCTCGCGGTGAAATGAGTTTCGCCGAATCGTTCGACGCTTTGCTTGATCCAAAACGGCGAGAATTGGGATTGAATCTTTTCAAACTCGATCATGGCCTCCATGAGAGATTCGGCCGTCTGCTCTTCGAAAAACACTCCCGAAGACGTCGAGGCCACACTTGTATCCAGTGGAGAAAATCCTCTTATCGTTTCGGTAGCGCCGCCGCGGCCGTAAGCGATTACAGGCCTGCCGAAGGACATCGCCTCCACGGGCACCATCCCAAAATCTTCCTCGCCGGGGAAAATCAGTGCACGACAATGCGCGTATTGTTCGCGCAGGTCCCGGTCGGAAAGCGGGCCGCAAAAGGTAATTGAGGGGCCTGCGAGACGGCGCAGCGTCTTATATTGTTCGCCTTCACCAACGATGTGGAGGCGGCGTCCCAGGCGGTTACAAACCTCGATCGCAATATCCGCGCGCTTGTAATCGACAAGCTGGCCAGCAAACAGGTAATAATCTTCGATTCGGCTGGCAAGGTAACCTGCGTGGACGCCTACAGGCGGGTGAATGACCGCGGCTTCACGGCGGTAGTGCTTGCGGATGCGCGCCTGGACCGTCCGTGAATTGGCAACGAAATGATCCACTCGCTGCGCGGAGGCCGCGTCCCACATCCGCAAATAGTGGGAAGCCAACAAGAACACGGGACGCGACAATGCTCCCAAGGCGCGGCCATTCTTGTATCCGTGATAAAAATCCCACAAATACCTCATCGGGCTGTGGCAATAACAAACATGGCAGGTCCGGGAGTTAGTGAGCACTCCCTTTGCCGGGCCGGACTCCGAGCTGAGCACCAGATCGTAATCGCTGAGATCGAACTGCTCCAGCGCCAATGGATAAAACGGCAGCATATGGCGGTGCCATCGCCGGCCCCCCGGAACCTTCTGCAGGAAAGAAGTGCTGATCGAGCGCTCACGAAGAGTCGAAGGAATTTTTTTCGGGTCAACGACCAGCGAGAAGAGGTCGGCGCCTGGGAACATCTTCGCCATTGCTTCCACCACGCGCTCGCCGCCCCTGCGATTCACGAACCAGTAGTGAACAATGGCAATCCGCAATTTCTGCAGGGAAGCCTCTCCCAGCGGTACGGCGGACGGCGATGTGGCGACAACTTCGCGTTGGAGCGACGTACTCATTCTGAAACCGAATGCCTTCCCGTTTTCTGCAGGATGTAGCGGTGGTACGAGGTGAATGGTGTCAGCTCTCCGGCAATCTCGAGTCCCGCATTGCGGATACCCTTTTCGATCTCTTGGGGAGTTCTGCGAATGCGCCGGATGCCCCTTCGCCAGAAACGCGGAAGCAGAAAGTCCGGCATGCGAGTCTTGATGTGGTAGGCAAAACTCTCGTGACGCGTGTCGAACTGGAGATATGCGATTCCGCCTTTGGCCAGGAGTATGCCGATCACGTGCAGGTATCCTTCGATCATCGCCAAATCAGGAATATGTTGGAAGACCAGCAGCGAGTAGAGAAAATCAATCTTCCCCGAGTAATTACGCGCCCGATGGAGCAAATCTTCCGGGCCCGCGATGGTGCAAAAACTGGCGTTGCCAACGCCATTGTCATCCGCGAAACGCCGAGCGCGCCGAATCATGGGCTCTGCGATATCAACGCCCACCACTTCCCGAAAATCAGCGGAGAGAGGAAAGAGCAAGCGCCCAACGCCGCACCCAAGCTCCATCGCGACGCCCGGACTAACCCCATATTTTGCGAGCAACGGCAGCAACTCCCGCTGCACCGTTCGTTGACCGCTCTGCCAGAATTCGCCCTGATCATGCGACTTCAGGCTGGTGAGAATGTAGGTGTACGGATCATCCTGGGCAAATCTTTCCCATGATCCGGCTGAGGCTTTGCGCTGCAAATGGCGGCTGCTTCTCATAGACGATTCCCCAAGTCCGAGGAAGCGCGGAGAGTCGAGCGAGCGCGAGAAAACCCGTGGTTTAGCTCGAATCCTCATAAATTCACGCCCGAAAACTGGCTGTAAATTTCGATGTGCTTGCGTACTGAATCCTGCCAACTAAACTTTTTCACTCTCTGTAAACCGAGGATGCGGAGCGATTCGCGCAAATCGCCCGACTCCAAAATGCGAAGTATTTGCCAAGCGAGTTCTTCGTCGCTTGCCGGATCAAAATACACAGCTGCATCGCCCGCCACTTCCGGAAGGCTGGCCGCGTTGGAAGATAGGACAGGAGTGCCGCATGCCATTGCTTCAAGAACTGGCAAACCAAATCCCTCGACCATAGAGGGCATCACAAGCAGATCCGCCCCTGCGTAAATCTTTGGCAGAACCTCGGGGGCGATATATGGGGCAAACACCGTGGATCCGCGGATACCCAGCCCCTCGCATTCTTCCAAAATCGGACGTTTCCAGCGGACATCGTCTCCCACGATCAACAAGGAGTGCGGAATCTTATCGGCGGTTCTAAGCCGGGCAAACGCACGCAGCAGCGTGACGACGTTCTTGTGCGGCTTCAAATTGCCAACGTATAGAAGATACGGCCCGCGGATACCAAGGACTTCCGCTGCGGACCGGGAATTCTGAGAGTTCCCGTCATGATGGAATCGGGAGTCTACTCCGCAGTGGATCACGGAAATTTTGGATTCAGGCGTCCCGAGAACCTCCCTGATCTGAGCCTTCGAGTAGTTCGAAACCGTGATGATGTGATCCGACCTGCGAGCCGCGGCGGCCAGCATGGGCCGCCCGTACATACGGGAGCGCAGGGAATTTCGGTACTCTGGAAACCGAAGATGGATCACGTCCATAATCGAAACCACCAACGGACGCCGATGAAGCACTGGGATATTGAAGTGCGGAACGTGCAATAGGTCGCATTCGCGCGCCGCGCGGGGAATGAGCAGTTGTTCTATCACCGTGTAAATGGGTACATCCACAACCGTCACTCTTGAGCAGAACTCTTTCACACGCGCTACGTTCGCAAGCCTTGTAATTGCGTGAAATTCCATACCGCTCGCCCTGTTCCCAAGGCCTTGCAGGAGATTCTCCGTGTACGTACCAATCCCTCCCACCAGCCAACGCGCGTCAATGGCAACGGTTTTTGTCATGCCAGGGAACTCGAAAGGTTCGGTTTCTCAGAAACACGAACGTCACTGAGCGACGAAACCGGAGAACCCGATTGCCGAGCCTGCGATGGCTTACGCGACATCAAAATCCAAAATCCGGCCAGCATGCCTGCTTCGCGAATAACGATGGCGTCCGCAATTCCTATCGGTCCGAATGCGCGTCCCAGCACCAAGTTCAAACCGAGTGCGACGACGGCCATTCCCGCATACAAACCTGTGAAGACGGCCCGTCTGTTTAAGGCAATCGCAAAATTTGTGTAGACAGAATTCAGCAGGATGAACGGGCATGCCAGCGCCATAATGGAGGCCGGCGCTCCGCTTCGCTCAAACGAAGCCCCAAAAAGGAGAAGTATGAATTTTGGAGCTGCGAGGAACGCAATAACTGCGGCCGGGAGGGAGGTGAGTATCAGAAGTCGGGTCCACTTCCTGAAGTAATGCCTCAAGCCCTCCTCGGTGGCCGACAAGCGCACCATTTCCGGCAAGAGTACGCTACCCACCAACCACGCTGCCACATACACAATCAGCAGAACTGAGTTTGGCGCTGAAAAAGTGCCCAGGACCGACAGCGGCACGAGCGTGGAGAGGACTACTGTGTCGGATCGGACGATGAGGTTGGCCAGCCCGGAGGCTATTCCGAATGGAGCTGATTTCCGCATCGAATCCCAAAAGCGCAGCGTCGGAGGGCAACTCGGACGAACTCCTGCGCCGAGCAGAGTGAACACCGTTAGGGCGAATTCGAACAACTGGCAGGCGGTGAGCCACGCAAGCAGCGAGAAGATCGTCCAGTGACGAAACAGCGCCGTCCCAATCCCGGCGAGTAGAACCAGGCTGTGCGTTACCTGGATCACACCAATCGCATTCGTTTTTGACAAAGATTTCAGGGCGGCCATTTGAAGTTGCGAATACGACTGCAATATGGTCCTCGCGGCAACCCAACTTCCGACGCCCCACAGGAACGTGGATAATCCCAGCAAGCCGGCAACTGCGCCAAGCAGAGCGATCACGACGGCCAAGAGTATCGTTTTGTAGAGGTAAACCTCGCCGATGATCGATTCACGCTCGGACGGTCTGCCGGCCAATTCAGTAATCACAAACGTTTGCAGTCCATTGTCTGCAATCATCACCACAACGGTGACTACGGCAAGAGACGCGGCGTAAGCCCCCAGGGCAAATCCGCCAAAAGCGCGGGCAATGAAAAGCGCCGCTGCGAAATTTGCAGCGCGGACGGCAGCTTCACCGCCAATGACGCTTGCGAGGTTTTGTAGTACGGTTCTCATCACGAATTTCGCCGGTGTTCCTCCCGACCAACAATCACAGCGCTGCTGGCTGCCGATCGCCTCCATACGCGGCTGCTGCCAAATCTGTTTTCGACAATTCAGGACGATACTTGCTTGCCCAGGCGACACCCAATACCAGGAGTCCGCCCACTTTCACTGTTGCCGCCGCTTGTGTGCCGGCAAGGTAGACAAGAAAGCAAATCCACACAAAGCACATCACTGCGGCATAATTCTCGAAATCGGTGCGATGCTTCCCTGTTGCCTGCAGTAATTTCTCGCACCACCCGACTGCCAAACCCCAAAGGAAACCCGCTGAAATAGCGCCAAAATAGCCAAAATTGATATATCCTTCGCCGAAAATCGTCAGACGAAGGCCCCCCGTTTGGCGGGTCTCGTCCAAACCAATAAGTTTTGTGCTGATGACCCGCAGACTGTGTGAACTGCTCCAATCGCTTGAGATGCTGGGCAAAGGAATCAACGCCTGGGCAAACGTCATACCGTTGAGAGTCTCGCCGTTGAGCAGCGAGTTCGTCCAGCCCAGGTCGCGAACTTCCGGCAGGGCGGTGCTGGCAACAGTCAAAACTTGCTTCGGGGAGGCACCACTCTCAAAGATGCCAAACAAGAAAATGCATTGGGAGACGATATACAAGAAGGCGGTCCATGCCAGTGCCTTGCGTGTGACGCGATAAACATTCTGACGTTCGATCGCAAGCAAAATCAGGAATGTTAGTGTGACCGCCAGAAGATTGGCCCGGCGCAGCGGGAGCAAAAGCGCCAGATATCCGAGGATAGAGAGCAAAATGCCGGAGGTACTTCGCCGCTTGACCGAGCTAAAGAGAATAAACGGAAGCGACACGCTGATGAGGTCCATCGCGCGGTTCACTATCCATTCGTCCGCCGCGGTCCCCCCGAGGATGTCACTGGTGACGTACCGCATGAACGGCCACTTAGAGGGTTCGGAGATATAGTCGAAGAAACCCAATCTCCAATAAGCGAAGAACATCGCTGCCGAGCCAAGAATTAGCAGCAGGCGGAATGTTCCAGCTGCGATCCGCTTGTCCACCAGAATCGGGAACCCAGGAATCATCTCGGAACTCCGGCCGCCCAGACTGCAGCAATAACCTATTGCCCCGGCGAGGAGACCCATGCTGTTGATCAACATGGACTGCGAAAAATAGATTTCCTCGTTGGAGAGGATGGAGGTGTGCTCGGTTGTAAGGCCTGCCATCAAGAAACCGAAAAAGATGTGCATCACGGCCACGGTAAAAAAGAGCACGCAAAGTGTCCGGGTGGTTCCCAGACGTTTCGAGGCAGCGTGGCGAGTCACCCCAATCGTACCGGCCAGAAGAGATATGCCCGCCAGGACAAGAATCACGGGCGCATTGTGTCCCAAGACTCCAAGAAGCGTGGCCAAGAAAAGGGCTAGGACGCTGAGGGTGACAATCAAGTCGGATCTCCGGTACGTAAGAATTCGTGGGCCTAAGAAACCACGGGCGGCCAAGAGCCAAAACCCTCGAGCTACCTCACTGCTCTCGCTTCGTTTCCGCGGGAGTCACTTCGCCCCCCAATTGCTCCAGAAAACTTTTTGTCCGGTCGGTGAGCGCGGAACGCTGTTGGGTCACGTAAGCTAATTGCGGCTTCACGCTGCTCACCACTTCCAAAACAAGAAGTTTCCCCGGATCTTGTGGATCTGTTTTCGCCCAGCGGTTGGAAAGCAGAACCCAAAGCGCTCCTAAACCGAGTGCAAAGAAAGTTCCTGTCAGCACCAGGAGAGTTCGCGGCGGGAATACTTTCTTCTCGGGCACGTCTGCCTGATCCAGGACCTTTACGCTGGGGACTTCCTTGGCCTCCTGAACTTTGGCCAATTCGTACTGCTGCGTGAGAGTTTCGAACACCACCTCTTCCACTTTGACGTGCCGGAATAAATCCGCATAAGTAACTCCAAGCAGGGGGAGCTTGCGAATCGAGGGATAGAGTGTGTTTTCAGGCGTATCCGCGTTCTCCGTCGTGTTGGGTGATCCTCCCATCTTGCGGATCTGGAGCTCCAACTCGTTCACCCGCGCCCGCATGGTACGAACGCGCACGTTGTTGTCGGAAAATATCTGCCGAAGTCCCTGCAATTCCGTTTGGGCTGCAATCAACTGCCCTTCCAGCAACGCTGCGGCCTCCACCATTGCCTTGCCTTGCTCCTTGATGTCGATTGCGCCAGTTTTGCTGGCGAATTGGCTGAATTCTTTTT
>Ga0210410_10004022_pt1 | contig 12938 bp, 10 predicted proteins | sample IncBWC4MmetaG_FD_161058 | JGI IMG/M metagenome (GOLD analysis project Ga0210410, IMG submission 161058) | Forest soil microbial communities from Barre Woods Harvard Forest LTER site, Petersham, Massachusetts, United States - Inc-BW-C-4-M | ecosystem: Environmental > Terrestrial > Soil >... | reverse complement strand
GGTTGAAGTCCCGCTGGCGCTCAAATGAGGGGCGCCATATCCAAGAAGCGGGGTTCGTAGCCTCGCTGTGGGCGGGGAAGGCGGAAGGTATGGAGACGTCTAAACGGACACGAAGGCGAAAGCTGGACACAGCCAAGACCGACCTAAAGCCACCGCTTGCGGGCAGGTGCGTGGGCTGTTCGGTTAAGTGAATGAGTTGGCCGTTCCTCTTGACCTGACCACTCGTTCTGTCAATGAGGAAGGGGCCAAGTTGTACAAATCTTCCGGCTGTCGAGCCTGCTGCCATCATGGTCGCCGCCTGAATTTGCCCAACCTATGTCAGCTCATGAATCCCGGGACAGAACCTTGCTCAGCGGAGCCTCACGCGAGCACCATTATGCCTCAATTGGCCCCGAGTTTTTGCACGCGGATTGGGTTTCTTGACAAGCTGGTGACAATTTTGACAAACCTTTGACAATCAATCACTTCGCACCATCCAGATGAGGGTGCAATGAGCGACAAATGAGGCTTGGAGCATTGACCCAGTCCGGCCGCTCGGTCAAAGTGGCGGCGTAGTGCCGATGCAAGTGCCACGTCCGTTGCAAGTACCGAGGAGGAGCACGATGAAACGCGCTTGTTCGCTTTGCTGGGTTAGCTTGCTGCTCACTCTCACTCTCCAACTGTTTTCGGTGTCACAAAAGGCCTGGGCGCAATTTCCACATGCGAAATTCCAAGTGCTGTACACATTCAAAGGCCAGAGGGACGGCGGTAACCCCGCCGCGGGTGTAATCCAGGACCCGGCTGGGAACCAGTATGGCATCACGTACGACGGTGGCGAACTGAGTTGTACAAACGGAATATTTGCCGGTTGTGGTGTCGTGTTCAAGGTGGACGGGACTGGCCACGAGACCGTGCTGTACAGATTTACGGGAGATCCGGCGGATGGCCGAAATCCTTGCGCGGGCGTGATCCGCGACCCTTCCGGTAACCTCTATGGCACCACGTGTTACGGCGGTGCCCACCTCAACAACGGAACCGTGTTCAAGCTCGATTCGTCTGGTCATGAAACCGTGCTCCACAGCTTCACCGGCGGAGCGGACGGCGGAGTGCCGAAAGCGAGTTTGGCTCGGGATGCTGCTGGGAACCTCTTCGGTACCACTTACTATGGCGGTTCAGGCGCATGCAACGACAGCAACGGAGTCGGATGTGGAGTGGTGTTCAAGCTGGATCCAAACGGGAAGCAGACGGTGCTGTATGACTTCACAGGCGGGAAGGATGGAGCTCATCCACTCGGCAGCCTGCTGCTGGACCGCGCAGGAAATCTCTATGGCACAACTTTCTTGGGGGGCAGCCGCTCTGCAGGGGTGGTCTTCAGGTTGAACCCCAGCGGAAAAGAAACGGTGCTGCACGACTTTGCCGGACAAGACGGAGCCGATCCGGCGGGAGTGTTCATCGATGATACCCGAGGCAATCTTTACGGCACTACGTTCTATGGCGGCCATGGCTTTGCGGGCACCGTGTTCAAGCTGGACCGCACGGACAAGGAAACCGTGCTGCACCGCTTCAATGGAGAGGGAGACGGGTTCAGCCCCGACGGTTTGGCGGCGGATGCAGCAGGAAACCTCTACGGGATTACCTTGGGCGACGCTGGATTCACGTGTGCACAAGATGGGTGTGGCACCGTATTTGAACTGGACACTGCCGGAAAGCTGACCTTGCTGTACACCTTCACCGGCATCCCAGACGGCGCGTATCCCCAGGTTGGTCTGACTCGAGACAATACGGGCGCTCTATACGGCGTAACTGGATTCAGCGGCAACCAGGGCTGTCTTGGTCAAGGCTGCGGGACGGTGTTCAAGATTACTCCATAAGCGCCTTGCATAGAACGGGCCGCCGTCTTCGCATAAGCAACCGACTCTTGGTACTGTCTCGCATCGGGGCGTCGGCGCGGAGCGCAATGAGAAACTCTAGACGTGGAAGCGGGAAAAAACCTATGAAATCAACTTCCGGTTTGACACACGCATTGCCCCAACTTTCCGAGTCACTGCTTCATCAGCTTAATCATTATGCGTTGGCAGCCACCGCGGCCGGAGTGGCCTCGCTGGCCCTAGTTCAGACAGCCGAGGCCAAGATTGTGTATACGCCGGCGAACACAAAGATCCCCCCTCCGCAGCGATTTCACTCAACGATTGTTCATCTCGACCCTAACCATGATGAGATTGGCGATTTCTTCTTTAGTAATTTTTTCGGCGGTTCTGCGCCTAACAGCTATGCGTTCCTGGACGTGAAGCCATCCAAACTTGGCAACCGGAGCCTCGGACAGCGCGGTCTAGCCTCCGCCCTCCCCGCCGGAGTGCGGGTCAAATTCAACGATGCAACATCCTCTGCGGTCATGGGAGGATGGAGAACTGCCAGGGGGCACTCGTCGACCTTTGCCGGCCCATGGGGGAATAAGGGGAAGGGTGTAATGGATCGCTATCTCGGATTGCGATTCCTGATTAAAGGCCAGGTCCACTACGGCTGGGCACGGTTGAACGTGAGTTTCAAGAAGGGAGAATTCAGCGGCCTTCTGACCGGCTACGCCTACGAGACGATTCCGAACAAGGCGATCATTACCGGCAAGACGAAGACACAGGAGGCGGATGACGGGGAACAGATGAGTCCCGCATCCCTCGCCGCGCCCACTAGCAAACCTGCCACCTTGAACCTACTCGCGCTGGGCTCGCCGGCATTATCCATCTGGCGTCGCGAGGAGGCAGTGGGACTACGCAGTGAAGAATCGAAATAAGGAGAATCGAGATGAAACAAGTTGCAGGACACTTACACCACGGGTTCGTTCATCACTCTGGTGCCTTGGCATCACCCTGATGGCGATAGCATGGGCAAACGTCAGCGTCGCGCAATCGATTGAAACCGCAACGCCAGTAGAAGTTAGTGGCAAACCGCCTCGCGATGAACGGACTTCATGGGCAGGAGGAAAACACGAGAGGGATCATGGAAACGACACCACGCGCCATCTGCTTACTTATCGCTAATCTAGTGCTTTGTATCGCTGCCCCTCCGGCCGGCAATTCGCAAAACGTGCCACGGGTCACCTACGACGTTGCACACGATGTGTCGCTCCCGCTCAGAGTGATGGCGCAGTTCGCCGCTCCCACCGAGCGTCGTGGCGTGGAGGTGCGGGAACAAGTTCGACGTTTGCATTTGCCCCTAGGCGGCAAGGACGGCGCGGTCCAGGATAGATACCTTCCTCAAGCTTCTACCACGCAGATCATCGCATTTGATGGAATCACAGGTAGTCAAGCCATGGTTGTTCCACCGGATACCAACGGTTCGGTCGGCAGCACCCAGTTCGTGGAAATAACCAACTGGGTCTACGAAGTGTTCGACAAAGCTACGGGCAAGATACTGCTGCCGCCCACACGGTACCAGACAATCTGGCATGGTTTCCGTCAGGGATGTGGGGAGAATGACAACGGTGATCCCATTGTGCTGTGGGACAAACTGGCTCAGCGCTGGTTGGTTTCGCACCTCTCCTTCACGAGTTTCACCCAGAAAAACCTGGTGTGCGTGGCCGTGTCCACTACTGCCGATGCTACGGGATCTTACTCTCGATACTCGTTCGACTTCGGAAGCGGGAATCCCGACTATGAGAAGTTCGCAGTCTGGTCGGACGCTTACTATTTTTCTGCCAACACCATTACGCCCAAGTTTGAATTTACCTCACAGCCGTGCGCCTTCGATCGTGAGGCGATGCTATCGGGCGCCAAGGCAAAGATTATTTGCTTCCCACCCGATCCGAAGAACTTCAGTCTCTTGCCCTCAGACTTCGACGGTGCCACTGTTCCCCCCACCGGCGAGCCCAATCACTATGTTGAATTGGGGAAAACCGCGAACGTCCTGAATGAGTTCGACTTTCATGTGGATTTCGCTCACCCTCGCAATTCCACATTTACCGGTCCGCACTCGATTCCTGTCCCGTCATTCTCCTCGGCTTGCGCAGGTGGTTTCTGCATTCCCGAACCTCCTCCCGGGTCACTACTCGATTCGCTCGGCGACCGACTAATGTACCGACTCGCCTATCGCAACCTTGGCGACCACGAATCCATGGTGGTCGTCCACAGCGTGAAGCCAGGAAAAGGATCCAGCGCTCTGGCGGCAACCCGGTGGTACGAGTTGCGTGCAACGCCTCCCGGAGGCGCTTTTGCGCTGTATCAGGCAGGAACGTTCCAGGATCCAAAGACAAACTTGTGGATGGCAAGCATCGCCATGGACAAGCAGGGTGATATCGCGATGGGAATGAGCGCCTCGAGCAAAAGTTTGAAGCCCAGCGTCTGGTACACGGGTCGCGTTCCCAGCGATCCTCTGGGAGAAATGGAAGCGCCGACCGTCGCTGTGAAAGGAACTGCGGTGCAAGAGAGCGGCATAAACGGCACCGTACGCTGGGGTGATTACAGCAGCATGAGCGTGGACCCATCCGACAACTGCACCTTTTGGTACAGCCAGGAATATTACAACAGGAAAAATGGGGGACCGGTGTCGCTTGACTGGAGTACTCACATCGTCGCCTTCAAGTTCGATAGTTGCAAATGAAGAAACTCACTGCGGGTTTTTCGAGGAGCGAGGCCACGATGAAAACCATGGCAAAAACTGCCAACCGAGGAATGCGCGCTGAGCGCCGCACGCTGGCGGAGGGGTGGGACGGCACGCGGCGGTCTGTCGTTCGCAGTCCCTATCCCAGGCAAACTTTGGAATCAACTTCACGGAAATACCGAGATCTCGAATACCCTGTGGAGCGTTGGATACTTCGCAGACGCAACCGCTGCGCACACGCTCGTAGAGTCCACGTGCCAGTAGATTAGCAGGCAAAAATGAAATCCGGAACGCTCATATGTGTTGCCGTCACGCTGTTGTTGTGTGCCCTTACTCCAAGTGCGTCAGCCAGCAACCAGTGGTATGTCGATGGGAGGCACGGAAGTGACCACAACGACTGCGAGTCGCGCCATCACGCCTGCAAAACCATCTCCCACGCGATCTCGCTCACCTCGCCGGGTGATTCCATCTTCGTCGCCCCCGCGATTTACCGGGAGAGCCTCACGATCCTCTTCGATCTGAAGATTGTCGGTTCTGGGGCCGCAACAACGATTATTGATGGCGGAGGTGTCAACACCCAGGTCATTGTGGTTGGCTCCAACAACCCCACCATCCAAGTCAGGCTTTCAGGGATAACCGTCCGCAATGGTGCGGGACAAGAAGATGGGGGCGGCATCTACAACTGCGTCGGTACCCTAACGATCACCGATAGCACCATCAGCGAGAATAGAATCAGCCAAGGAAATGGCGCCTTCGGCTACGGTGCCGGCATCTACAACTGCCCCACCAGCACGCTGACCATCATCAACACTACTATCCTCCGCAACAGTGCATTAATCGGTGGCGCCATCTGCAATGGCGGCGCTTTGACCATCCGCAATAGTACTTTCATGCTGAATGTTGCGCGCCAGGGCATGGGTGGGGCCATCGCCAACTACGGCGTTCTGGTGATCATCAACAGCACCTTCAGTCGAAACAGCAGCGGTTCGTTTGGCTTCGCCGGGGGCATCCTGAATGGGGGATTATTCCAGTCGCCGGGAACACTGCTAATCAGCAATAGCACCTTCGGAGGGAATACCGCAGGTTATGGTGGGGGCGGCATCTTCAACATCGCAGGAAGCGTGGCCTTGTTTGAGAACGGCATTGTCGCGAACAATCAGGGAGGAAATTGTCTCGGTATGATGACTTCCAATGGGTTCAACCTGAGCAGCGACGACAGTTGTGGTTTCGACGGCCCGGGTGATCTCAACAACATGGATCCGAAGCTCGCCCCACTGCAGTTCTATGGCGGACCGACCAAGACCATGGCTCTGCTCCCTGGAAGCCCATCGATTGATGCCGGTAACCCGAACGGTTGCACTGACGATCAGGGGCATCTGCTCAAGACCGATCAACGCGGCATGCCACGTCCCGACAAAGAGGACTCAGCCGGTTGCGACATGGGCGCGTACGAGCGTCAGGAAGACTAGGTCGAAACGAGGCAAGCGCAGCACGTGGCGAGTCGGTTCCGAAAACGGCGCCGTCTCAATGAGCAAAAACTATATATGAAACCTAATTACGCAATGTTTGGTCTTTTGTTTTCGCTGATTCTCGTGGCTCAACAGCCGGCAGTTTCGCAGCTCAACGCCGCACTTGAGTCTGCAAGAAACGCCGAGGCTACCTGCGGCAAATGGACCGTGGTTAAGAGCCCTGATGGCCGGTCGAGGCACAATGGCCTGAACAGCGTCTCCGCGAGTGCTGCGAACAATATTTGGGCCGTCGGCGGCTACAACTCCGGGGATTTCGGCCCGGTCAAGACGTTGACAGAACGATGGAACGGGCAAAATTGGAGCGTCGTCCGCAGTGTCAACGCTGGCGCCGAAGACGACCTGTACGGGGTGGCGGCTGTCTCGCCGACAGATGTGTGGGCGGTCGGCTACTTCATGCCCCAGCTCACCTCGCCGCAGATCGCCGTCATCCAGCACTGGGACGGCAAGAAGTGGAGCGTCGCGCCCAGCCCGCACCCTGGGAATTTGAGTTTGCTGTTCGGGGTCCGGGCGGTCGCCGCGAACGATGTTTGGGCGGCTGGATTCTACTACAACAGTGCGGGGAACAGCCAAGGGCTGGTCGAGCACTGGGATGGCAAGAAGTGGAAGGTCGTGCCCATCCCGAATCCCGGGTCGACCAACAATGAGTTGCACGCCTTCGCGGTCGTCTCAGCCAAAGACATCTGGGTTGTGGGCGCACAGTCGAGCGACCAGGGCAACAGCTACCAGACGCTGATCGAGCGCTGGGACGGCACCCAGTGGAAGGTCGTGCCCAGTCCGAGTCCCGGATCGCCCTACAACAACCTCGATGGGGTAACTGCCATCAGCGCGAGCGACGCGTGGGTGGTGGGAAGTTACTCGGGCAACAACTTTATTGATCAGACTCTCGCCGAACACTGGGACGGCAAGAATTGGACAGTAGTACCGACTCGCGATATCGGTCCGGCCGGCAATTACCTGTCTGATGTCTCCGCGCTGGGAACCGATGTCTGGGCCGTCGGACACTACTTCAAATCGGGAGTCGCCCAGACGCTGGTCGAGCGTTGGGACGGCACGCAGTGGAGCATCGTGCACAGCCCCAATCCCGGGCCACAGTGGGACCAGCTTTCCAAGATGACGGAGATATCGAACACGCTATGGAGTGTTGGATACTTCGCAACCTCAAACGCGGGGCACACCCTAGTAGAGTCGTTCTGCCAGTAGATGGGGGCGGATGGGTGATGAAAGGGTTGTCAGTTTAAGGAGGATGGCATGAAGAACGCAGGTCAATTTGTGGCCACACGCCGGGGCGGCCTGAGTGAGGGACTAGCGTTAGTGATGGTGCTGCTGACGGCGCTCGCCGCCGCGCCATCGGCGTCAGCGCAAACTTATACGGTGCTACACAACTTCACCAACGGGTCGGATGGGGCTGCCCCCTCCAGCCGTTTGATCCGGGACAGCGCAGGCAACCTTTATGGCACGGTTCAGCAGGGTGGTGGCTCTTCTAATTGCGGAGGAGTGGGCTGCGGAACCGTGTTCAAGATCGACACGCACGGCAAAGAGACGGTGCTATACGGGTTTAGCGGTGGGACGGACGGAGGAAATCCGGCAGGCGGCTTGATCCTCTCCGGGAACACCCTTTACGGTACCACGGTACTCGGAGGTTACAGCGCATGCTATGAGGGCTGCGGGGTCGTGTTCGCGGTGAATATTAAGACCGGCGCCGAAACCGTGCTGTATAGCTTCAAGGGGAACAAGGATGGGGCCGCGCCCGGTGGTATGGTCCGCGACGTTGCAGGCAATCTGTATGGCACTACAGCGGTTGGCGGTGACCGCAACTGCGACCAAGTAAGAGGTTGTGGTGTGGTTTTCAAGCTGGATACCAAGGGCAAGCTGACCGTGCTGCATACCTTCCATCATTATTCCGACGGGGCCTATCCTGGAGGGTTAACCTTGGATACTACTGGAAAGATTTTGTATGGTCCGGCTGGGGGCGGCGCCTCGGGCAACGGAGTGGTGTTCAGTCTGACTATTAAGACTGCCGCGTTCGCGGTGCTGTACAACTTCACGGGTGGGGCTGATGGCGGCGGACCGGGACCTGTGAGCGTCGATAAGCAGGGCATCATTTACGGCACTACCGATTCGGGTGGCTCCGACTTCGGAGTGGTATTCAAGCTGGCTCCTAAGACCGGCAAGGAGACCGTGCTCTACACCTTTACGGGGGGCCCGGACGGGTCAACCCCTTATGGAGGTGTGATACGGAACAAGACGGGCAAACTCTTCGGGACCACCGAACAGGGTGGCACTTCTACCTACGGAACGATATTTGAGCTCGATCCCAGGACGGGCACTGAAACGGTGTTGCACGACTTTGCAGGTCCGGATGGGGCATATCCGTTCGACGGTCTGATCCAAGATTCCGCAGGCAACTTCTACGGCACCACCAATTCGGGTGGCTCTCAAGATTGGGGAGCGGTGTTCAAGCTCACACCCTAAGCGCAGAAAGGTTGGTTTTGAAAAATGCACGATCTCATTAGAGGAGAAAGTAGAACATGAAACGCGGTCACGCAATCTATGGATGTTCGTTGTTACTGGCACTGGCGCTTCAGCCTCGGGCTGTCTCGCAGCAGTCTGCCACTCAATCGCCACAAGCCGGCTATCAAGTACTCCACAAGTTTCACGATTCACCGGACGGTGCTTCGCCGGTATACGAGTTGGTTCGCGATTCCGCAGGCAATCTCTACGGCGTCACGATCTCCGGTGGCACTCAGAATCTGGGGACGGTGTACAAGGTTGGCGCGGCGGGCAAGGAAACAGTTCTGCACAGATTTTCTAACAAAGGCACAGATGGGAACTCGCCCTTCGCTCCTTTGACTTTGGATGCGGCCGGCAATCTATACGGCAGCACCGGAAACGGCGGGGTGGCGGGCGCCGGAAGTTTGTTCAAAATAAGCCCAGCAGGCAAAGAAACTACCTTGTATTCATTTGCCGGCGGGAAACATAGTGCTAGCCCAGCCGGGAGGTTAGCGCTTGATGACGCCGGCAATTTGTACGGAACCGCCAGTGGCGGCGCCTTGGGCATGGGCACCGTGTTTAAGGTCACGCCGGCAGGCCGGGAGACTGTCCTCCACAGTTTCAGGTGGGCGGACGGCTTTCGGGCTCTGGGAGGCGTCGTTCGGGACTCTGAAGGCAACCTCTACGGCACCACCGAGGTTGGCGGCAAGACGTTCGCTTGCAACTGCGAGGGCTGTGGAACTGTGTTCAAGCTCGATAAAACTGGCAAGTATACAGTGCTGCACAGCTTCACTGGAGGTTCAGACGACGGTGGACATCCCGCCGCCGGCGTGATTCGGGATGCGGCTGGGAATTTGTATGGGACCGCCTCCCTTGGCGGCGATCCCAATTGCGGCGTTGAATCATCTGGTTGCGGCGTGGTTTTCAAGCTCGATCGCAACGGCAAAGAGACCGTGCTCCACAGCTTCACTGGAGGAAAAGACGGCGCATATCCAGGCGCACAACTATTTCAAGACGATGCTGGCAGCTTGTATGGGACTACCGCATTCGGCGGCGATAACAACCAGCTGTGCGACGTCATCGCTAACGGCTGTGGAGTGGTATTCAAGATCGATACCGCGGGCAAGTTCACCACACTTTACGCCTTTAAAGGCTACCCGAGCCGGAGCGGTGGAGAGCCTGCGGGAGGAGTGATTCGCGACCCTGCCGGCAACCTTTATGGCGTTACATCGATTGGCGGCGATCTTAACTGCCAGCCGGTAAACGGTTGTGGAGTGGTGTTCAAGCTCACACCGTAGCGACCCTCTGGGCAAGCAATGCGATGGACGATTAATAACAAACATGAAAACCACACCGCTGGCTAGGCGCGCATTCACAGCTAGCAATTCGATAAGTTTGGAGGAAGACGTCATGAGTAAACAAACTTCGCTGAAATCCAGAACACTAGTGTGCGTCGCGGCTCTTACATCATTTGCTTTCGCACCCGCTGCCCTAGCAAGCAGCAAGTGGTACGTCGATGGGGTGCACGGCAGTGACAACAACAACTGCAGGTCACGAAAACATGCCTGCAAGACCATCTCGAATGCTCTGTTGCTTACCTTGCCGGGCGATTCCATCTTCGTCGACCCCGCAACGTATCACGAGGGTCTTTACATCCCTTTCAACTTGAAGATTTTCGGCTCCGGTGCGAAGACAACGATTGTTGATGGCGGTGGCATCAGCCAAGTCGCTGTCGTTGGTTCTGAACCCAAAGCCCCGGTCACGCTTTCCCGGATGACCTTCCGCAATGGCGGTGGACAGGCAGATGGCGGTGGCATCTACAACTGCTTCGGCACCCTGACGGTAATCGACAGCATCATCACCAGCAATAAAATCAGGCGCGGAGGTGGTTCCGACGGCTACGGCGCCGGCATCTACAACTGTCCCAGCAGCACGCTGACCCTCATCAATACCACCGTCAGCAACAATAGTGCATTAGTGGGTGGAGGCATTTGCAACGGTGGCGCCCTCACGATCGTCAATAGCACCATTAGCGGGAATGAGGCGCGCCAGCGCCGCGGCGGCGGCATCGCCAACTACGGCACCCTGACCATCACAAACAGCACCTTCAGCGGAAATACCGCACGACGCTACAAGAACAGCGCCTTCGGCGGTGCCATCCTGAACGGAGGATTATTTCAGTCGACAGGGACACTGGTGATCAACAACAGCACGTTCAGCGGGAATACTGCGCGCGAAAGCAAGGGTGGTGGCATTTTCAACGTCAAGGGAAGCACGGTCGTACTTCAGAACAGCATTGTGGCAAACAATACGGGGGGAAACTGTCACGGCGCTATGACTTCCAATGGCTACAACCTGAGCAGCGATAGCACCTGCGATTTCGACAGCACTGGCGATATGAACAACAGCGACCCCGAACTCGGGAAGTTACGGAACAACGGTGGACCGACACAGACCATGGCTCTTCGCCGTGATAGCCCCGCGATTGATTCGGGCAACCCGAGTGGCTGCGCCGACGGCGCGGGTCGTTTGCTAAAGACCGATCAACGCGGCAAGCCGCGTCCCGACAAAGAGGACACTGGCGGTTGCGATATGGGAGCTTATGAGCGTCAGAAAGACTAGCCTGAGACAAGCCAAGCCGGCTAATCTGTTTGCTTTTTCTTGCACCAGTCGACCGGTGTCCGGTGTGGTGCTGAGGATGACTTCTTGAACAATGACGCGCAGAAAGAAAAAGGCAGATCGTGCGCGCGGAGCGTTTGCTAGATGGAACGGAAGGTTACCCGAAGACATAGCGATGGGCGAGGGTAGAGAGGTTGTTATAAAGCATAGTTTTGTAAGTCCCTCAAGTTCTGGCTCGTTAGCAGCCTCTGAATCGCGACAACGTGTCACTGGTTGGCGCATTTTTCTCACGGAAAGGAATTGTGCATCCCATGTTTTCTCGTAGTCAGGCAACTAAAGCTTTAATCGTACTGGCAGCCGTTGCAATCTGGACGGCGTCGCAACCCGTTCTCAGTCACGCGTCCACATGGAAAAAACTTGCGCCGGCCACTGCTCCCAAGGCGCGCGCTTACGCCGCCATGGCCTATGACCCAGTAAGCAAGAAGGTCGTGCTTTTCGGCGGTTACGACTCTATCGGCGCCGATCTCAATGATACGTGGACGTTCGACGGAACCACCTGGAACAAGGTGAAAACTGCGGTGGCGCCGTCGGCGCGCCGCTTCGTCACCATGGCATTCGACAAGCGCTCCAATAGGCTGGTGATGTTTGGGGGAGTCAATGCACAACAAATTCTGCGAGACACCTGGGTGTGGGACGGCGCTACCTCGACCTGGGCGCAAGTCAAGATGAAAACATCACCTCCGGCCGGGTCCGGGGCCATGTTGTTCACGGATCCGCACACCGGCAACACGATGATGTTTGGCGGGTTCAATCCGAGGAATAAAGTTCCTGCCTACCACACGACCTGGCGTTTTACGGGAACCGGCTGGCAGAAGCTGCATCCCAAAACTATTCCCATCCCAAGGGGTTGGGGAGTGGCCTGGCTCGACTCGAAGAGAAATAACGTCGTCATGACGGGAGGCGACGGCGACACCATACGTACCGACAACACCTGGATCTGGGACGGCAGCAACTGGACGCAGCAGTTTCCCGCCACTCAGATACAAGCGACGGTTGGCTCCGGGTATGCTTTTGATCCCGAAGTGCAGGCCGTGGTTGTGTTCGGCGGGTTCGGTAAGCAAACCGGGGACACCAACGAAACGTGGCAATGGACCGGATCGAACTGGGTTATGCTCAACCCCACCAAGCTGCCCTCGGCTCGCGAGGGTGTGGGGATGGCCTATGATCCGGCCAGTCAGCAAACACTCATATTTGGTGGTCAGCTCGCGAACGGCAATTTGTTGCACGATACTTGGGTCCTGACCGGGCGCTGACAGGCTTCAGTGTTCGAATAATTGAAGACTAGGACGATTTTTTGTCAAGAGCTCGAAGGATCCCTCATGAAACAATGCAGACTTTGGCTTCCTATGGCTGCGAACACCCCTCGAGTTGCGTTTTCGCGGTGCGAAGCATTGCGAGCGTGTCCTTTTTTGTCGCAGCCATAAGCTGGCTAACTATGCCGCGAAGGTGAAATTTTTCCAAGCCTGAACATCAGAGTGGCGGATTTCGACGGATTAACGTCGCAGATCGTCGGCGTTTCATCGTTAGCATTCCTCTAGGTTGCGGCGGAACGAGAACCGGCCAAGTTCGCACTGAACGGCGGAAACATCATGAGGGATTGCGCGCTGCCAACGTGGATCCCGTAAGTTGCTTTGCGGTAGGACTAGTTTGAAACCTACGGAGACTCTA
>Ga0210410_10004021_pt1 | contig 12940 bp, 10 predicted proteins | sample IncBWC4MmetaG_FD_161058 | JGI IMG/M metagenome (GOLD analysis project Ga0210410, IMG submission 161058) | Forest soil microbial communities from Barre Woods Harvard Forest LTER site, Petersham, Massachusetts, United States - Inc-BW-C-4-M | ecosystem: Environmental > Terrestrial > Soil >... | reverse complement strand
GGACTTGGTCGCTGCCGGGTTGTAGCAGACAGGTCCCCTCATTTTCGGATTCCAGAATTCCGCGGCGTCGAACGGCGACATCCACGACCTCTCTACGAGGCAGGTGAATCCGTTGGTGCCACTGGCCGCAATCTCGTACCCCTGCGGTTTGAGAATCATGATCGTCGCCTTGGCAGAGATGGCGGCCGGAGCTGCACTGCGCGCGAGCGCGATCTCGGCACCGGGATCCATCAGGTATTGCTCGAGGCGCGCCATACGCTCGTACGGGGCCGCGCGGCTGGGAATGTCCCCCGCCAGCAACGCTGAGGCGACGCCGGCCAGCGCGCAGAACGCGGCGGCCTTCGTACCGGCTCCGGAAAGTCGCTGCGCGTTCTTTGCTTTCATGCAATCTCTCCCCAAGGGCCTGCGAATCCTAGCGACGCCGGCGCATTAGGTCACGTTGCCCTCGCTCGTCCCTCAAAAGGCCGCGCTCGTCCCCCCGGCGGGTGCGTCCTTACTGCAAAGCGATTGCCAGGCCCAGCCGAGCCGGCGCTCTTATGCCATGATTTCAGCATGGTCGCGATTCCCAGCACCTTCTGGCCGAGTGCCGCCCCAGTGGCCGACGACGAGCCGCGGTTCCTATCCCGCCGCGGCGTGCTCATCCTCGCCAGCCTCTTCTGGGCCTACGTCACGCTCACGGACATCGTGTACTACGAGGCGATGCGCATCGAGCTGCTCGAGATGACCAAGATCATGGTCTTCTTCCCGTGGGAGTACCGCGTGATGCAGCACGTGCTGATGCTCCCGGTGCTGCTGGTGTGTTACTCCACGGCGGTTCGCATCGGCTGGCGGCCGGCCCGGCGGCGTGTGCCGCAGCAGCTCGCGCTAGCTCTCGGGTTTTCCCTGTTGATGTTCTGGATGATGCTGATCGGCGGCTTCATTCTGGGCGTCGTTACCGGCATGCGGTCCCAACCGGTGGGCATCTTCAGCAAGGGCGATTGGGCGGTGTGGCTCTCGAGCACCGCGACGGGGCTCCTCGCCTACGGCTTCGGGCTCGCCCTGATCACGGTGGTTGCGACCTATCGGCGTTACCACCAGCTGCGGCTGCGCAACTCCGAGCTGCAGCGCGACTGGGCGGGTGCGCGGCTTGCGGCGTTGCGAGCCCAGCTCTCGCCCCACACCCTCTTCAACGTCCTGCACACCATTCAGGCGCGCATCAACGGCGAGCCGGAAGTTGCCGAGAGCCTGATTGCGTCCTTGGGGGACCTCCTGCGGGGCCTGCTGCAGGCGGGGGAGCGCGACTATGCGCAGCTGCGGGACGAGCTGCAGTTCGTCGAGCTGTATCTCGGCCTGCAGATCGGCCGTTTCGCGGATCGTCTGACGGTGCACGTGCAGAATGGCGCCGACGTGCCCGCAGTCTGGGTGCCGAGTCTCATCCTTCAACCGCTGGTCGAGAACGCGGTCGCTCACGGCCTGGCGGACCACAGCGGCCCGGTGCGGATCGATGTGACCTGGGATCTGTCGCCCTACCGTCTGCAGCTCAAGGTCGTGAACTCGATGGGCCCGGGCAGCGCTCCCGGGGCCGGAGGCTTTGGGCTTCGCAACGTGCGCGAGCGGCTCGCGGTACAGTTTGGCGGGCGCGCGGTGCTGTCCTCCGGCCCGGGCGATGCGTCGACCTGGGTGGCAACCCTGCACCTGCCGGTGCTGCGCGAGTGGCATTCCGGGACTGCGGCGGCGACCGCGGCGGAACTGGCGTGAAGGTAATCATCGTCGACGACGAGGTCGCCGCCCGCAAGGTATTGCGGGAGCGTTGCGCCACCGAGCAGGATATCGAGGTGGTCGGGGAATACGCCGACGCCGAGAGTGCGCTCGCAGCGCTGCGGCACCAGCCGCCGGATCTCATCTTCCTCGACGTCAAGATGGGAAAGGTCTCCGGCATGCAGCTCGCCCAGGCGCTCGAGCCTGACACCGCGCCCCTCGTCGTCTTCGTCACCGCCTTCGACCGCTACGCGCTTCAGGCCTTCGAGGTGAATGCCGCGGACTTTCTGCTCAAGCCCTTCGACCGGGAGCGCTTCCGCACCATGCTGCGTCGGGTGCGGGAGCGCTATGCGGCGCGTAACTCCGCGAGCTACCAGATCGCCGCGGCGACCCTCGCCGAGCTGCAGCGTCTGTCGCAGGGGCGGCTCGAGGCGCGGCCGCGCCTGCTGGCCGAGACCGGCGGTGCGCTGCACATGGTCGATGTCGCCGAGATCGAGCTCGTGACCGCGGACCGCAACTATGTCGTGCTCACCGTCGGCAAGGAATCGTTCCACGCCCGCAGCACCCTCATTCAGGCCGAAGAGTCGATGCGCTCGCAGCCGCTGCTGCAGATCAACCGCTCCTGCATGGTGAACGTGAATCATGTCCGGCAGGTGAGCCGTACTCCGCGCGGCGACTACGTGTTCGTGCTGAGCGGCGGCACCACCGTGACGAGCAGCGAGCGCTTTCGCCACAAGGTCCGTGAGCGCATCGGCCAGTTCGTCGTCGGCGGCTCGAAGGACTGACCAGCCGCTTCGCATAGCCAGGGGTCGCTCGCACGCCACCAGAAATTGTCGGGACGAGCGTAGGCGATTTGTGGATGAGCGCGAGAATCCGCTCTGGACTCGGCGCCCGCCAGCCAGTGAGATACTCGCCATGGACCTCCTCATCGTCGACGATGAGCCGGCGGCCCGCGTCGGGCTGATAAAGCTGTGCGAGCACGCGCCGGGCATGCGGGTTGTAGGCGAGGCGGGCACAGGTGCCAAGGCCATCGAGGCCGTGGAGTCGCTGCGGCCTGACCTGATGCTTCTCGATGCCGACCTGCCCGACATGTCCGGCTTCGAAGTACTGCGCGCACTGCGGCGGCGGCACCAGCGCCGCACGATTCTGGTCACCGCAAGTGCGCAGGATGCGCCGGATGCCTTCGCCGCCGGCGCCCGCGACTTTCTCGTGAAGCCCGTGGACGAGCAGGCATTCTCCGCCTCCATCCTGCGGGCACGCGCCCGCGGTGTGCCGCGCCCGGTCGAAGCCCGAGGGCCGCACGCGGCCGCAGCGGCCATGCCTCGCGAAATCCGCGCGACTCGGCCGCTGTTTCTCGTCGGCGAGCGTGAGCATCGACTCTACCCGCTGGATCCGCTCGAGATCGACTACGTTCGATCCGCGGGCAACTATGTCACCTACCACCTCGCCGGCGTCGAGTACATTGCCCGCGAGTCGATCAAGCGCCTCGCGACCGTGTTGACGCCGGCCGGCTTTGTGCGCATCGAGCGCTCGTTGCTGCTCAATGTGCGCGCCATCGCCTACGCGCAACCGGTCGGCCACGGATCCTTCGCCTTCACGCTGATCTCGGGCGCGCGCCTGCACTCCGGCCACGCCTATCGCGATACGATTCTCGCGGCGCTGCCCCTGCGGCGGCGCGCACCTCTGCGAGCGGTGTGCCGAATCACCGCACCTTAGAGCGCGCTTCCATCAGGGTCTCGTTGACGATCAGGTTCAGCTCCCACGTACTGCCGCCATCGGCCGAGAACGACTGCTCGAAGCGACACCGGGTCGGCGTGATGACCGCCACGTCGTAGCGCACCAGTATCGTCCTGCCGTCATAGGGTTCCTGGTCGACGAACCGGCCGTGGCCGCCCTCGAACCCGCCGATTGCGGGCGGGCTCAACACACCGGCCGCGCTGCTCGAGATGTTCATGCTCCACTTGCCGGTCTCCGGGTTGTAGAGCCGCAGCGTCAGGAACTCGAGATGCCCCGACTGGCCGTCGAGCTCCACCTCCCCGAGATTTGCGCGGCCACCCCAGACCTTACGCACCACGTCGGTACCGTCGTACTCGACCCAGGTGGTCGACCCCGTGAGTGGATGCAGCAGCCGCCGCATATGTACCCGCCAGCTGCCGATGTCCCAGTCGAAGTCATGCTGTGCATCGCGCTGGCTTGCCCCTTGCGGGGGTGCCGCGTTGGCGGCGAGAGCGAACAGCAAACAGCCGCTCACGAAGCAGTTCCGCAGGCAGCCTCGAACGACCTCGCCACTCGTCTTTCGCCGCATCGCAGCCTCCGCGCACCTCAGTTGCACACCACGTTCGGCGGGCATGGCCCGGCTTTCCCGCTGTTCAGCCAATCCTTGGTTTCCTGCGCGTTTTCCGCGGCGCGCGCGCGCTCTGCGGCGCTCGTGCACACCGTAGCCGCAACGAGGCTCCCGGTCGCGCGCTCCTTATGACACTCGATTCCGTGCGCGGCCAAAGTCGCGCTCGCCGGCATCGGCTTCTCTGGCGCCGCCCGGCTGGCGCAAGCGGTCAGCGCCAGCATCAACGTGCTCAACAAACAACATACCCGTACCGCCTGCACCACCGAACTCCTCTCGCCGTCGGCAAATCTTGGTTGCGCGGGTGCGACGGTATCACCGTTCGCGCCGTCCTTGAGTCGCGCGCGACTCCGGTCCTTACGTTCTGCTGACGCTCCATCACGACAACCAGTGCCTTCCTCACATGCCCGTGGCGCTTCGTCACATTTGAGGCGCCACACCTATTTGCGCCGTATATGTTTCATCCCCTTGGAGCTCCGCTCGGCGTCGCGCGCCGGCATTGAGGCGCGCCTGCGCGTGGCACCGGAGCAACGACCGGCTCGAACAATTCAAGGGGAGATGCACATGACCCACACGCGCTTGATCGGCGCCCTGTTCGCGATGTTCGCAGGCGCATTCCTCACCGATGCCCTCGCGCAGCAGCCGCCGGCGGCCGCGCCGGCCGAAGCAGCAACCGCTGCTTTGCAGGAAGTGGTCGTAACCGGCTCGAGAATTCCGGTGCCGGCAAACATCACCGCCACCAGCCCCACCACGGTCGTGACGAGTCAGGAGCTGAAGCTGCAGGGTCACACCGACATCACGGATCTGATGAACCAGCTGCCGCAGAACACTATTGGCGGCAACTCCGACTTCGGCAACACGTCAAGCCCGCTGACCTCGACCGGCGGCTTCTCGACCGTCGACCTCAGGGGCCTGGGCCCCCAGCGCACGCTGGTCCTGGTCAATGGTCGGCGCCTCGGCGTCGGTGACGCGAGCACCTCAAATCAGAACGTGGCACCCGACATAGACCAGATTCCGGTGCCGTTGATCGAGCGAGTGGATGTGGTCACGGGCGGCGCCTCCGCCACCTACGGCTCCGATGCCATTGCGGGTGTGGTGAATTTCATCCTCAAGAGGGACTTCGAAGGTATCCAGATCGATGGCCAGTACGGCTTCAGCCAGCACGACCAGCACAACAGCCTCGTCGAGGGGCTGCTGGGCATGAATGATCCCAACACCGGATTCACCGCGCAGAGCTCGGTTCCCAGCGGCAGCATTCGCGATGGCTACAAGCACGACCTCTCGATACTCGTCGGTCAGAACTTCGATGACGGCAAGGGCAACTTCACCGGCTATTTTGTCTATCACCAGCAACAGCCAATCACCGCCTCTGCGCGCGACTTCTCGGATTGCCAGCTCATTTCCAACGGTGACGTTGCCTCGCCGAACTTCACCGGGGTGGAATGTCTCGGCAGCTCCAACTCCAATCGCTTCAACCCTGAGGGGATTGCGCCTGGCACCGGCACGCGCTACACGGTCGTGGGCAACCAGTTCCTCCCCTGGCCGCAGGCCGGATCGAGCCCGCCCGCCATATTCGATTTCAACAACTTCGAGTACCTGCAGCGCCAGGACAAGCGCTTTCAGGCCGGATTCCTCACGCACCTGGAGCTCAACAGCCACGTCCAGCCTTACGCCGAGTTTTCCTGGATGGATGACCGCACCGTGGCAGTCGTCGCCCCCTCCGGCACCTTTATCGGCGGCGACCCCTTTACGGGCGACGGCAACGAGCTCATCAATTGCAGCAACCCGCTGCTGAGTGCCCAGGAGCAGGCGCTGCTGTGCACCCCGGCGCAGATCGCCGGCGACCTGGCGAATCCGGGCTCGAAGGGCAACAGTGCAGACGTCGCAATCGGCCGCCGCAACATCGAGGGGGGCGGGCGCACCTCCTTCTACGAGCACAACAATATCCGCGCGGTCATCGGCACCCGGGGCGATGTGACCGACGGCTGGACCTATGATCTCTACGGCTCGTATTACTACGTCACGACGTTCCAGAGCAATCTCGACTATCTCGACTACGCCAAGATCAACAACGCCCTGCAGGCGACGACCAACGCACAGGGCCAGCCAGTCTGCATCAGCGGCGGGCAGTGCGTGCCGTGGAATATCTTCACGACGGGCGGGGTGACCCCGGCACAGCTCAATTACCTGTCGACGCCGGGGACTGCGCAGGGCAACAACACCGAGCAGGTCGCCCACGTCGACTTCACCGGCGAGCTCGGCAAGTACGGACTGCAGATGCCCTGGGCCAACGACGCCGCTGCGGTCAATTTCGGCTACGAGCACCGCATGGACAGCATCACGTTCAATCCCGACGGCGCCGAGACCTCGGGCGACCTCGCCGGCTTCTCCGGCGCGCTGGTGAATATCAACGAGCACTACAACATCGATGAGGCGTTCATCGAGCTACGGCTGCCCCTGGCCCACAGCCAGCCCGGGATCTATGACCTGATGAGCGACGTCGGCTACCGCTACTCCAACTACGACACGACGGGCTCCACCAACACCTACAAGTTCGAGGTGCAATACGCGCCCATCCGGGATGCGCGCCTGCGCTTCTCATTCGACCGCGCCGTCAGGGCCCCGAACCTGATTGAGCTGTTCGTGGCCCCCTCCTTTGGCCAGGAAAACGTCGTGGGCACCGACCCCTGCGCCGGCGTACCGACGGCCACCCTGGTGCAATGCGAACATACCGGTGTCACTCCGGCCCAGTATGGAGACGGCATACACGCCAACAACATCCTCCAGTGTGTGTCTGGCCAGTGCGGGCAGGTGATCGAGGGAAACGCCCAGCTGAAGCCTGAAGTCGCGACCACCTGGTCCCTCGGCTTGACCCTGACGCCGACCGCGCTGCCGGGATTCAGCGCGAGCGTCGACTACTACCACATCAAGCTCGTGAATCAGGTCGGAAACTACCCGTTCGCGGCCATTCTCAATGGCTGCCTGATCGACGACAACCCGATCTATTGCAGCCAGATCGTGCGCACGCCGGCGGGCTCGCTCGCCGGCGCGACGGTGGCCGGGGGCGGTTATTTCCTCCAGAAGGACTTCAACCTCGGCGTCAGCATCGTTTCCGGCTTCGATCTCGGGGCGAACTATCGGCATGCGCTGCCCGGCAGTTGGGGCTCGCTGAGCGCCACGCTCAACGGCGCCTACCTGTGGCACCAGACCGAAGCGCCGTATCCTGGCTCCGGATCGTTCGACTGCGCAGGCTTCTTCGGCAGTACCTGCAACTCGACCACGCAGGGCTCGGTGAATCCGCGCTGGCGCCACAACCTGCGGGTCTCCTGGGAGACGCCGCTCGATGTGCTGCTGTCGGCGCAGTGGCGCTTCATCGGTCCGAGCCTGTTCGACAACAACTCCAACAATCCGCTGCTTCATTTCGCAGAGGAAGGAGCCTACGACCAGTACAATGCGCGCATTCCGGGCTACAGCTACCTCGACCTGACTGCCGTATGGCATGTCATGAAGCAGCTGGAGTTGCGCGTTGGAGTCAACAACGTGCTCGACAAGGATCCGCCGATCGTCCCCTCGCTCGACATCACCGCCAACTCAGGTCCCGCGAACAGCTTCCCCGCTTACGACTATCTGGGACGGGAGGTGTTCGTCGCCTTTACCGCGAAGTTCTAAGGCTCGGACCGCCGGGCGCCGCACTGCCGCGCAGCTTGGTAAAGTGCGCTGACCGGCGCTACGGTGTTCGCCCGGCCTCTCTTTCTGGCGGTCCTGGCGGGGAGCGCCCTGCTGCCGAGCGCTTACGCCTGCGGCGCGGGCCCTGAGCCGCCGCAACCGGCGGAACCGCCCGCCGACGGCAAGGCGCAGTCGCCGGAAGTCATCGTAGAGGCTCCCGAGCCGCGCTTCGTGGCTCCCACGCTGCGCGATCGGATCGGGCGCATCTGGGCACCTGTCTTCATCAACGGGCGCGGACCGTTTCGCATGGTGCTCGACACCGGCGCGAGCGATTCGGCGATCACCGCGCCGGTGGCGGAGGCGCTCGGGCTCGTGCCCGAGACCTCGCACGTCGTGCTGGTGCAAGGAGTTGCAGGCAGTGCGATCGTCCCCACCGTGCACGTCGACTCGCTCACCGTGGGTGATCTCGATGTCACCTCCGTTACACTGCCGATCATCGCGGACGCTCTCGGCGGAGCCGAAGGAGTGCTCGGGACTACAGGCTTGTCCGACAAGCGGATCGACATCGATTTCCTTCGCGACCGGATCACCATCGTCCGCTCCCACGGGCAGCACGCGCCGCTCGGCTTCGTCATCCTGCCGCTCGAGCGCTCGGGTCCCGGCCTCCTCATGGTCGCGGGCTCGGTGGCGCGCGTGAGGGTGCACGCAGTGATCGACACCGGTGCGGAGCGCAGCATCGGCAACGAGGCGCTGCGGCGCGCGCTCGTGAGCCGCCATGCGCAGGGCACGCCGGACCAGATCTACGACGTCACGACGCACGTCCAGGGGGGCGAATTGTTCGAAAGCCCGCCCATCACGCTGGGCGGCATCGAGATCAGCGGGGCGCGCATCACTTACGGCGAGCTGCGCATCTTCGAGCACTGGCACCTGACGCAGGAGCCGGCGCTCCTGATCGGCATGGACGCGCTCGGGCTCCTCAAGGCACTCGTCATCGACTATCGGCGCCGTGAGCTGCAGCTGCGCACGCAATGACCTCGAGGGAGCACAATGTAGGGTGAATGGGGGCCGCAACGGCAATTCTGGAGACTCAACGTCTGCAGCTGCGTGAAGTGGCCTTGAGCGATGCGCTGTTCTTCCTCCGCTTGCTCAACGATCCGTCGTGGCTCGAGAACATCGGCGATCGCGGAGTGCGCTCCGAGGCGGATGCCGAGCGCTACATCAGGGACAACATCCACGCCCCACATCAGGCACTCGGCTTTGGGCTGTACGCCGTGCAGCTGGGATCCTCCACGCAGCCGATCGGGATCTGTGGCCTGGTCAAGCGCGATTTTCTTTCCGCCCCGGACCTCGGCGTTGCTTTGCTGCCCGAGTTCGTCGGGCAGGGTTACGCCTCAGAGGCGGCTCGTGCGGTGATGCTGCATGCGCAGCGCCAGCTCGGAATCGAGCGGTTATACGCGATAGTCCAGCGCGGAAATCATCGCTCGGTCAGGTTGCTCGAGCGACTGGGATTTCGTCGCGAGGAACCCCGTTCGAACCCACAGGGGACTGAGATCGAGCTCTATGTCACTCAACTCAGGGCGTAGGAAATCGCGCCTGCTGAAGCTCGTCTCAATCGCCTGAGTCATCGCATCACCCCGTTAGCCGGGCGGAGTTTACCCGCTGTCGACTGCTCCAAAAAAAAGCCGCCCCAAAAGGTGCGGCTTTCAACGCGCTACCGGCGTCCGCGTGCCTAATTGCACGCGGGGTGACGCTCGTCGTTACAGGCCACCTGAGCAATAGCCCACGCCGTTCAGGCTCGAGTCGCTCCACAACGTCTGTACCGGGTAGGTCGCGCCGTCGCTGCCGACCATATTGAAGGGCGCGCCGGGCACCTGCAGGCCATCCCCCACCCACGCGCACTTGTCGCCGATCTCCCAGCTCTGATAGTCAAACCAGGCGCCGTACTGCACGAGCCCCGCCGAGGACTCCGCACCCGGATCGGTGAGCGTCTCGGCGATTTCGTGGCCGAGCACGATAGTGACGCCGTCGCGATCGCCGCCCGGCGCCGGGTTGACGAAATCCTTCCCGCAGCCGCCGCCGGCATTGAGCACATAGGGCATGTTGACGAACGCCATGCCCGGGGCAACCCCCGGATAGGACAAGGGCGTCGTGAAGTCGTGCCAGGCGCAGTAGGAGTTCTGGTTGAACCCGGCCTCATTGAACTTCTGCGGCGTAGCCACTACGACCTGCGAGTCGGTCAGGTCGGTGATGCCGAAATGCTGCGCCCCCCGCACGGCTTCCTGGGCGAGCTCGAGGGGGCTGAGATTATCGTGGATTGGAGTGGCGTTGTCGGACCAGACCCCTGCGAGCTCGTGCGTGGGATTGCCGACATTCGTATAGGTTCCGTCGTAATTGCTCTGATAGTACTGCGCGGCGACATTGCCCCAGGACGTGCCGCCGATCGCCGCGACAAAGCGCGCCATCAGTGCCCCTACGCCGTCAGGGTCGCTCGGCGGGTACCCGGCCGAGGTGTGATCGAAGGCGCCGGGCTCGCCCCAGCCCCAGAGCACCAGGTAGATCTTCGGCCGCACCTGTACCTTGCCCCCGAAGTAAGCCATGTTGGCCGGCATCGGTTGTCCGGCGGCGACCCCGGGCGGGCAGACTCCTAGGGTCATGCAGATATCCACGGTGGGCGGCATGATGCCGACCGCGGGCATGGCATGCGGATTTGTCGGCGCAGAACGCACACACCCCTGACCGGTGATGTCGAAGGCCCGATTGCTCCACAACGGCTGCACCGCGAACTTCGTGTGATCGTTCATGGAGACATTGGCCAGATCGGTCCAAGCGCACTTGTCACCGGTTTCGCTACCCTGGACGTCGTTCCATCCGTCCTGATCGCTGGCGAAGTTATCGGGATCGGTGACCGCCTCGGCGTACTCGTGGCCCACCACGATGCTGTATCCGTCGAACACCCCGTGGCCGAAACTATCGCTGCTGACGTTGACCGAATTCATGCCGCAGCCGCCGGCACCGAGACCCGGCCAATTCATGTTGAGGAACGGTATGAAGGCGTATTGCACCCGGTAGGTATTGCCGTAGCCGTCAACGCTGCTCGTCTGCGTGTGATAACCACAGTACACGGGCTGTCCGGTACCGATCGCCGACGGCGGAGTCAGAATGATGTAGGTCGCCTGCGGGTTGTAGCCGAAGTGCGCCGAGGCGCGTATCGCCTCCGCAGCGATCGGGTCATCGGCCAGGTTCTCCTCCAGACCCAGCGTCACGATGTCGCTCGGCACCGGCGTCGGATCCGTCCAGACTCCCTTGAGCTGCTTGCGCGGGTCGGTGACGTAGTTGCCGCCACCCACCGTTGCACAGCTGGTGGTTCCCACCGGGACGTGGTTGCAGTACTCGTCCTGAATGGCCGCCCAGGACGTGCCGGCGAGGTTCGTAAGGAACGAGGTCACGTAGGTCTGCAGCAGCTCACTCGTGTACGCGGCGCCGTGCGCATCGGTGGTGGTAAAGCCGTTGGCCCAGTCGGGCCCCCAGAAGATCAGGTAGGTGGCCGGCACCGTTTCGACGCCGATGGCACCCGCGCCCGCGTTGCCACCGTGGTAAATGAGGTCATTTGCGAGCGACGAGGGATTCGGGATCGCGGGCTGGCCGGGGGCCCAGAAAAAGTGCTTGGGATTCAGCGGCGACTGTGCCGCGGCGCTGCCGGTCACCAGCACCAGCAGCCAGGCAGCCAGCAGTTGAACACGAGGGATCCGTGTGGCGGCATACATGGGGCACCTACCCTGGGTTCAGACGTCAGCTGTTAGTTGTTGAGAACACCGACCGATGAACCGGAGGTGAACATAGCGCCGCGATTTTGAGCGGCGGCGATGCGGGAGTAGTCCTTTTGGACTAGTCGCGGGTGGTCCGGCCTACCTCGGGGTCCCCGCCGCGGCCGGTTTCGCTGTGGCTGCAATATGCGTCGCAGGCGGGTTCGCCGCCGTCGGGGCCGGCGGGGGCGCCTGCAGCGGGTACTTCGGCGCCGTCGCAGCCGGTGGCTGCGCCGCCGGCGGCGCGTTCGCAGGTTGGGCCGCGGCGGTGGTCGACGGCGGAGATGGGGGCGGGCACGGCTGCACTGCGATCCGGGAGCCGACGCTCTCGGCGAACAGGTCCGCGATCGGGACGGTGGTCATGCCGGGCCGGGGTACCAGATCTATCCAGTACACGACCTGCGGGAGCTTGTGCTCCGCGACCTCGGCCTTGTAGCCCATGCGCTTCACCGCGGCGGCGCGCTGATCCGCGTGCGCACGGTCGCTGAAGAGCCCGAGTGACACGCGCCGGCCGGCCTCCCCGCTCGGTGGCACGACGAGCGCGTCCTTGACGCCGCTCTTCTCGAGGCTCACCCGTACTTTATCGGCCTCGACGTCATCCTTGAGTCCGCCGACGTACACCCAGTATCCCGCCGAGGTACCCGCCTCCTCGGCCCGCTGCTGTGGGGCGAAGCCCTTCGAGGTGAGGATCCCCGCGGCCCTGGCGGCATTCGTGATGTCGCCGAACGGACCCACCGACATGCACGCGGGAGTCTCGCTGAGGGCCATCTTGGTGTTGGTCGCGGGGCGCTGCTCGGGAGGCAGCTCGGACAGCAGCTTGAGGCGCGGAAGCTTCGCCAGCGCCTCGTTTACGGGCGGCGTCTTGGGCTCATCGACCCAGTGCGCCCAGACAAAGTACACGAGGTTCACGACGAGGAGCGCGATGAAGGCGTTGCGCACGGGTGCGGATTCTAAATCAACGGCGCAGGGCGCGTGATGCGTGTCGCGAGAGCACGGCCAATCCCCTGAGCACCAGGTCCGGCACGGCGACGCAGCGGCTTCGCAGGAGCGGCCGCACCGCTTCCGAGTCGCCCCCGGTGAGGACCACGAGTGGCTCCCGCCCGAGGAGGCCCGACGCCTCCTCCACCGCCCGATCGACGAGGGCGGCCGCCGCGTAGCGGGAGCCCCGCTCGATCGCATCACGGGTCGAGCGCCCGAAGATTCCCTTACCGCCGACGGCGCCGCCCTGCGCACGGCGGCGGATGCCGTGGGTGTGGGTGAGAAGCGTCTCGACCATGAGATTCGGGGCCGGGACGATCACCCCGCCGCGGTGGCGGCCGTCCGCGCCCACGAGATCGACCGTCATCGCGGTACCGACCCCGACCACGCACACGGGCACGGCACTAAAGATCTC
>Ga0210410_10004020_pt1 | contig 12941 bp, 13 predicted proteins | sample IncBWC4MmetaG_FD_161058 | JGI IMG/M metagenome (GOLD analysis project Ga0210410, IMG submission 161058) | Forest soil microbial communities from Barre Woods Harvard Forest LTER site, Petersham, Massachusetts, United States - Inc-BW-C-4-M | ecosystem: Environmental > Terrestrial > Soil >... | reverse complement strand
CGCCCAGCAGCATTGCAAGCAAGCAGCGCCTAGGGCTTGAGCCCTAATGCGAGCGCCGGGTTGGTCTTCGTCATGAGGTTAATATCAGCCACAGAGATTCCTTCTTTGTGCAGCGCCTCCATGAAATCGAGCAAACCTTGAGGTTCGAGCGGACGCTGTGGCTCCGGTGGTTTTTGGACAGCACCGAAATCTGTGGCGACGATGCAGAATTTCGGGCCGATGACGCGAATCGCCTTCGCATAATCGCTGATGCTGACAACTGGATTCGTCCCGAGGGTAGCGCCATACACAAACTCGATAAATGCGCCGTCCTGAGCAGCCGCTTGCATCTGTGGGATTGTCATTCGGACAGAGGCCGCCATCGCATGCGTGACCACAACATGCGTTACTCCGCGTTGGCGCGCCTCGTGAACCACCGTGTCTCCCTCTTCCCCCGAGATGTGTCCGGTCTCCAGCACCAGGTCATGATGCTGCGCAATGAAATCAATCAACTCCAGAACGTTCGGCAGCAGATGGCCATTCTCCGAAACGCGAACAAATGGACCCGTTCCTTTTCCGCTCTTCACGGCGTTTTCGGCGTCGAATGTAGGAAGCCAAACAATTCTGCCCCACCCGCCCTTCATGGCGGCCATGTGTTTCACCGCTTCCAGATTGATTCCACCAACCGCCAGGTCCTGGGTAATACCTCCGAATAGCTCGATGCCGGGGACTTCCTTCCGGACCGTGTAGACCAGCGCAGCCGTGTCCTCCCAGTGATTCTTCATCACCAGACCACGCATCCCCATCTTCTTGGCAAGCCGCGCCAAATCGTCGGCGTCGATCGCGCGGTCGACGCTGTCAGGACCTTGATGCACGTGGAAGTCGATCGCACCCCTTAAATTCAGTTCCGAACCTGATTGTCCACACGATGACCCGGGCACGAGGAATAAAGCGATCCAAACCCAGCCGAACTGCTTGATCAAATTGCGTGAGAATCGTGGAAGCATTTCATCGTCCTTTCGCTCGTTGTCGCCGGCATCTGAGGCTTTATATTTCAGCTTTGCTGTTCGGAAGTGCTTCTTGTGTGCACCCTGGCGCAGCAGGATTTTTTTGGCTGCTATCCGAACGGAGGTATACTCTCAACTTCTAGTAAGGCCAAGAAGAAATTTCTAGCGACTTGAACGGCTAAGGAGCCCCCATGAGTTCTAAGTTATCTGGTCGACGCAGATTCCTAAGGGATAGCGCCGCATTGGTTGGTTTGGCTGCTGGAGTGGCGCCTTCCGCCGATGCCCAGATGTCGCATTCTGAGGCGCCCCCTAAAGATGACAAAGATAATAAGGATCTGATCGCCTATGGCGAGCGCTCCCGTTACGTGAAATCGGTGCGTATTCCTGTCATGGAGAGGATGTCCCCGGATGAATTCGGAATGACGTTTCACGTATTGTCGCCGCTCCAGGATTCGGTGGGAATGATAACGGCCTCGTCCCTCCACTATGTGGCAACCCATCGCGGCTCCTATGTCCCGGACATCGATCCCCAGGAACATCGGCTGATGATTCACGGCATGGTGGACCGGCCGTTGATTTTTACGATGGACGAATTAAAGCGCCTGCCGTTTGTGACCCGCGCTCATTTCCTGGAGTGCAGTGGAAATCGGGCGAAAGCCACGCATAAGACCGTGCAGCAGACACACGGGATGACCAGTTGCTCGGAGTGGACCGGTGTGCCCCTGTCTCTGTTGCTCAAGGAGGCCGGCGTGCAGAGCGGCGCGTCCTTCGTCGTGGCGGAAGGGGCGGAGACCGTGAAAGGCGCGACGAGCCTTCCGCTCGCAAAGTGCATGGACGATTGTCTTGTCTGCTACGGGCAAAACGGCGAGCCAGTGCGTCCCCAGCACGGCTTCCCGCTTCGGTTGATCGTACCCGGCTATGAAGGAATTCATAACGTGAAGTATCTGCGGCGAATCAAGGTGGTGAACCAACACTATATGACCTACAACGATTACGGACATCTTGCCGCCGATTCCCGTGTCGCGGCTCTCACTCGCCAGGTTGGTCCGAAATCGGTGATCACCTTTCCATCCGGGGAGCAAAAGCTGCCCGGCCCCGGATTCTATGAAATCACTGGCTTGGCTTGGTCGGGGTCGGGTGCTGTTCGCAGCGTGGACATCTCGCTCGACGGCGGGCAGAGCTGGACGCCGGCTGAGCTTCGATCTCCGGCATACCCCATGGCGCATACCCGGTTTGGCTTCCACTGGACGTGGGATGGGAAGGAGTGCGTGATCATGTCACGCTGCACAGACGAACTGGGCACCGTGCAACCGACGCGAGCCGAAATTGCGAAATACTGGAATGTGCCAAACGACAAGGATCTCCAGATAAAAGGCCTGGACAATAGTGTTTTTGGGTGGAGAGTGACCAGCGATGGGAGCGTTCACAATGGTCTCGCGTAATTTGGTCCTGATTGTGATGATCCTGGGGCTAAGCCAGATTAGCAGGGCACAGTCACCCACCTATGGTGTGGGGAGGACTCCCACTGCGGAAGAAATCCGCAAGCTGGATATCTCAATCGGCCCCGACGGAAAGGAGCTCCCGTCGGGACACGGAACCGCCGTGGAAGGCGCGGGAGTCTTTCTTCGTAAAGGCTGCTTTACATGCCACGGAGAAAACGGGTCAAATGGCCCGGCTCCTACTTTGATAAAGAGCGACGGCAAAACCAAGTCCCCCTATCCTTGCCTCAACCCTTGCGTGAACGATTCAAACCTCATGTCGTCCCACTCGCCGTACGCGACCACGATTTGGGACTACATCAACCGCGCCATGCCACTCACCAAAGAGGGCACGCTAAAGCCCAATGAGGTTTACGCGCTGACTGCCTATCTCCTCTACAAGAACGGCATCATCCGAGAGGACGAGGTCATGGACGCCCAGAGCCTGCCGAAGGTGAAGATGCCAAACCGGGATCACTTCGCCCTGGCTCCGGAGTGGAAGCACGGGACACCAAGGCTTCAAGGTTACCCCTGATCCCTAGCGAAACAGGAACCCGATGCGGGAGGGCCATCCGGCGTGCTCATGGGAGGAATTTTGGAATTTTGGTGGACGGCAGGGGATTCGAACCCCCGGCCTCATCGTTGCGAACGATGCGCTCTCCCAGCTGAGCTAGCCGCCCACCGAACTTGGGAAGATTTTAGCAGGGGATTTGCGGGATTCAAAACGAAAGCGGGCTCGGCGCGTCGCGAAGTGGGGATCGCGCGGCTGAATCGGGAGGAGTGCACGAGAAGGTTGAACCGGCTACTGCTGGACGCCGATGCCGGACGTGCGCTGCGCGATCACCTTGCGGGCGTTTTCGTAGAGCGCGCGGGCTTGCGGCAGCGATTCGACGGCTTTTTGCAGTTGCACGTCGTCTTCGAGGTCTACTTTGTAGCCCTCGGTCAGGCCGAAGACGGAGATGAAAACTTCCTTGCGGATTTCGCGCTTGATCCAACTGAGGTTTTGCGCGATATCGGTTTCCGTGTAGGGAACTTTTTCCTTGTCGAGATAGCCGCGGAACACTTTCAGCATATCATCGGTGGGGACGAAGTCCTTGGTGACTTCCGGCCGCATCCCGAGGAAATACGTGGTGAAGCCGCCGACTCCGCCCTGGTACGCGAAGAAAACTTCGCGGCGCAGGAGCGATTCCTGGAAGGGATTCAGTTTCACGGGAGTCACAGGCACATCAGGAGTGATGCCGCCGCCACCGGTCACCTGGCGGCCGCTGTCGGTCAGCTTGACTTCCGTGGGCGCCGGGTTCTTGTGATTGTAGAGATAGTCGTACAGGGAAATGTCTTTGTAATCGCGCTGGATCAGACGCCCGCTGGGCGTGTAGTAGCGCGCGGTCGTCAGAGCAAGGCCCGTGTTTTCGCTCAGGCCGGAGACAGTCTGAACGAGGCCCTTGCCGAAGCTCTGCTCGCCGATCACGAGGCCGCGATCGTGATCCTGGATCGCGCCCGTCACAATTTCGGAAGCGGAAGCGGAGCCGCCGTTCACGATGACCACGAGCGGCACGGTCACGCCGCGATTGCCGCGCACCGCGTAGTAGCGGCGTTCGGGCGACGAACGGCCGTGATGCGACACGATCAGTTGATTCTTGTCGAGGAACATGTCGGAAACGGCGACGGCTTCATTCAAGAGGCCGCCCGGATTTCCGCGCAGGTCAAGAACGATGCCGTCGAGCTTCGTGGCGTCCAGATCTTTCAGCGCCAGCGCCAGCTCTGTATCCGTCGTTTCATTGAATCCGGAGAGCTTGATGTAGCCGATGCCCGGGTGGACTTCAAAATCGATATCGACGGAGTGCTTCGGAATTTCGTCGCGCGTAACGGTGAAATTCAGGCTTTCGGTGTAGCCCACGCGCTTCATTGTGATGTGCACGACGGTGCCCTTGGGGCCCTTCAGCATATCCGCGACTTCCGAGCTGCTCAGGCCTTCGGTGGACTTCGAGTCGACGGCCATGATCACGTCGCCAGGACGAATCCCGGCGCGAAACGCGGGCGAACCCGGCATGGGAGAGAGAACGTAGGTGAAATTATCACGAGGAACGATCGTCATCCCGACGCCGTAGTATCGACCGCGCTGGTCCTCGCGAAGATTGGCGTAGGCGCGGGGATCGAAGAAACTGGAATGCGGGTCCAGCACGCGGAGCATCCCGGGAATCGCCCCGGAATAGATGGCGTGGTCGGTATCGACAGCAATCGCGTAATTCTTCTGGACAATCGAGAGGACGTGCGTGAAGGACTTGACCGAATCCTGAAGGTTCGTGACATCGCTGGACGTGGCCCGCACCGATGGCCCGTAAATGCCTCCCAGCACCGCGGATACGACCAACACACCGATAACGAGTAGCGCTCCTCGCCTCTCACCCTTCATCTCGCCCTCGCTTTCCCTGCGGTACTGCGCTTTGCCACGCAAACACCAAGATAGTATAGCATATAGCCTGAATTGACACCCCTCCCCGCCTCCACTATGATTCCACATGGATACGAGACGAGTGTGTGGCCGTAATCGTTTAGATTGAGCCGATTGTGCATTCCGGCGCGGCCGGAGCGGATTTCGGGCGGTTAACGGCTAAATCGGAGGGTCCGGCTCGCGCCGTGTGGCTATCTCCGTGCGATTCTAAAGGGTACAAACGCATTTGCCATGTTGAGTCTCCCCCACCTCGTGGTGCTGTTTGTTATAGCCTTGGTCATTTTCGGGCCACAGAAGTTGCCGGAACTGGCGCGCATGCTGGGCAAGGCGACGGCGGAATTCCGGAAGATGACGAACGACTTTCGCTATGCGCTCGAAGATGAGGTGAGGGAACTGGACCGGCAGAATCGCATCCGCGAGGAGCAATCCGCGGCAGCGGCCCGGGCTGCGGCGGAAGCTGCAAAGGCTCCCCCGCCCGCGCCTTCGCCCGAGCTTGCGGCGCCGCCGGAGGGAGCCGTTGCGCGCTCGATACCCGAGACGACTGTGACTGCGACTGTCGAGCCTCCCGCGACCGAGACTTCGCACGACACAAGCCGCATGGCGAATGAGAATCCGGATTCGCCGCATCCCGAAACGGAAGCCGTAAGCGTCCACCACGAGAAACCCGCTGATGACCACGCCGCCTGATCCGGTCTCCGTGCTCGAGCAAGAGCCGGGCGGCAAGATGTCTTTTTTTGAGCACCTGGTCGACCTGCGCAAGCGGCTCATCAATTCGGCCATCGCGATCGCGATCGGCGCGATGATCGGGGTGAGCATCGCCGAGAAGGTGATCGGCTTCATCGCGCGCCCCATGCAGGAGGCGCTGCGACGCCAGCACCAGGCCGACAAATTGATCTATACCAGCCCGGCGGGGATGATTAACCTCATCATCACCTCCGGGCTTTACATTGGGCTGGGCATCGCCGCTCCTTACGTGCTCTACCAGGTTTGGCTCTTCGTCGCGCCGGGACTGTACAAACACGAACGCAAAGCGGCAGGGACTTTCATCGTTTGCTCGCTCTTTCTGTTCATAGCGGGGGTTGCGTTCGGATACTTCATCATGCTCCCCTACGTTCTGACTTTCCTCACGAGCTTCGGGGGGCCGTTTCAGGCGCTGATTAGCATCAACGAATACATCGACTTCATTTTGATCGTGCTGCTGGGCCTCGGCATAATTTTTGAATTGCCGGTGCTGATTTTCTTTCTGGCGCTTTTCGGGATCGTGACGCCGCAATTTTTGTGGAAGAACGTGCGCTACGCGATTTTGATCATCGCGGTCGTCGCCGCGATCGTAACTCCCACGCCGGACGCGCTGACCATGCTCATCTTTATGGCGCCCATGATCGCGCTGTATTTCCTGGGAATCGGAGTCGCGGCTTTTGTCGTGCGCAGCAAAGCGAAACGTGCCGCCATGGGGGCATAGGGGGCGCAACAAATGAATTCGCGGAACAACCCGGTCGCAGCAGTCGTGGCGCTTGCTGCGGCGTGCCTCCTGTCTCTTGTTGGGTGCGGACATGCTTCGCCGCCTGACGTGGCGGGGCCGGGAACCGCCGCTCCCCAGGCGGCGACATTTCCTCCCGCGCCCGCGCCGGAAACGACGGGCGGCTTCGACGGCGCCCGCGCCTACAAGCAGGTCGAGCAGCTCGTGGCCATCGGCCCGCACGCGTCCGGTTCGGACGCCATTCACCGCGCGCAGGATTACATCACCAGCCAGCTAAAAAGCTTCGGCTGCACCGTGGAAGAAGAGAGTTTTCACGCAAGCTCGACTCCGGTGGGCGACGTGGCCATGAAAAACATCGTCGCCAAAATTCCGTCGGCGAATCCCAATATCATTCTGTTTGGGTCGCACTACGATACGAAGCGCATGGCGAACTTCGTCGGCGCCGACGACTCGGGATCGAGCACGGGCGTGCTCCTCGAGTTGGCGCGCCTTCTTTGCGCGCGAAAAAACGCGGCGACGATTTGGCTCGCTTTCTTTGACGGCGAGGAAGATTTCAATACGACCTGGGCGGATGCGAACACCTACGGGAGCCGCGAGATGGCGGCGAGCCTCGCGCTGTCCGGCGATTTGAAGCGTGTGAAGGCCATGATCCTGGTCGATATGGTTGGCCCGACAAATCCCGTCTACAAACGCGACACCAATTCCACTCCCTGGCTCACCGAAATTATCTGGTCAACCGCGGTGCGCCTCGGATACAGCCGCGTGTTCGTCAACCAAAACACTACCATCGAGGACGACCATCTATCGTTCTTGAAGCGAAACGTACCTTCCGTTGACATTATTGACCTTGAGGTACCGTACTGGCATACCACGGAAGACACGCTCGACAAAGTCGACCCGCGCACGCTTGCCACTACAGGGCATGTGTTGATCGAATCCCTGCCTGAACTGGAAAAGAAAGTAAAATAGCGCCGAGCAGAGCGCCGCGCGACCGCTCACCCCAACTCTAAACGCCGGCTCTATTGAGCCTTCGCCGCGGGCTTTTCACTGTCCAGCCAGCGCATTTGTTCCTCTGCATAGCGAGTCCCGGCGACGGCATCGGCCGGGATGGCGCTTTCGATTTGAGCGAGGTCTTCGGGCGTCAACGTCAATTCAAGCGATTTGAGCGATTCGGCGAGTTGGGTGCGCCGGCGCGCGCCGATGAGCGGAACGATGTCCGCGCCACGCGACATCACCCAGGCGATTGCCACTTGGGAAGCAGTCGCGTTCTTGCTCGTGGCAATTGCGGCGAGCGTGCTTTGGAGCTGTTGGTTTTTCTCGTAGTTCTCGCCGCGAAATCGCGGGAGGTGCATGCGAAGGTCTTTTGGCGAAGTCACCGGGGACCCTGAGAGCAAGCCGCGCGACAGCACGCCGTAGGCGGTGATGCCCATTCCCAATTCTCGCGCGGCGGGCAGGATCGTCGCCTCGGGCCCCCGGCTCACGAGCGAATATTCAATCTGAAGCGCGATGACCGGAGCGGCCTTGCTCGCGCGCCGAATGGAGTCCGCGGACGCTTCGGAGATGCCGATGTAGCGAATGTAGCCCGCCTGCGCGAGACCGGCGAGCGTGCCGTACGTGTCCTCAATGGGCGTGCGCGCATCGACCCGCGACGGCTGATAGAGATCGATGTAATCGGTCCCAAGCCTGCGCAGACTGTAGGACAGGAAATTTTTCACGGCCTCGGGGCGCAGATCGTAGCCGCTGAAGGAACCGTCCGGTCCGCGCATGGCGCCGAATTTCACGGCGAGAAAGACGTCCTTGCGGCGGCCTTCGATGGCGCGGCGGATGAGCATTTCATTGTGGCCCATGCCATAGAAATCGCCGGTGTCGAGCATGTTGATGCCGGCGTCGAGCGCGGCGTGAATGGTCGCGATGCTTTCCGATTCATCCGACGGGCCATACATGTCCGACATGGCCATGCAACCCAACCCCAATTGCGAAACCACAGGTCCATTTTTTCCCAGGCGAACGGTCTTCACGATGGCGAGCCCCTTCCGATGATTTGGAAAATTGAATGACTACACTTTACGGCATCGACCCGTCTAATGAGAAGCCGTGATGATGTGCGCGGCCTTCCGGTCCCAACCTAAAGGTTGGCGCTACGAGGTTTTGGCGAGAATTAGGTTTGTGTCGTTGGGCGGCTCGCCGTTTGTGTTACATTTTTTGCCGCCTGAAGACGGTTGCACCGAGAATCGTAAGCGTAGAAATCCGATGAAGAAAATTTCAGTTCGCTCGGCGAGCGGGAACTACGACGCACTATGTGGCCGGGGCGCGCTGCGGGAATTGCCTCGCGCCGCGCGACGGATCGCTAACGGCGGCGCTGTCTTCGTCGTTTCGTCGCGGCCCGTGTGGCGGCATTGGCGCGGGCGTATCGAACGGCTGCTCGGTGGCGCGCGGCGCGCGGCGATCCTGATCGACGACCGCGAGACGGCGAAAACTCTGCGCACTGTTGAGACGGCCTGCCGCGATCTCGTTCGCGCGGGTGCTGATCGTCGGGCGTTGATTGTGGCCGTGGGAGGCGGGGTCGTCGGCGACGTAGCCGGCTTCGTGGCGGCCAGCTACGCGCGCGGCATCGCCCTGATCCACGTGCCCACGACCGTGGTCGCGCAGGTGGACAGCGCCATCGGCGGGAAAACAGGCGTGAATCTGCCAGAGGGGAAAAATCTCGTCGGTGCGTTTTACCCCGCGAAATCCGTTCTTGCCGATCCGGAATTGCTCGCCACGCTGCCGCCGCGCGAATTTCGTTCCGGCATCTACGAAATCATTAAGTACGGCGTGATCGGCGACGCGCCGCTTTTCCAGTTTCTCGAGAAAAACCTGGAGAAGGTTCTGCGGCGGAATCGTGCCGCACTGACGCATGTGATCGAGCGCTCGATCGCGCAGAAGGCGCGCGTCGTTTCCCGGGACGAGCGCGAATCGGGACTGCGCGAGATCCTGAACTTCGGGCATACGTTCGCGCACGCACTCGAAAGCGTGACAGGCTATAAGACCTATCTGCACGGCGAGGCCGTCGGCCTCGGAATGATCGCAGCGTCGCGGCTGGCGGTCGAGAAGGGAATGTTTTCACCTCGGGACGAAGCGCGCGTCGCGCACGTGATCACGCGGGTGGGGCCGCTCCCAGCATGGCCCCGCACGCCGCCAGCGCGGCTGATTGCCGCGATGCAAGCGGACAAGAAAACGCGCGGCGGACGCCTGCGATTCGTCTTGCCCGAACGGATCGCCGCCGTGCGCTGCGGCGTCGAAGCAGAGGAAGAAATGCTGGTGCGAGTCCTGCGCGAGTGCGCCATCGCGCAGTCGCCCCAAGCACGCGGAAGGAAGCGCCGGCGCAAATGAACGCAGCGTCCCAGGGTGGCGTCCCCGGCACCCGTCCCGAAGGCATCCGGGACGAAAGGGAAGCCGCGGCCCACGTCCGGGAAATGTTTGGGCGCATCGCGCCGCGTTATGACCTGCTGAATCATCTCCTTTCGCTTGACATCGACAAGGTCTGGCGGCGCCGGGTCGCGAAGCGCTTCAGCGCGATCCTCCGCGATCCATCGGCGCGCGTGCTCGATCTGTGCTGCGGAACGGGCGACCTGGCACTGGCGTTTCGCAAGGAAGCGCCGAGCGGCGCCGAAATTCTGGGGTCGGATTTCGTTCCGGAAATGCTCGTTCGGGCGCGCGCCAAGGCAGCCGCCTGCGGCGCGAACGTTTCGTTCGCCGAAGCGGATGCGCTGGCACTTCCGTTCGACGATTCCGCTTTCGCCCTTGTTTCCTGCTCGTTCGGTTTTCGTAATCTGGCGAACTACGAACGTGGACTTGACGAAATCTTTCGCGTGCTCAGGCCCGGTGGCATCGCGGCGATTCTGGAATTCGCCGAGCCTCGGGGGAAATTATTTGGAAGCGTCTACCGCTTTTATTTCCGGCGAGTGCTTCCGCGCCTAGGCGCGCTCATTTCGGGGAACGGCGCGGCGTACACGTATCTTCCCAGTTCGGTCAGCAAATTTCCCTCACCGGAAACGCTGCAAGCGCAATTCGATCGTGCGGGCTACAACGACGCGCGGTTTGAACGCTGGACCGGCGGGATTGTTACACTGCACACAGCGAAAAAGCCGTAGGCGATGCGGATAGCACAGACTTCGACGCTTGCCAAGAAACCATATGTTTGTCATTCCGAGCGAAGCGAGGAATCTCTCTTTTCCAGCGCTTGAAACCAAGAGGGTTCCTCGCTTCGCTCGGAATGACAAAATGGGTGATTTTTCAGCAGGCTGTGAGTTTACGCTGCTTAATTCTCGAGACCCAGCAGACGAATTTTGTTGAGGAGGGTTTTGTAGGAGACGCCGAGCTGTTCGGCGGCGCGGGTCTTGTTCCACTTTGCCGATTTCAACGCCGACTCGATCTTGAATCGCTCGACGTAGGACACGGCGCGCGTCCCGACTTCCTGGAGCGTGCCGCCCCAATCAAACGCTTCCGCGAGCATGCCGGCGGGCACGTCGTCGCTGGAGGGGCGCGGCGCGGGGAGTTGCAGTTCCGCCGCGTCGATCGTCTCTGAGTCCGTCAGGATCGCGGCGCGCTCGATGGTGTTCTGCAGCTCGCGCACGTTTCCGGGCCAAGAGTAACCGCGCAGAGCGTTGAGCGCGCCCTGGGAAAATTTCAGGTTTGGCTTGCGGAATTCGCACCGGAATTTTTCGAGGAAATGGTCGGAGAGCAAAACCACGTCATCGCCACGCTCGCTGAGCGCCGGAATCGTGATGGGCACGGCGGCGATGCGGAAATATAGATCTTCGCGAAAGGTTTTGGCCGCGACCGCTTCGCGCAAATCCTTGTTCGTGGCCGCGAGAATGCGGACATCGATGTCCACGAGCTGTGTGCCGCCAACGCGCTCGAAATTGCGCTCCTCGAGCACGCGCAAAAGTTTTGCCTGCGTGCCGATGGGAAGCTCGGCGATTTCATCCAGAAAAATCGTGCCGCGATTGGCCAGCTCCATCTTGCCGGCCTTTCGCGAACCCGCGCCCGTGTACGCGCCTCGCTCATGGCCGAACAGCTCGTTTTCGACCAGGCCTTCGGGGATTGCCGCGCAGTTCAGCGCGACAAACGCGTGCTGCCGCCGCGGCGAAAGATGGTGGATCGCTCGCGCGAACAGTTCTTTGCCCGTGCCGCTTTGCCCCAACAGTAAAACTGTCGAGTCGGTTGCGGCCACGCGCTGTACTTGATGCGTGGCCTCCTGCATGCTCTTGTGCTCGCCGACGATTCGCGGGAAGCCGTACCGCTCGGCGTATTCTTCCCTCAGCAAGAGGTTTTCGCGCAGAAGCTCCTGTTGCTGCGAAGCCCGCTCGACGAGCAGGTTGAGATGCTCCAGGTCCACGGGTTTCTGAATGAAATCGTAGGCGCCGTCCTTCATCGCCGTGACGGCTTCTTCCACGGAGCCGTACGCGGTGATCAGAATGACGGGGATGGTCGGATCGGCTTGCTTGGTCTCGCGGAGGACTTCGATGCCCGAGCAGCCGGGAAGCTTCAGGTCGGTGAGGACCAGGAGATAGCGCCGCGCCCGGACTTTCGCCACGGCGGAAGATCCGTCCGGAGCTTCGTCCACCTTATGCCCGGCGCGTTCCAGCGCCTTCTTGAGCATGGCGCGCAGCTCAGGCTTGTCCTCCACCAAAAGAAGGGGTTCCATCGATTTTCTTGTACCACGATTTCAACCGGCGAGGTGTCCGAGTGCGTCAGCCGTGTGCGGAGTTCGCTATCGGGTCATCGCTGGAGAACAACAACGAAACGCTTCGCAGACTAGAGTCAATTACTGCGCCGAATTTCCCGCGGCTGGAGCAGGCGCGCTCGCCGGAGGCGCCGTTGCCGATGCTGGTTGAGATGAGCCCGAGCCCGCTTGGGATTGCGAAGATTGCGACGGCTGTGACGCCCAACCCGGCTCGCCGCCCGATTGCCGCAATTCGTCCTCAAGATTCGAGATGTCGGCTTTGTCCTGAGCGACCCGAGCGGTGAGTTCGTCGATTTTGGCCTTCTCGTCGTTCAAATCCTTGCGGGAATACTCCTGCTTCAAGCTCGCATTCGGATCGGTGTAAAACTGCTGCTCGTTCAGATTGCGTTCGCGCTGGCTGATGTCGAGTTCCTTGGAATCATCCGCTAATTTTTTGTACGCATCGGCGAATTTCTGCCGCCAATAGCCTTCGTCCTTAGGCGGGCCTTTGTCCCCGGTCTTCGTTTTGTCGTCGGACTTCGCCTTATCTGGAGTGGGCGTTTCGCCCACGACGTTGACCGTGCCCTTCAACGTGCCGAGGCTGTCGTTATCGATCACCATCTTGGCCGGAGGCGCGGTTTTCCGCTCGGCCCGAGCTTTCCGTGCCGCATCCACGACGCTATCCTGGTCCTGCTGCGCGGCAAGAAACGCCGGGCAGGCGAGTGCAATGCACCCGAGTGCCAGCGCGATAAATGTCTTTGAATTGTTCATCTTTGGCCGCCTTTCCCTGGGGCATGGCGGAACTCTTCACATTCAGTTTAGATGCGCACCGCGGCTG